>Ga0209249_1001487_pt1 | contig 22163 bp, 18 predicted proteins | sample SaaInlV_200m_DNA_4_FD_184653 | JGI IMG/M metagenome (GOLD analysis project Ga0209249, IMG submission 184653) | Marine microbial communities from expanding oxygen minimum zones in the Saanich Inlet - SI037_S3LV_200m_DNA (SPAdes) (version 2) | ecosystem: Environmental > Aquatic > Marine >...
TTTCTTTATTTTTATCCATGTTGTAAAAAGTTTTCGCAAAAATCAATTTACAACTTTGAAGGGAAACCGAAAGGGAGTACCTTCTTTTTATTATTTTAGTCGGACACTAGTGATAAAAAATTCGAAAATGGTGATGGATTTACTGTTTTTGGAGTTTCGCTCGATCGTACAGATGCGGCATGGAAAAAAGCAATTGCAGATGACAAACTGGTTTGGCCATACCACATAAGCGACTTAAAAGGATGGTATTCGAAACACGCAGCAATTTACGGTGTACGAAGTATTCCTGCAAACTTTTTAATTGATGGCAACGGTGTAATTATAGGACGTGGTTTGCGCGGTCCTGCCCTGGAAGCGGCATTGGTCAAATACGTAAAATAACCGGCAGGTAAAGTTATTTGCAAATTACAGGCTTTCGGGGTTCAAAGTTGCTCAGCTTGATTGGAACAATAAGCAAAGCAGATTCATCTTGCAATAATTTGCAATTTAATTCCGCAACTGGAAAATAATATATTATTAAAGCAAACCCCAAAGAAAAATATTTCAAAACAATTCAAATTGGCACTCTTTTTAATAATTGGGTGTCAATTTGTCTTTTATAAAGGCATGGCAAATTTTTTGATATTAAGTGCAGCAAGTCAAAAATCAGAAAAATGGCAGAAAAAAAAATCAAAAAAGAAAAAGAGACTAAGGCAGAAAATACAATGGGCGAAGCAAATAATTCGGTAGAAAATACAGAAACCCAAATTCAAGAGGAAAAAGAGCCAAGTGCAGAAGAGCCCGGTAAAAAGAAAAAATCAAAAAAAGATAAAAAAGATTCAGTCATTCAAGAGCTTTCGGAAAAAGTAAGCGATATTTCAGACAAGCATTTACGATTGCAGGCAGAGTTTGATAATTTCCGTCGTCGGACGATGAAAGAAAAAATGGAATTGATTAAATCCGGTGGCGAATCGATTTTGGTAAATATTATACCCATTGTCGATGATTTTGAACGTGCACTCGACTCGTTAAAAGAACTTTCGGACGAAGATGCCGGAAAACAAGGTACTATGCTTATTTACAATAAATTCAACGAATTCCTGAAACAAAATAATGTAAAAGAAATTGAAGCATTGCATCAGGAATTTGATGTTGATCATCACGAAGCAATTACAAAAATCCCTGCCTCCGATAAAAAGCTAAAAGGCAAAGTAGTCGATGTAATTCAAAAAGGCTATCTGTTAAATGAAAAGGTAATCCGGTTTGCCAAAGTAATAATCGGAGAATAAAAAGGTTATCAAAAAAATGGCAAAAAGAGATTATTACGAAGTATTGGGGATAGAAAAAAATGCTGGTCCCGAGGAAATAAAAAAAGCTTACCGCAAAAAAGCTATCCAATTTCATCCTGACAAAAATCCTGGAGATAAAACATCAGAAGAAAAGTTTAAGGAAGCAGCAGAAGCGTATGATGTGCTCAGTAAACCTGATAAAAAACAACGTTACGACCAATTTGGACATGCTGGGATGAGCGGTGCTGCAGGAGGCGGTTTTAGCGGTGGCTTTAACGATATTGAAGATATTTTCTCAAACTTCGGTGACATTTTTGGTGGCCATTTTGGTGGCTTTGGAGGTTTCGGTGGAAGCCGGGGCAGAAGCGGACGGCGCGTGAGCAGGGGATCAGATTTAAGGGTGAAAGTAAATCTCAACTTAAAAGAAATTGTTAACGGGGTAGAAAAGAAGATAAAAGTAAAAAAATATGTTTCCTGCGAGCATTGCGACGGTACTGGTGCTAAAAACGGATCTTCGTATTCTAATTGCGGGACATGCCGTGGCTCGGGTCAGGTTACCCGGATTGCCAACACATTGTTGGGGCAAATGCAAACAACCTCAACTTGCCCCACTTGTCAGGGCCAGGGCAAAATGATAACCGACAAATGTCACCACTGTGCCGGCGAAGGTGTTATTCGCGAAGAAGAAGTAATAAATATTAATATTCCAGCCGGGGTCGGCGAAGGGATGCAATTGAACGTATCGGGTCGTGGAAATGCCGGAAGACGTAGTGGTGTTAACGGTGATCTTTTGGTGCTAATTAACGAAGAAAACCACCCCGAACTTGTCCGCGATGGTAATAACCTGATTCATAATTTATTTTTGTCTTTTCCTGAAATAACATTGGGCACAACTTCAGAGATCCCAACAGTTGAAGGAAAAGTAAAAGTTAAAATTGAGGCCGGGACACAACCCGAAAAAATTCTTCGTTTACGGGGAAAAGGAATTCCCGATGTTAACGGATATGGCAAAGGCGATCTTTTAGTCAGGGTGCACGTTTGGATACCAAAGAAATTGAACCAGGAAGAAAAACGGGCATTGGAAAAACTTCAAAACTCAGCCGGATTTCAAGAAGGGCCTTCGGCAGCTGAAAAATCATTTTTTGAAAAAATGAAAGATATGTTTGAGTAAATTTGAAACAATTTCTATCACCACAATATTTTATTTATCTGTTGATAATATTTTTACCTAAAATTCAGGCTTTATAACTTAAACCCTGCGCAAACTAACTAACACGTCGATCGAATTCGAACTAAGTTACAATTTAATCATTCCAACACTTTCTTTCAATTTTAAAATAATATATTTCTGTGGTTTTCATTTTATTGATTACATTTAAAACTTAAATATATTTTTTAATAATATTAAATTTTAAATTATGAAAAAACTACTAATTGTAATTTTTGTCCTGGGATTTTCTATTCAGGGTTTTGCCAATTTAGATGCAAAACAGGTGCTTGGGAAATGGAAATATACCGTTGAAACAGGACAAGGCCAAATGACGGGTATCCTAAAATTTGTTGAAAAAGAAGGTAAACTTGCCGGCGATGTTATTCCAGACGAAGGAGGTGTTTACCCTTTTACAAAAGTGGAGTTGAAAGAAGGGAATATTCTTTATTTTGAACTTAAACCCGAATACGACGTAATTAAAGTTAGCGTAAAAGTTGAGGGTGATAAATTTAAAGGCACCGGTTCAACCTACGACGGTGATTTTACCCTGACTGGGGAAAAGCAATAATCGCCGGCCTAATTAGTGTCTGTCCATAATGTCGGCAATTTTTGAAATGAAGCACCAAATAACAAAACACAAAAAACAAATAAATCCCAAATATCAGTGTTCAAATTCCCAAAACCGTTATGTAAATTGAGATTTCGATCATTGTTAATTATTTGTATTTTGATGCTTGTAAATTGAGATTTTTATTATTTATATTGAATTTAGACTATAAAGACAGACTCTAATTAATTACAACTCGATTGAAGGATTTTCAGCACTTTTGGGATATCGGTAACAATTGAATTTGCTGAAATTGTTGCACCCGAAAGTGCTGAAATTTCTTTTCCATATTGCAACTCACCCAATGAATAGTTTTCAAATTGCACCAACCATTTTTTTGAAGCAATTTCGCTACCATGTTCTGAACGATATTTTAGAACTTTAACTTTTTTAATTACAAAATTTTCGTTTGTAACAACCAAATAATCAAAGAAATCAAATCGACCCTTTGCCTGTGCAAAAACAGCGTATAAGTTTTGTCCGCTTCCGGTTTGTTTAAAACGATAAATTACCAAAAGTCCATTTTCCTCAATAATAACCGATGTTCCTACCTTTTCGATTAGCCTCAGATTTTTATCTTTTAAAACATTAACTACCATTTTCTGTGCAAGCTTTTCTGGATAAAAATCATTCAATTTGGTTTGAAAAGCACCGGATACAAATAAAAAAATTAATAATAATGGTTTGAAACTCATTTTTAATAATGTTAAAATGCAATACCAATTCCCACATTTAACTGCTCTTTTGAATTTTTTAAAACATCATGGAAAAACTGGTAATCGATTTTAATAACAGCTCCTGAAGCCAACCACCAACCAGCCCCAAAAGTAACATCGGTTCGATCGAATGTTCCATTGATAGCCAGGCCTCCTTCAGTTTTAGCATGAGTATTATATTTTTCGAACCTAACAAAAGGAACTAATTTCTGTGAAGTTGCTGAAGATTGTAATAAATTATATCCAGCTTCGGCGTACCAACCAAATAGTTGGCTTCCCAAATCTTTTCCGGTAAAACTATTATATTCGATTGTTTTGTTAATATTTGCAACATTAATTTGTGCTTTTGCTACAAAACCGCCTTTTCGATAACGTGCATCAAAACCCAACATTGAAATTCCAACAACCGAAGAATCGGCCTTGTTTACAGCCGCTAAATTGTCTTTATTAATTTCATTATAAAGTGTCGATTGTGATTCACCTAAATAACCGGATAAACCCAGTTTTAGTCCCTGAATTCCATAAAAATCAATTTTTGTAGATAAAGCGGGCGAGGTTATAAACGATTCAGCCCCTTTTTGTCGTCCTTTGCGGAAAGCATCGGTTCCACGAAATACACCCCCTTCATTGTAACCGTTGAAACCGTTCATCAGGTAAAGTTGGTATTTTAACGACGCATTGTCAAATCTTCCGGTAAATCCAGCACCAATTTCGCGCCAGGTTGTGGGAACAATTGCATTGTCGAGATTCGGGCGTTCAACACCGTTAAAAGTTGGCGGTTCGTGGTACTCGTTAATTATTCCCATGGGAACCAGCAATAAACCACCCCTGAAATTCAGCCAGGGCAAAATTTCATAATTCAAAAATGCTTGTTCAACATAAACTTCTGTTACATGTTCTAATTCTATTTCGGTAACAAAATTGGTCCGCTCGTTAAACCGATATCCAAACAAAAGTACTAAACGGTGTACATCTAAGTTTCCGTTACTAAAGCTGTTTTCTTTAATTGGCTGATTATAATCTATTTGGGCATAACCTCCAATCTGAACTTTAGAAATTGACTGGTTTGTAAGTATATCCGCTGTATTTTGTGGGGCTTCCTGTCCGAGTAAAAATGAATGAACAAGTGATGTCACAATTAAAGTAGTAATTATTTTCTTCATTTTATTTTTGCTTATCAATCAAGAACAAAGATATTGTTTTTATTTTAATCCAATCTAAATAAAAATTACTTTGGATTATAATTTTCTGCAATATTTTTAAACAAATATTAATTCGTGAATGTTATAAGCATTCTCAATGCAATTGAATTGTTGAAATTGATGACTATTTTTGTACTGTTTAGCTAATTTTTGTGGGAGATTTTTTAAGTCAATATAATTTTCTTGAAAAGGAATTACTGGAAGAAATCCATAATATTGGAATACGTAAAACTTTTCAGGCTAACGAAGTTCTAATTCGTGAAGGTCAGTTTATTTCAACTTTTCCGTTAGTATTACAGGGTTTGATCCGGATTTCGCGTAACAGCGACGAAGGAAACGAACTTTTATTGTACTACCTTCAGAAAAATGAAGCTTGTGCAATGTCGCTAACTTGTTGTATGGCAAAGTTAACAAGCAACGTTAAAGCTATCGCAGAAGAAGAAACAGAAGTAATAATGCTTCCTGTAGAAATGATTGACATTTGGATAATTAAATACACTTCGTGGAAACAATTCGTAATGCAAACATTCCAGAATCGTTTTAGGGAATTAATCGATACTGTAGATTCGATAGCATTTTTAAAACTCGATGAACGGCTCATTAAATATTTTATTGGCAGAAACCAAAAATCGGGAGCTACAACATTCAGTGGAACACACCAGGATTTGGCTTTGCAATTAAATACTTCGCGTGAGGTTATCTCGCGGTTGCTAAAAAAACTGGAAAACGACAATAAGATTAAACTCTCCAGAAATTTTATAAATTTTTCAGGTCTTCTGTGACTTTTATTACAGACCATTAATCAATATCTTTCTTTTTTTGTACCAGACAATTCAAAGTAATTAGTATAAAAACTAATACTTCATAATTTTTTTGGGTTATAAAATCGGTTAGTAGTTGAAGGTTGTAAAGTCAGGTTCTTTTTGAACCTGGCTTTTTTTATTCAAATTCTTTTGTAAACCAAATTATACCAATTGTTCTTCAAAATGCCGCATAGCAAATTTTGAAATTACAATAGCTTGTCCCGAGTCTATTTCGGGAGTTAATGCCGATAATACAACAAAGAAGCAGACTGAACAAAGTGAAAGTTTGCGACATTTGTTGTCAAATCGGTATTATACCAATTCAATATTGAAATTAGCTGTTTCGTAAATGTATTATGCCGATATATATTTATAGTGCTTTTAGGACAAAGTGAATTATTATTAGGCGCATTTTTAATAGTAACCGGAATTAATGAACCTTAAAATTAGCATTTATAACCCTCATTTTCTGAAAATACCCCAGCAATAGGAATGAACCATTTGTTTATTTTTGTTTATTGATTTAAAAGTAAAAATTAGTTTTTCTTTTGATTATTTTTATTCTGGCATTTAGGTTAAAGTTTTGGGAAGAAAGTTGGTCTATTGAATGTGGTGTTGGTTTGGAGGGCAAAAAAGGACGTTGGGACCCTTTTTGAAGATTGGTTAGTTCATCAGAATATCCCGGCATAAAGCTGGGATATTTTGTTTGTGTTTAACCAGGAAAGTAAACCAAACTGTGTAACCACCCGATAACTTAATCCTGCCCCAAAATTACTAAACAAAAACTCCGTTACCGTTTTAACCCGGTTATCCCTCTCTGATATTTTTTATTTTCTGTTGCTATTTCTATATTTATTACACACTTCCATTAACTTTGCTTTGAACCAAACTTAATTTTATTAAGTACAGGTATATCAATAATTGTTTCATTATATTGAAATTTATTTTATTAAAAAAATGATGGAAATAATCAAAAATGAAAAATACAAGATTATAATATTTGTCAGCAGTTTAATTTTTATTTTCTTTATAACTAACTGTTCTCCAAGTAAAAAAACTATTTATGTTAATCCTGGTGACAATTCTTTGATGGAAACTTTTTCAAATCTAAAAAATCTTACTAAAAAATCGGATATTGAAATCGTGTTGAAAAATGGTATTTATTATCTTGAAAAAGAAATTCAGATAAAATCGGATCAGCAAAACAATCACAAGCTAATTATTAGGGCAGAAAACGAAGACAAGGCAATTTTAAGTGGTGCGGTTAAACTTAATTTATTGTGGAAAGAGCACGGGAATGGAATTTTTGTTGCTAAAATTCAGAATAAAATGAATTTAGATATTGATGAACTTTATGTGAACGGCACATATTACCGGATGGCACGTTTCCCTGATTACAATTCGGAGGCTAAGTTTTTTGGAGGAACTTCGGGAGAAGCAATTTCTCCTGAAAAAGTAGTTAACTGGTTGAACCCCAAAAGTGGGTTCATGCATTCTTTACATAGTGGTTTATGGGGGAGTAAACATTACAAAATAACCGGCGTTTCAGAAAACAATGAACCGGAATTTAGGGGTGGTTGGCAAGAAAACCGGGCCGGAGGATGGGATGAAAATTACCGGGGCGGGTTTCATAAAGAACACCTTTTTGTTGAAAATATTTTTGAGGAATTAAACCAGCCGGGCGAGTGGTTTCTGAATAAGGAAACCGGCGAATTATTTGTAATTCCCTTGATTGGCACCAATTTAGAAAATTCTATTATTGAGGGTGCAAAACTAAAACAACTGATTTCTTTTAAGGGTGTGGAAAATAAGCCACTTGCAAATGTTACGATCAATGGAATTTCTTTTCAACACACCAAACGAATTTTTATGGAACCGTATGAACGTTTGCTTCGCGGCGACTGGTCAATTTCGCGAACCGCAGCCCTGTTTATTGAGGGTGCAGAAAATGTTACTGTTAAAGATTGCCATTTTGTAAATCTGGGTGGAAATGCTCTGTTTGTAAATAATTTCAATAATAATATTCAAATAATTGACAACTATTTTTCCGACCTTGGCGAAAGTGCAATTTGTTTTGTGGGAGATGTAAATGCGGTTCGCACGCCTGCAATATCGTATGAAAATACTTTGCCACAAAACGAGATTGATTTAACACCGGGTCCCAAAACCAATAATTACCCCAGGAACTGTTTCGCCACAGGGAACTTAATTACAAAAATTGGCAGAGTCGGGAAACAAGTAGCTGGTGTTTTTATCTCTCAGTCGGAAGAAATTACTGCAAATTATAACAGTATTTTTAATGTTCCGAGGGCTGCAATTTGTATAAACGATGGTTGTTGGGGCGGTCATATAATCGAATTTAACGATGCTTTTAATACGGTTCGCGAAAGTGGCGACCATGGACCATTTAACAGTTGGGGGCGCGACCGTTTTTGGCAAACCAAACACAACGGTGCTGCAAACGAAGAAACATCGGAACAAACCAAACAGCGCGCACTTCTCGATTGTTACAAAACGGTTCACATTCGAAATAATCGTTTTTCACACTCTGTTGACGGACATTCCTGGGGAATAGATCTCGACGACGGAACATCAAACTACCATGTGTATAACAACCTTTGCTTAGGAATGGGGATTAAGTTTCGTGAAGGTTTTTTTAGAAAAGCAGAAAACAATATCATAATAAACGGATTCGGTGGTTTTCATGTGTGGTTTCCGGGCTGCGACGATATTATCAGAAATAATATTTGGGTGAGCGACAAACCTTTTCAGTTTATTAGGGCAAATCCAAAGTTTGCCAAAGAAATCGATTACAACTTATTTTACAATCCACACGGTAATAGTTTATTTACAGGAGTTAGTGAGGCAATGACCTTTGAAGAGTGGCAGGATTATGGGTTGGATCAGAACTCTATTTTTGCTGACCCTCTTTTTGCTGATCCTGAAAATGGTGATTTTGCGGTAAAACCTGATTCTCCCGCATTAAAATTAGGATTCAATAATTTTGAAATGGGAAATTGGGGAGTAACAAAACCGACATTTAAAGAAATGATTGCAACTGTTGAAAGGGACTACAATTATTTACGCGATTTTGACAGATCGTTTGCAACTTATAAAAACAATCAAAGAAATACCGGGAAATTTAAGTGGATGGGGGCAGTAATAAAAAATATTGCTGGCGAAGCGGAAAAATCGGCGGCAGGATTAACGGAAGAAACTGGAGTCCTGATTTTAAGTTCATCAAAAAAAGAAATGGCCGGAAATACTGATATTCGTTCTGGAGCGGTAATTTTGGAATTGAATGGAGAAAAAACACATTCGGTAAAAGATCTGGAAATACTTTGCAAAAAGTATAAAAATGAAGAAGTTGAATTGAAAATTTCCTTTGGGAAAATATTTACAAGCAAAGTGATTTTAAATGAAAAATCGATTTTAGAAAAATTTTGAGAATAAAACTGCCATTCAATACTGACTTAATAGGGGAAAATATTCTGCCAAAATAAATATTATTCTAACTTTACCTCTAACATGTTTTTCTTAAGATAATGTTTTAAAATAATGTCTGTCCATAAAGTTGACAATTTTTGAAATGAAATAAATATTAAACGATTCAAATCATAAGTAGTAATGTTCATATGTTTGAAACAATCTTAAATATTAGAATTAGGTCATTATTTCTTATTTGTGTTTTGGTGCATCCCCTTTGATATTTTTATTACTTATTTTAAATTTAGACTTAAAAACATACCTAAAATGGTCTTTAAGCTTTTTATTAAACTGAATTAATATACATTTATGCAAGTACTTTTTGGAATTTTATATCATTCGATTGGGGGTTTTGCTTCGGGGAGTTTTTACATGCCTTTTAATAAGGTAAAAGGTTGGGCATGGGAAAGTTATTGGATTGTCGGCGGACTCTTTTCCTGGTTAATTGTACCACCTCTGGCAGCCTGGCTGACCGTCCCTGGGTTTGCAGAAATAATTGCTGCCAGCTCATCTCAAATATTGTTTTTTACTTTTTTAATGGGATTACTTTGGGGAATAGGTGGTTTGTCGTACGGATTGGGAGTGAGGTATTTGGGAATGTCTTTGGGGAACTCAGTAGTTTTAGGATTTTGTGCTGCATTTGGTGCAATTGTCCCTTCAATTTATTACAACATTAACCCAACTGTCGGAAAAATCTCTTTTACCGATATGATGGCAACTTCTGGTGGGCAACTCGTTTTACTGGGAGTGTTAGTTTGTTTAATCGGAATTGGAATTGCCGGAAAAGCCGGGATGATGAAAGAGGGTGAACTTTCGAAAGAAGAACAGAGAAAAAGTGTACCCGAATTCAGCCTCGTAAAAGGGTTGATAATTGCTGTTTTATCTGGAATATTGAGTTCATTTTTTAATTTTGGTATTGAAGCCGGAAAACCAATGGCAGATGCCGCTGTGGCTGCCGGATTTAATCCTTTGTTTCAAAACAATGTAACTTTTGTAGTTATACTTTGGGGAGGTTTAACAACCAACTTAATTTGGACAACAATCCTTAGTTTGAAAAATAAATCGTATGGTGATTTTGTTAATAAATCTACACCGATTTCTAAAAATGTTATGTTTGCAGCACTGGCTGGAACAACCTGGTTTCTGCAATTTTTCTTTTACGGAATGGGCGAAAGTAAATTGGGAAACGGTGCCAGTTCATGGATTTTGCACATGTCAACAATAATTTTAACTGCAAATATGTGGGGTATTTACAGAAAAGAATGGACCGGTGTTGCGCCAAAAACCAAATGGACAATAACAGCCGGCATTGCCGTAATTTTATTGTCGGTTATTTTGGTGGGAATTGGAAATTCTATGTAATTTTAATGCCCTATTGAAAAGGATATTGTTTTTTCTACTGAGAATGGATTGAACAAATTTTCTGTCAATTTAATGTTGAGATTAGTGTTTTACTATTTTGTTTTAATAATTGTGTCTCTTAATCTCTGAAAGAAAATGAAACGATTAGCATTTAAAATGCACCTCAACGAAGGACAAAAGGAGGAATATAAAAAGAGGCACAACGAAATTTGGCCAGACCTTAAAAAGCTTCTAAAAGATGCCGGGGTCAGCGAGTATTCTATTTTTTTAGATGAAGAAACAAATACACTTTTTGCATTTCAAAAAGTATCAGGCAAGGGTGGTTCTCAGAATTTAGGCGAAACAGAAATAGTAAAAAAATGGTGGAAATACATGGCTGATATAATGAAAACAAACCCTGATAATTCGCCGATAACTGTTGAATTAGAGGAAGTTTTTCATATGGAATAAAACGTATTCTAAAATGCTTAATCAGAATAAAAACCAAAAACTTATAATATGAAGCATCTAAAAATTTCACTTCAAAAAATCTTAATAATATTTTTATTGAGTGCCTTTTCGTTAGCAACAATTGCAAAAACGCAAGTCACAAATATGGTTGTCGAATACCAGGTTAATCCAATTGGAATTGACATTGAAATGCCACGTTTAAGTTGGCAGATTATCTCGGATGAAGAAAATGTTATGCAATCCGCCTACGAAATTCGGGTAGCAAATTCAAAATCGAGTTTAAGTAATAAAAACAAACAAGTTTGGGCTTCTGGAAAAGTAATAAGTGAAAATTCAGTAAATGTAGAATATGAGGGAACAAAATTAACATCGATGCAGCGGGTTTTTTGGCAGGTGCGGATTTGGGATAATAACAATAAAGCATCTAATTGGAGCGAACCTGCCTATTGGGAAATGGGAATTCTTGAACCTGAATCGTGGACGGCTGCCTGGATTACCATGCCAAATGAAAAAGAATACGATGGTTCTTCGCGTCCTGCCCATTACTACAGAAATGAATTTTCAATTCCTAAAAAAATCAGCTCGGCAAGAGTTTACGTAACTGCTTTGGGAGTTTATGAATTGTTTTTAAATGGTGAAAAAGTGGGAGACGAGCTTTTTGCACCGGGTTGGACTAGTTATAATAAAAGGCTGCAATATCAAACTTACGACGTTACATCAATGCTTAAAAACAATAATGCATTCGGGGCAGTTTTGGGTGACGGCTGGTATCGTGGAAACATTGGTTTTAGAGGCCAGCACAGTTATTATGGCGATAAGCTGGCATTACTTCTTCAACTTAAAATTGATTACGCCGATGGAACAAGTGAGGTGATTATCAGTGATAAAAACTGGACGGTTTTAAATGGGCCAATTTTGGAATCGGATATTTATAATGGTGAAACTTACGATGCACGCCTCGAATTAACGGGTTGGGAATCTGTAGGTTTCGATAATTCTACCTGGGGAACTGTGGCAGAGTTAGATCACCCAAAAGATATTCTTGTTGCGCCGCAGGGAGTTCCTGTAAAAGCAATTGAAGAAATAACTCCAATTAAAATGTTAACAACACCAAAAGGTGAAACCGTGATAGACATGGGACAAAATCTGGTAGGTTGGGTTCGCTTGAAAGTAAATGGAAATAATGGTGATACGGTAAGGGTAAAATTTGCTGAGGTTTTGGATAAAGAGGGGAATTTTTATGTTGCAAATTTGCGTTCAGCCAAAGCCACAAATACATATATTTTGAAAGGGGGCGGAGAAGAGGTTTATGAACCCCATTTTACTTTTCATGGTTTTCGGTTTGTGAAATTGGAAGGATTTCCAAATACAACAAAATTAGATGATATAATAGGGGTTGTGGTTCATTCAGAAATGAAACCTACCGGAACTTTTACCTGCTCCGATTCACTAATTAACCAGCTGCAACACAATATTCAATGGGGACAAAAAGGGAACTTTTTAGATGTACCAACAGATTGTCCGCAACGTGACGAGCGTTTGGGATGGATGGGCGACGCACAGGTATTTAGCAATACCGCAGCTTTCAATTTCGATGTGTCGGCATTTTATACCAAATGGATGAAAGATGTGGTTGCTGACCAAAGTCCGGATGGAAAAGTACCTCATGTAATACCAGATGTATTAAATGGTGATGGAGGTGCAACTGGCTGGGCCGATGCTGTGGCAATTATTCCCTGGACAGTTTATCAGATTTATGGCGATTCAAAAATTTTAGAGGAGAATTATTCAAGCATAACTGCCTGGGTAAAATTTATGGAAACCCGTGCCGGCGACGATCTACTCTGGACTGGCGATGCACATTTTGGCGATTGGCTGGCATTTGCTTCAACCAGTTCCAGTTACCCGGGTGCAACAACCGAAAAAGATTTAATTGCAACCGCCTACTATTATTTTACGACCAGCCTCACAAGTAAAATAGCAGGAATAATTGGCAAGTCTGCCGATGCTAAAAAGTATAAAAATCAGGCTGAAAATATTAAATTGGCTTTTATCGATGAGTTTATAACACCAAATGGAAGGTTGGTTTCGCACACTCAAACTGCTTATGCTTTGGCTCTTTCTTTTGGTTTGTTACCAGACAATCTAATAGAAAAAGCATCCAATTATTTTGCCGGTGATGTGGAAAAATTCAAACATTTAACCACCGGTTTTTTAGGAACACCATTGCTGTGCAAAACCCTATCGGCAATTGGTCGCGACGACTTGGCTTTTATGTTGCTAACCCGAAAAGAATATCCATCGTGGTTGTATCCGGTAACCCAGGGTGCAACAACAATTTGGGAGCGCTGGGATGGCCAAAAACCAGACGGTACCTTCCAGGCGGTTGGCATGAACAGCTTTAATCATTATGCGTATGGAGCAATTGGCGAGTGGTTGTACGGTCATGTTGCCGGGCTTAATATCGATCCCGAAAATCCAGGTTACAAACATATTCTTTTTAGCCCGCATCCGGGCGGTGATTTGAGTCATGCATCAGTTGAGTTCTTGTCAATGCACGGAGCTATAAAATCAGCCTGGCAAATCGAAAACAATAAATTTATTTATTCGATTGAAGTGCCTGCAAATACTACTGCAAAAGTTACTTTACCGGCTGCTGAATTGAATAATTTAAAAGTAAACTCTGCTCCAATTAGTGAAGAATTAAAGTCGAAAAGTAAACAAATTGGAAATGAAGTGATACTAAAAGTTGGTTCGGGAAAATATCAGTTTAGTTATCCGTTTGAATAAAGTTCGCACCGAATTAACAGACTGTGTAAAAATGGAACTTTTGAATAAATCTGTAATTAAAAGCAGGGTTTGAAACGAAATACCAAGGTTGTTTTACCACTATTCTTTTCTTATAAGAATCTAAAAAATAAACTATGAACAAAGAATCAATTATAAAAACATACGAACTCGCAAAAGAAAGATATGCCGAAATCGGTGTTGATACAGATCTTGCGATTGCAAAAATGAAAGATGTTGTAATTTCGTTACACTGTTGGCAAACCGACGATGTGGGTGGTTTTGAAACACCCGATGCGGAACTTTCAGGCGGAGGAATTCAGGCAACCGGAAATTACCCAGGAAAAGCAGGAACGATTGAAGAAATGCGTGCCGATTTAGAAAAAGTACTCACATTGCTTCCCGGCAAACAAAGGCTGAATCTTCATGCTATTTATGGTGATTTCGGTGGCGAATGTGTCGATCGTGACCAAATAGAACCCAAACATTTTCAAAGCTGGATTGATTGGTGCAAAAAACAGGACATAGGCATGGATTTTAACGGCACCTTTTTTTCACATCCAAAAGCAGCAGACGGTTTTACGCTTTCGAGTAAAAAAGAGGATAATCGCATATTTTGGGTTGAACATCTGAAACGTTGTAGAACCATTTCTGCAGAAATTGGAAAACAGTTAAATTCGCCATGCGTGCATAATACCTGGATTCCAGATGGATCGAAAGATACACCAATCGACAGAAATGGACACCGGGTTTTATTAAAAAAATCGCTCGACGAAGGAATGGCAACTGAATATTCAAAAGAGCACATAAAAGATGCTGTTGAAAGTAAATTGTTTGGTATCGGTGCGGAGTCGATGACCGTTGGTTCGCACGATTTTTATCTCGGATACGCAATAAAAAACAATAAACTAATATGTTTAGATAACGGGCATTTTCATCCAACCGAACAAGTGGGCGATAAAATTTCTGCTGTTATGCAATTTGTCGATGAAGTGTTACTTCATATTACCCGTCCTGTCCGTTGGGATTCAGACCACGTGGTTACATTAAATGAAGATGTGCAGTTAATCGCATCAGAAATTGTTCGTAACGATTTTTTGAACCGGATAAATATTGGTCTCGATTTTTTCGATGCTTCCATTAATCGAATTGGAGCTTATGTTATTGGAACTCGGGCGGCACAAAAAGCATTTTTGATAGCTTTGCTTGAGCCAACAATATCGCTTGTTGAAATGGAAGTTGCCGGACAAAATTTTGAGCGTTTGGCAATGCTGGAAGAACTTAAAACCATGCCGATAAGTGCCGTTTGGGATTATTATTGCTTGAAGGAAAATGTTCCTGTTGGAGCTGATTACATTGCAGGGATTCAAAAGTACGAAAAGGAAGTGCTTTTAAAAAGATAGATGTAGCAATAAATAAAAATCAATTTCAATATTGTTTTAAGTCTTATTGAGTCCAATATAACTGGCTAATTTTAATTGTCAGGCTGAGCGAAATTGAAGTATGAAAACATATAATTTAAGAATGTCCACTCCAACTGCTAAATGAATTATACCAATTGTTCTTCAAAATGCCGCATAGCAAATTTTGAAATTACAATAGCCTCGAATCTATTTCGGGAGTTATTGCGGATAATACAACAAAGAAGCAGACTGAACAAAGTGAAAGTTTGCGACATTTTGTTGTCAAATAAGTAGTATTATTATTTCGGAGTTAGCCACAATAATGAAATACAACTCAATAATGATATTTAGACGAAAAAAGAAAATAATCGAGCAATTATTAAAATCATTTGGGAAACTAAAAGATGATTCTTTCAACTTCGATTTTATTGAACGATATTTCAAAAAAAAAGATGCTTCAAAAGAATTCCAGGTGATTTCTGACAAAACCTGTAATGATTTAGATTTTAAGGAATTGTTTAAATATTTAGACAGAACAAATTCAAAAATTGGGCAACAATACCTATATCATAAACTGAGAACAATTCCATCAAAATCTGATGAAAATATAAGAAACGAAAAATTAATTGACTTATTTACAAAAAATTCAGATTTTAGAATCTCTGTTCAAAAACAATTAAAAAGACTCAATAATTATGATGTTTACTTTATCACCACTCTTTTCCAATATCCACATTTAAAACCGCCCAAATGGTTTTTTATAATTAGAATATTGGCATTTACAAGCCTATTATCCCTGATTTTAATTCCCCTTAATCTTAAGTTGCTATTTCTTTTATTTGGTATATTTCTGGTTAATACCGGAATTCATTTCTGGAATAAGAGAAATTTATATCAGTACATTGGCTCAATCCCGCAATTAGTAAGGTTATTAAAAGTTGCTCGATTGCTTTTCAAGTACGACAATCTAAAAACAATAAAGCCAAACCTAAATATATCGCTGGATGTTACTGATAAAATTAAAAATCGAATGTCCTTGTTTAAAATGGAAGCAAAACTTGAAAGTGCCATTGAATCTTTTATAATGGGATTCTTTGAACTATTCAAAATCGTTTTTCTACTTGAGCCATTATTGCTGTTTGGAATTTTAAAACAACTTGATACAAAAAGAGAAGAAGTTGAAAATATATTCAAGTTTGTAGGTGAAATAGATTGCTTAATTTCAATTGCTTCCCTTAGAAAAGGATTGCCTAATTATTGTAATCCAACAATTATTAATGCAAAAAAATCTCTTTTTGTTGGGAATGCTTACCATCCATTAATTTTCAATTGTATCGAGAATAATATTGAAATCAATAAAAAATCAATTCTTTTAACCGGCTCAAATATGTCTGGTAAAACCTCATTTATCCGGACTATTGGAATTAATGTAATTACTGGATTAACAATTAATACCTGCTTTGCAAATCAGTTTTCAATGCCAAGAATGAGGGTTTTTTCCGCAATTCGAATAAGCGATGATTTATTAAATGATAAAAGCTATTACTTTGAAGAAGTCATCACAATTAAAGAGATGATTGATAAAAGCGAAGATGAAAAATCAAACTTGTTCTTACTTGATGAAATTTTTAAAGGAACAAATACAATTGAGAGAATATCTGCGGGAAAAGCGGTGCTATCTTTTTTGGCAAAGGGGAATAATTTAGTTTTTGTTTCCACTCACGATATTGAATTAGCCGATATATTAAATGATGCATTTGATTTCTACCACTTCAGTGAAACAGTGGATAAAAAAACAGTTGATTTTGACTACAAATTAAAAAGCGGGAAATTAAAAACGAGAAATGCAATCAAGATACTTCAGATAAATAAATATCCAGAGAAAATTATTAATGAATCAATTGAAATATCAAATGAATTAGATAAGATTATTGTTGCTAATAATGTATTAAAATAACAACTGTGATTGTAGTAAATAAGGTTGTTTCCTGCTTCAACTTTCTTGTAGTTTGATAATATGGTACTGTGAAACTGTCTATTATTCTATTAATTATTGAGATATGTAGAATAAAAAATACATATATCGGCATTTCAAAATATGATTAACTTAAACTTATAAATCGTAGATGTGTTAAAGAATTGTGGGTTTGTTTTTGTAAAATCAATTCTTGTTGACAATTGTGAAAAATAACTAATGAAAAAATCCAAAATATCGCACTTAAACGAATGGGTTCAATTATACACCGATGACTTGTATTCATGGGCAAAATATAAATTGTCGGATGTTGAGCTCGCCAAAGATTTAGTGCAGGATACCTTTGTAACTGCCGTAGAAAAATACGAAGGATTTAAAGCTGAAAGTTCACCAAAAACCTGGTTATTTAGTATTCTCAATCACAAAATTATAGATTATTACCGAAAAAAAGTTAAACAGCCAATTTCAAAAGACATTGAATCGTTTTCAGGTTTTTTTGAAAAAAATGGTGATTGGCTCGAAAACAGAAAACCAAAAAATTGGCAACTCGATGAAAGGGAGAAACACTTACTCGATGATATCAATTTTCAGAAAGTGTTAAAAAAATGCCTCGATTCACTCCCAGAAAAATGGGGAACTTGTGTGAAATTAAAATATCTCGCCGCTAAAAATGGCGAACAAATTTGTCAAGAACTAGATATTTCACCGTCAAATTTTTGGCAGATTGTATATCGGGCTAAGTTACAATTACGTGATTGTGTTGAAAAAAACTGGTTTAACAGCTAAAAACAAATGAAAAAGTTGATGCACCTATTATTTCTATCGTGTCTTAAAGCAACTGAACTTATTGAGAAAAAATTTCACATTCCGTTATCGATTAAGGAAAATTTACAATTAAAAATCCACAAATTGATGTGCGATGCCTGTTCGGCCTACGAAAAACAAAGCACTATTCTTGAAAAAGGGATTGAGTTGCATCACAAAAAACAATTTGACAATCAGGATATTGAACAGGTAAAAAAGCAAATAATTTCAAAATTAAAACAAACTGGAAATTATTAAGTACGGACCTTTTGGCGCAAAAAATTTGTTTGCCGTTAATTTGTGACTACCCAAAATCTAAATGATTTTTTATTTGATTCTGATACCTTTTTTCCAATTAATTCAAGAACGGATTTTAGGTTCACATTTATCCATATTATTTACATAAGAATTTTTATTCGTCAGTTGACTGAAATCCGTTTCATGTAAATTTCTCTATTCTTTAGGCCACTTCGAAAAGTGATTTCTCGTCATTGGCAGAGTTCACCAAATTTTATTAGGCATAATGTGATAATGACAAAATCCCAAAATACAATTATCAAATTTCAAATAAATCCCAATTTAATAAAATCCTAAATTCCAAATTCTTTGTGATGGATTTATTTTGAATATTTGGTTTTTTGAAATTTGTTATTTATTTGTCATTTGTATGATGATATTTGGTAATTATCTATAAAACAATGTTTTACATAAATCTGTCATTTCGATGTGTGTGCAAAGAGAAATCTTTCCATTTTAAACAAGAGATTTATTTTTTAAGATCCTGAAACAAGTTCAGGATGACGGTTAAAAAAACAATGCTAATTAAAAAGGTCATGCCGAATTCATTTCGGCATCTCAGCTGTCATCTACAAATTATGCCCAATAATTTTGGGTGAACTCTCGCAACAACGGACATTTTGATTTTTCGGAATAGGCTTATTCTTTATAATTCAAAGCAAATTTACTCATCGGAAATTTTTTTCATCTAGTTTTTTTAAATCTTTTGTCAGGTTTTAGTTCTACCAACGACAACTCTTTCGAAAATAAAAATAATTGAAACGATGTCAACAGAAAATACAAAATCGGTAAAAGTTATACCAATTGTTCTTCAAAATGCCGCATAGTAAATTTTGAAGTTACAATGGTTAATACCGATAATACAACAAAGAAGCAAACTGAACAAAGTGAAAGATTGCGATATTTTGTTGTCAAATCGGTATTACAAGTACGGCTGATTATAAATCGGAATAATTTTAAAAACGAACGTCATCTATAAAATATGAAATAGAAGGATTACCAGGCTTCAGTTGGCACAAAAAAATTTCAACTTCAGTCTTTGGCCTTCCAATAAATTTTAAACAAATGAAGAAATCAATTTTTATGTTGTCAGGTCTTATTTTAATGATCCTGACTGCGGCAAAATCACCCGGATCGGGAAGCAAAACAAAAAGTGAAGCAGGGATTACTTTTTTCGAGGGAAGTTGGAATGAAGCACTGGAGTTGGCCAAAAAAGAAAACAAAATAATTTTCCTCGATATTTCTGCCAGTTGGTGTGGTCCGTGTAAAAAGCTAAAAGCAAGTACTTTTCCAAATATTGAAGTTGGGAAATACTACAACACCAATTTTATAAATGTTGCAGTTGACGGAGAAAAAGGCGAAGGGATTAATCTTGCCCGGAAGTATAAAATTAAAGGTTATCCAAGTTTAATTTATGTTGATGGTAAGGAACAATTAATAGCACAAACAGCCGGTTATCGCAATCCAAAACAATTAATAGAATTGGGGAAGAAAGTAATTAATCGTTAATTAAAATGAAAAAATCAGGCAAAATAAAAACCAGTTTCCACTTTGGTGGCAAAAACCTAAGGTGGGGGATTTATGGCCTGGCCATTTTAGTACTTGTGTTGCCAGAATTTTCAAAAGCACAAACATGTTGTTCGGGCGGAGTTCCTCTCGGAAGTAGCTTGGGACTTGGAGCAGCTGAAGACCAAACATTTCAGTTTTTAGCTACTTACGATTTAAATGTTATTGACGACCTGGTGAGCTTCTCTGAATTATTGGACGACCAAACCCGGAGCCGGACAACTCAATCGTCGATTTTTGAAATTAATTACGGATTTAACCATCGTTTTTCGGTAACAGGAGTAGTTCCCTTTGTTAGACAAACACGAATGATTCAGGCTTTTGGGGGAGCCGAAGATTTTACTGCTGTTCAGGGGCCCGGCGATGTTATCCTCGTGCTAAAGTATCGGATATTGAATCCGGACAAAAATCCCAATCTCGATTGGGTAATTGGAGCTGGTCCAAAAATACCGACCGCCAAAACCGATTTTACAAATAACCAGGGTTTGGTACTTGCCGCTGATATGCAGCCTGGCTCAGGTTCTTTAGATGGGATTCTATGGAGTTACATTTTGAAAAGCCATTTTTTAAAGCCCAAGCTATCATTTTTGGCAGTAACAACTTTCCGTTATTCGGGAGAAAATAAAAACTACAATAGTACGCAAACATACCGGTTTGGGAATGAGTTTCAATTTAATTTGGGCCTGAATTATAGCTTTTTTGTCAAGTGGCCGGTCGATGTCCTTACGCTATTACAATACCGAAAACAATCGGTAGATTTAATCAACGGAGGTGTTTTTCCTTCATCAGGCGGGCAATGGATTTATGCCAATCCAGGTGTTAGTATCCAATTCTCTCCTGGTTTATCGTTCAGAATTACAGGAACTTACCCGATTTATCGCAAACTCGAAGGTACGCAGTTAACAACATCATATAAATGGTCAGCATCAGTTTTATTCAACATTCCATTTAAAAAGAAGGAATTTTTAATCAATTAATTTAAAAAGTCATGAAAACAATATTGTACATAATTATTGCTACTTTGTTTATTGTAGCAGCTTGTCAAAAAAATGAGCCATCCTCGACAACCTTAAATTTCGATAATACCGGCAATCAGAATGAGGATAATAAAGATTGGCTTATCCCGATTGCAGAAGTCAGGGATGGTGGTCCGGGAAAAGATGGGATTCCTGCACTTAGCGACATTAACTTCATAAACGTTGAAGAAACTACATATCTGTTAGACAATGATTTAGTTCTTGGTTTTGCAGATGGAGAGGATGTACGGGCTTATCCTCACCCAATTCTCGACTGGCACGAAATTATTAACGACGATACTGAGAATCATTCCCTTGCAGTGATTTACTGTCCGTTAACCGGCACTGGTATTGGCTGGGATCGTGTGATTAACGAACAAATAACAACATTTGGGGTATCAGGATTGCTGTATAATTCCAACATAATTCCATACGACCGCTTAAGCGATAGCAACTGGTCGCAACTTTTGTTAAAATCTGTAAATGGTGAACTGGCCGGGACAATCCCAAAAACATACAACTTAATTGAAACAACTTGGAAAACCTGGAAAGAAATGTTCCCTTCAACTAAAGTAGTTTCGAGATCAACTGGTTATAACCGTAGTTATTTAAGCTATCCTTACGGTGACTATAAAACAAGTAAAAACCTGATTTTTCCGGTGAGTAACCTGGATAACCGACGCCATGAAAAAGAGAGGGTTTTAGCCGTAATAATTAATGAAAAAGCGGCCGCTTTCACTTTCGAAAATGCCACAACTACTTTCAAACTTGTGAACCATATTTTTGAGGAAACAAAACTGGCGGTCGTAAAAAATACAAATGCAAATCTTATACTTGCTTTTAACAGGGTATTAACTGATGGTACTTTATTAAATTTTGAAGTTATCCAGAATGAACTACCCACAATTTTATTGGATGAAGAAGGAACAAAGTGGGATGTTTTTGGCAGGGGGATTAGCGGCCCGAGAAAAGGCCAAAACCTGGAACCAATTCAACAAATGATGGGATACTGGTTTTCTTTTGCTACATTTTATCCTGAAATTACTCTCTACTAAATCACCTCATGCAGAATAAAATATTCAATATGATGAACCCATCTTAATTATTAATGTTTAATTAGTGTCTCTTAGAAAACGCCAATAACAGCGTTATGCTCATCTTGAAAACAGTCATTTACGAAAGTAAACTCCTTGATTTTCAAGATTTCGCAA
>Ga0209249_1001498_pt1 | contig 22047 bp, 10 predicted proteins | sample SaaInlV_200m_DNA_4_FD_184653 | JGI IMG/M metagenome (GOLD analysis project Ga0209249, IMG submission 184653) | Marine microbial communities from expanding oxygen minimum zones in the Saanich Inlet - SI037_S3LV_200m_DNA (SPAdes) (version 2) | ecosystem: Environmental > Aquatic > Marine >...
CACCATACATACTATAAGCAAAACAATAAGGAACAGTCCGACAAAGTTTGCGATATTAAAAAAGGTATTGATCTGATCCCGTGTTTCTCTGCCCGTGATCACATCCTGAACACCTTCGAAAGCCTTTAAACGAGCGATTTCGTTTGCGGTCAATGGCTCCGACCGATTCAAGACAAATTCAATGATATCGGGAAACTTTGGAAAGTCTAACTTTTTGAGCATCTCCTGAGCTTCATCAAAACTCTCAATCAACTGGGTTTTTGCTTCTGCAGATGAAATCTTCTTGATTTCTCCAACATCCGGGAGGTCTTTGATATAGATAGATATCTCTTTTTGGTGCGCGACACTTGCCTGATCATTCAAAAAAACAGAATAGTGATTTTTGAGAAACGCCAGCTGTGTCAGATGGATGAGATTTAAATAGACGAGTACGAAGATTCCGAGGATCACCAGTGAAAAACTGGTCATCACAATCCCGGAAAGGGTAGTGGAGTAGTTTTCACGCAAGTTTTCGATTGTCTGCCCAAAAGCGGATGCGATCATTTTTGTCAAACAGTTAAAGAAAACTAAGAATCAATGAACTTCAATCAAAGCGGACTGTTTCAAAAGAAGAATCCGTTTTTTGTGCGCTTTCAAGAGATTAATATCATGGGTGGCCACAACTACAGTCATGCCCTCTTCATTTAAAAGAGTCAACATATCAAATATGCGTGTTGCCATTCTCGGATCCAGATTCGCTGTAGGCTCATCAGCAAGAATGAGTGTCGGGGAGTGGACTGCAGCCCGGGCAATCGCAATCAACTGTTGTTCTCCACCAGAAAGACTTCGGACTTGTTGTTTTAGTATTTGGCTGATCTTCAGCTTATGTGTAATATCCTTGATTTTGGCGCTTTTAACACTCCGGGATATGCCCTTGATCTGAAGCGGTATTGCGATATTGTCTTCAGCTGTTCTTTTTTCCAATAGTTTGTAATCCTGAAAGATCATCCCGATGGATCGCCGATGTTGGAGCATCTCTTTTCCTACCAGCGATGTGACCTCGCTGCCATTGAACTTTATCGAACCGTCGTCCGGTTTCTCCAGGCCAAGCAACAACCGAAAAAGAGTTGATTTACCGGCACCGCTGACTCCTGTCAGGAATATGAACTCTCCTTCGGATATCTCCAAGTTGATATCTGAAAATAGGGGTTCCTTTCCTAAAAAGCTCTTTTTTACTTTTCGAAACGTAATAAGTGGTTTTATGGACACGTCATTCGCCTTTGTCTATCCATTTTAGGATTACTCCCGATATTTTCCACTTTCCGGCGATCCGTAAAACTCTCGCGAAACCGCTTCTATCGTGGCCAACTCACGTCTTCAAGATTGATTTCACCCCGATTCAACGTCAAACGAACCATCTGGTTGTCTTTCAAACTCAAAAAGCGAATGCTAATCCTGATGCTGACATGGCTTTTATCAATCATTCAACTTCAAAATTGCCAGAAACGCTTCCTGGGGTACTTCCACGGACCCCAGCTGTTTCATACGTTTTTTCCCTTTTTTCTGTTTTTCAAGCAGTTTTCGTTTGCGGGAAATATCTCCACCATAGCATTTAGCTGTCACATTCTTACGCATGGCGCTAATGGTTTCTCTGGCGATCACTTTGCTGCCGATGGTCGCCTGAACAGCTATTTCAAACATTTGACGGTGAATCAGCTGCTTGAGTTTTTTAGCCAGCTCCCTGCCTTTATGGTAGGCTTTCTCCTTGTGAATGACAATGGACAGAGCATCGACAAGCTCGCCGTTTAACTTGATATCCAGTTTGATCAGATCTGCTTTACGGTAATCAATCAATTCGTAGTCAAATGACGCATATCCCTGCGTCAAGGATTTGAGTTGATCGAAAAAGTCGTACACGACTTCGTTCAACGGCAGCTCATAATTCAGTGAGACCCGATGTTTGCTAATGTAGTCCATCTCTTTTTGAATTCCCCGTCGTTCAAGTGCCAGTTTCATGACCCGGCCAACATATTCACTGGGAATAATGATATTTCCTTTGATAAATGGTTCTTCGATCAGCTTTATTCCTGTGGGATCAGGAAGCTGACTCGGGTTCTCAATTTCCAGGATTTCACCGGCTACCGTATGCACTTTATATATGACAGATGGAGAGGTGACCAACAGATTCATCCCGAACTCTCTTTCAAGACGTTCCTGAACGATCTCCATATGAAGCAGGCCCAGAAATCCGCAGCGAAAACCAAAGCCAAGTGCAGCAGATGTTTCCGCAACATATGTTATCGCAGAATCATTCAAGGCAAGTTTGCTGAGCGCTTCCTTCAGATCAATAAAATCCTGGGAATCCACTGGAAATACCCCGCTGAAGACCATTGGTTGTACATCTGCATAGCCAGGTAGTGAATCTCCAGCCGGTCGCCCAGCCAGTGTAATTGTATCTCCGATTTTTACATCTCCAATGCTCTTAATCGAAGCTGCCAGAAATCCGACCTCACCTGCATAAAGCATGTCCACATCCTTTTTGAAAGGCGTAAACTTGCCCATTTGGGTAATCTGAAATTCCTTGCCCGTCATCATCAAGCGGATGGAACTTCTATCAGCAAGGGAGCCGGATACAATTCGGAACAGAACGACAATACCTAAATATGGGTCAAACCAGGAATCAAAAATTAAGGCCCTGAGTACATCTTCCGGATCCCCTTTTGGAGCCGGAACCAATTGTACAACCTGCTCCAGGATTTCTTCAATTCCGATACCATGTTTGGCACTTGCTCGAACAGCATTGGACGCATCCAAACCAACGATTTCCTCGATTTCGGCAGCTACCTGATCCGGCTCGGCTGCCGGCAGATCCACTTTATTAAGAACCGGAATAATTTCCAAATCATGATCTAAAGCCAGATATACGTTGGCCAGAGTCTGGGCTTCTACCCCCTGGGCAGCATCCACGATCAACAGAGCGCCTTCACAGGCCGCTATGGAGCGAGATACCTCATATGAAAAATCGACATGCCCTGGAGTATCAATCAGGTTCAGTTGATAGATCTCCCCATCCTTGCTCTTATAATTAAGGGAAACTGTTTGCGCCTTGATTGTTATACCTCGTTCCCGCTCAATATCCATACTGTCAAGGAACTGATTCTGGCTCTCCCTTTCGGTCAATGCACCTGTATACTCCATAATACGGTCTGCAACCGTGGATTTTCCGTGATCGATGTGGGCAATGATGCAGAAATTTCGAATTTTTTGCTGGTTATACTCAGTTTTCACAGACCTCGATATAGGAAATAAGGTTGGATAAAACCACAGTTATCGTCCGGTTCTCATACCGATTTTACCGGTCCGAATGGATTCCAGGACGACAAACGACTTCAGGTCTTCAAAAACAAGATCAATTTTCTCTTCGGTCCCTGAAAATTCTACTATGAGAATTTCATTTAATGAGTTCAACATTCTGGCGCCATAAAGATCAACCAGTTCGTTGATTTCAGTTGAGGAATCTTTATCATAGACTAGTTTGATAATGGCAAATTCCCGCATCACAGCATTGTCTTTTTCAAGATATTCCGTCGTCAAGATATGAATCAATTTCTGGGTCTGTTTGCGGATCTGTTCCAAGACGGTATCGTCACCACGAACAACGATTGTAAATCGGCTGATACCAGGCTTATGGGTGCGACCGACAGTCAAACTATCAATGTTATACCCCCTTCTCGAAAACAGCGTCGAGATCCGACTTAAAACGCCGGGAATATCTTCAACTTCGATAGCGATAATATGCCTTTTTTCCTTGTCCGTTTTTTCCATGGCTGTTTCAAATACGGTGCAGTATGGCTTGAGAGGACCTTTCTTCAGGAAGATCCATCATAACGTATTAACAATTGTTGTGGGGATTGATGCATCTGCTGGCAAAATCGGCGGATATACGCCAGCCCGCTATGTTGTCAAGATGCTTTTGTATCCCATGTCAGATGGGAGGATTTGGAGATATTCTCCAGATTGAAATCGATGATGGTCGGTTTCCCACTGGAAAGCGCCTGTTGAATAGCCGACGTAATCTGGTTGTTATGCGTGATTTCCAGCCCATCACCACCCATTGCTTCCGCAATTTTTTTGAAACTGACAGACCGGCCTAATTCGTGAACCGTATATCGATCTTTATAATTGGAGTGCTGCAGTTCCCTGATCATGCTCAAGCGAGAATCATTAGCGATGATAACTGTCAGTGGAATCTGATGTTCAACAGCAATGGCAAACTCCTGCATATTCATCATGAAACTACCATCACCCGATATGTTGACAACCGGTGTCTCGGGCTCTGCAAACCAGGCGCCAATGGCTGCCGGCAATCCAAAACCCATCGTGCCGAGGCCGCCGGACGTCAGAAGTGGAAGGTGAAGGGGGTTCGTGCAGAAATGATTTGCCCACATCTGGTGTCTCCCCACATCAGTACTGACATTCAGCTTCATATCAAAGCCTGACAGACTGATAAAAATATCCTCCAGAATTTCTGCGTCATCACGGGTAGACAGCTTCGTCTTTTTCTTTTTAACCGTCACCCAGGGCTTTTCTTTGGAAAAGGGTTTCTTGGATATCCTTTCGTTCATATCCGAGAGGACCTCCTTAATATCACCTACAATTGGAATATCAACTTTTATGTTTTTGCCAATTTCCGCTGGATCAATGTCAAGATGGATTATCTTAGCATTTTCAGCAAATTCCGGCTTTTTTTTCACAAAAGAACGGTCACCAAGACGCGTTCCCATCATCAGGACCACATCAGCCTCTTTCGCAAGTATTTTATTGGCCCTGCTGCTTCCATGGGTTCCAATCATCCCTACAAACAGAGGGTCATTATGGGGAATGACACCCGTTCCCATGAGGGTTCTTATCACCGGGATTTGTGTTGCACGTATAAAATGCAGGAGTTCAGAGACAGAATCAGACAAAACCACCCCTCCACCGAAAAGAATCAGCGGTTTTTCAGCATTCTTCAAAGCTTTCAGAGCTCGCTTTATCTGACCAATATTGCCTTTGAGGGTTGGTTTATATCCAGGCAAGTTGATTTTATGCTGAAATTCATGGGGATAACTGGCGTTGAGCACGTCAACAGGCAGGTCAATCAGAACCGGTCCCTTACGTCCAGAGTTAGCGATATAGAATGCGGATTCAATTGCTGGAATCAAATCCTTTTCATACCGAATCAACTCATTGTGTTTCGTCACCGGCATCGTGATATTGATGCAGTCGACCTCCTGAAAGGCGTCAGTACCGATCAGTTGACGGGAAATCTGTCCTGTAATAGCGACGAGAGGAGTCGAATCCAGCAAGGCATTGGCCAAACCTGTTACGAGATTTGTAGCCCCTGGCCCAGATGTCGCCAGGCAGACCCCCGGTTTTTTCGCCACTCTTGCGTAGCCGTCAGCCATGTGAGCCGCCCCCTGTTCATGACGGGCCATTATATGACGAATTTTCGATTTCCGCAGTTTATCATAAATCGGGAGATTGGCACCGCCTGGATAGCCAAAAATAACTTCAACTCCCAGATCTTCAAGCGCTCTCACCAGAGCTTCAGAGCCAGTTATACTGTCGGGTGGCGTCTTTTTAGATTGTGATGACATATGACTTTCCGTCTATTGTATCTCGATGGATTCATCGCTGTCATCCTGTATCAATTCCATTCCAACCAACGGCTCGGCTTCCTCTTCCTGTTCAGCGAACTTATCCTTGTATGAATACGTTTTATTAACATCAAAACCAGTTCCAGCAGGAACCAATCGACCAATGATTACATTTTCCTTCAACCCGTTGAATTGATCCAACTTTCCGTTAATGGAAGCTTCGGTCAACACTTTAGTGGTTTCCTGGAACGATGCCGCGGACAAGAAAGAATCGGTACTCAAGGCCGCTTTGGTGATTCCCAACAACAACGGTTCCCCGATTGCCACCCTCAGTTCTTCGTCCATCAGTTTTCTGTTTATTTCATCCAATTTTGTTTTGGATACAGGCTCACCGACTAGAAACGATGAATCACCCGGGTCGATAATCCGAACTTTACGCATCATCTGTCGCGAAATAACCTCAATATGCTTGTCATTGATCTTAACCCCTTGGAGTCGATAAACTTCCTGAACCTCATCCACGAGAAACTTTTGTAATTCCCTGACACCTTTCACTCTTAGAATATCGTGGGGGTTGGGAGAACCATCCGTCAACGGATCCCCTACCTTGATGTAATCCCCTTCTACTACAATGACATGTTTTCCTTTGGGGACAAGATATTCTTTGGGCTCACCCACTGCCGGTCGAATAATGATCCGTCGTTTTCTACGCAGATCCTCACCGAATTCTACAATCCCATCAATATCTGAAATCTGACTGGGATCCTTTGATGAACGGGCTTCGAACAACTCAACCACCCGCGGTAGCCCACCGGTAATATCTTTGTTTTTTGTCGTTTCCCGAGGAACGCGGGAAAGAATATCGCCGGGTAAAACCTCGGAACCTTCTTCCACCATCAATTCAGCTTTGTTAGGAAGATAAAAGCCAGGGTGGATTCGATCATCAGTCCGTTTCAGTTCCTTTCCGGTTTTCATATTCCTGAAGATGATCCTCGGTTTAAGGTCCAAATCCGGTGTTTCAACAATCACACGTCTTTCATAACCTGTATCTTCCGCTTTCTTAGTCTTAAGACTCTTTCCCTCAATAATATCCTCAAACTTCACTTTACCGTTGATATCGCAGATGATCGGCATGGAGAATGGATCCCATTCAGCTACCTTGTCACCTTTTTTAACAATATCACCCTCCCTAAAATTGATTTGCGCGCCAACCGGGAGAAGGTGTTTATCAACTTCCCTGCCGTCGTCATTGAGTATGCATAACTCTGCTTTTCGCGATTGCAGGATCATGGTGCCACTTCTATTCACCACCGTCCGTGCATCTCGCAAATGCAGCGTACCTTCTGCCTTAACTTCCCAGGCAGTGGCTTCAACCTTTCGACTGGCCGTTCCACCAATATGGAAGGTCCGCATGGTTAACTGCGTTCCTGGTTCTCCAATAGACTGTGCAGAGATCACACCGACAGCCTCACCAATACTTACAGGCTTTCCACGAGCGAGATCTCTACCGTAGCATTTGGCACAGATGCCAACCGTACATTCACAACTGAGAACCGAACGGATCTTCGTTCGTTCGACTCCCATTTGATCGACTATATCCAGATGGCCTTCGACAATCATCTCTCCAGCAGGTATGATCACCTCCTGTGTAAATGGATCGATCACATCATCTACCGTGTAGCGTCCCAGAATCCGTTCGGTCAGTTTCTGGATCACTTCACCATTTTCCAGAAGTGCCTCGACAATGATTCCCTCTGTGGTACCACAATCTTCCTGTGTGATGACACAATCCTGGGCGACATCAACCAATCTTCTGGTGAGATAACCGGAGTTAGCTGTTTTCAAAGCGGTATCAGCCAGACCTTTTCGAGCGCCATGGGTCGAGATGAAATACTGGGAAACGTCCAATCCCTCCCGAAAGTTTGATGTAATGGGTGTTTCGATAATCTCACCGGTCGGTTTGGCCATCAGCCCCCTCATTCCTCCCAACTGACGACTCTGATGTTCAGATCCGCGAGCCCCGGAATCGGCCATGACAAAAATTGGGTTCGGCATCGGCAATCCATCATCACCGATTGTCTCGGCTGTCAAAGTAGCTCGCATCGCTTCACCGACTTCATTGGTAACTTTCGACCAGATATCGATTACCTTATTATATCGTTCACCATCGGTAATGATGCCGCCATCATGCTGCTGCTGGACCTTCTCAACCTCCTTGAGGCCTTTATCGATCAATTCTTCTTTATTTTCCGGAATGACCATGTCTAAAATACTGATCGAGAATCCGGCCTTGGCAGCATGCATAAAACCGAGATCTTTGAGATCGTCGAGCATTTTAACAGTCTTGATGTTTCCAGCAACACGATAGGAGTGATCAATTAATATTTCCAAATCTTTTTTCTTGATCAGTCTATTGATGGTACTATATTCAATCTCTTTCGGAATGGCATCATAGAGCAGAACTCGACCAGTGGTAGTATCTAGGAACTGATCACCGTTTCTCACTTTTATTTTTGCCTGCAGGTGAACCAGATCGTGGTCATAAGCAGATATCACCTCATTGAAATCGGCAAAAACCTTCCCCTCACCTTTTGCGCCTTTACAGATTCTTGTGACCCAGTAAATCCCGAGTACCATATCCTGAGTAGGTGACATAACCGGTCGGCCAGTCGCTGGAGAGAGAATATTGTTGGTCGCCATCATTAGAACCCGCAATTCCATTTGAGCTTCAATAGAAAGCGGAACATGGACAGCCATCTGATCGCCATCAAAGTCTGCGTTAAAAGCGGTACAAACCAACGGATGCAGTGTGACCGCTTTCCCTTCAATCAGAACAGGTTGAAAAGCTTGAATACCAAGCCTGTGAAGCGTAGGTGCACGGTTCAGCATGATGGGGTGTTCCACAATGACTGCGTCCAGAGCAGGCCATATTTCCGGGTCACCATTTTCCACCATCTTCTTGGCTACTTTGATCGTTGTGGTGTGCCCTTTTTCGATCAGATAGTTGAAAATGAAGGGTTTGAACAACTCCAGCGCCATTTGTTTGGGCAATCCACATTGATTGAGCTTCAGATCAGGCCCAACAACGATAACGGTTCTACCTGAGTAGTCAACCCGTTTTCCCAGGAGGTTTTGTCGGAAACGCCCGCCTTTTCCCTTCAAGGAATCACTCAGAGATTTCAGCGGTCTTTTATTTGTTCCCAGAATCGGCCGCCCTCTACGTCCGTTATCAAAAAGGGCATCCACCGCTTCTTGTAGCATTCGTTTTTCGTTCTTAACGATGATCTCTGGTGCATTAAGGTCCATCAGCCGTTTTAACCGATTATTTCGGTGAATTACCCGTCGATAGAGATCATTCAGGTCACTGGTTGCAAATCGTCCGCCTTCCAGTGGAACAAGCGGTCTCAGTTCAGGTGAGATGACCGGAATCACGTCCAGAATCATATTTGCAGGTTCAATCCCGGACTCTTTGAAAGATTCCACCACTTTGAGCCGTTTAATAATTTTTTTACGTTTGGCTTCTGAAGTAATATTCGACAACTCGTCCCGTAGCGTATTACTCAGCTCGTCGATTTCCATCTCTTCCAGCAGTTCTTTGATGGCTTCAGCTCCCATCTCTGCCCTGAAATCAGGATATATTTCGGCTAATTCTCGATATTGTGTCTCTTCAATAATTTCCGCATGTTCAATATCTGCACCACCGTCGTCTAACACCACGTAGGCATCAAAATAGAGAACTCGTTCAAGATCTCTCAGCGTCATATCCAGAATATTCCCCAGACGACTGGGTAGCCCTTTTAGAAACCAGACATGGGAAACCGGACAGGCTAGTTTGATATGCCCCAACCGTTCTCGCCTTACTTTGGAGTGAATCACCTCCACTCCGCATTTCTCACAGGTAATACCCCTGTGCTTCATTCGTTTGTATTTGCCACAAATACACTCATAATCATTAACCGGACCAAATATTTTCCCACAAAACAGACCATCCCTTTCCGGTTTGAATGTCCTGTAGTTGATCGTCTCCGATGATTTAATTTCACCATGAGACCACGAAACAATATCTTCTGCTGAAGCGAGACTGATTTTTACAGCAAAAAATTCTTGTGGGTCGATGATTTCAGAATGATCTAGTTTATTCAAGGATACCTCTCAGTTTTGAATTGGATATGAATGGAAGATCAGTTAGTCTGTTGAGCGTTGTTTTGTCGTTTTCTTGAAAAACCAGAACCGATATGAGTTGTTTATGCTGCAATGCCGTCCAGGGCACCGCATTGTCAATCGATTCCGGTTTGTGCGTCATTAACTTTCAACCAAAAATCCCTCTTCCTTAATCAAAGCAAAATCAAGGCAGAGCGATTTCAATTCGTTAATTAACACCTTAAATGATTCGGGAATCCCCATCTTAATATCATAATTCCCTTTGACGATAGATTCGTAGACTTTATTTCTTCCGGGCGTGTCGTCCGATTTGACCGTCAACAGTTCCCGTAACGTATGAGCGGCACCGTAGGCCTCCAAAGCCCAGACCTCCATTTCACCGAATCTCTGCCCACCAAACTGCGCCTTTCCACCCAGCGGCTGTTGTGTCACCAGCGAATACGGGCCTATCGAGCGGGCGTGCAGCTTATCATCTACTAGATGATGAAGTTTTAACATGTACAGATATCCAACCGTTATGGTTTGGTCGAATACTTCACCTGTACGGCCGTTTCGCAATGTCATTTGCGCTGCTCGGTTCAAACCGGATTTTTCAAGAAGATCAAGAATATCCTTCTCCTTTGCACCATCAAAAACCGGAGTGGACATGTATACGCCACCTCTGAATTTATCTGCAAAAGCCGCCATATCTTCGTCGTTCAGTTCGTCAACATAATCGCTGACAAACTTTGAATTAAAAATATCCTTAATATATTTTCGGAGTTGATCCACGGGTGCCAGATCCTCAATCATTTTATTAATGCGATTTCCAAGTGCCTTTGCCGCCAAACCCAGATGGGTTTCCAACACCTGTCCCACATTCATCCGCGAAGGAACACCCAACGGATTCAGCACAATATCGACGGGGGTTCCGTCTTCCATATACGGCATATCTTCGGGCGGAATGATTTTTGAGATGACCCCTTTGTTACCATGTCTTCCAGCCATCTTATCACCTACGGACAGCCGTCGTTTCATCGCCACAAAAACCTTTATCACTCGAATCACACCCGGTTGCAGGTCATCTGTCCGACTCTCCCGCTCTTTCTTGGACTCATGTATATTGTCAAGCAGCTCGACTTGAGAAGCTGCATTACGAAGCATGACACGAAGATCGTTGTTTAAGCCCTCGTCAGAAATGTGGATATCCATCCAGACACTGACTGGCACCTTATGGAATAACTCTTCGGTTAATTTTTCTTCAGCTGCAACCAGCACCTCTTGAGTGTTCGGAGATACCAGGTTGTATACAAGAGGGTGATCGTGCAAGATAGGGAGAACCTTCGCTATCAGGTTTGATTTGACGATGCGAACCTCATCCCGATAGTCGTTCTCGATTTTCTCAAGAATCGCCGTTTCAATTTCTTTGGTCCGTTCATCCTTTTCCACCCCTCGGCGGTTGAAAACCTTCACATCGATAACCACCCCTTCAATCCCCTGACTGACTCTGAGAGATGTATCCCGGACATCCCCTGCCTTCTCGCCAAAAATGGCCCGCAGCAGTTTCTCCTCAGGATTCAATTGCATCTCCCCTTTGGGCGTTGTCTTTCCTACCAGAATATCGCTCGCTTTAACGTAACTTCCTATTCTGATAATTCCCGAATCGTCGAGATTTCGCAACGCATACTCACTCATGTTGGGAATATCCCGAGTGATAAGTTCCTTGCCCAGTTTCGTATCTCTCGCCAGAACCTCAAACTCTTCGATATGAACCGAAGTAAACCGGTCTTGATGCAGCAGTTTTTCGCTGATCAGAATTGAATCTTCATAGTTGTACCCTCGCCATGGCATGAAAGCGATCAAGATGTTCTGCCCCAGGGCCAGATCTCCATTATCACAACTGCCGCCATCCGCCAGGATTTGTCCGGCTGTGACACGATCACCAACACGCACAATCGGACGTTGGTTAATGCAGGTGTTTTGATTGGAGCGCTGATATTTTCTCAGATGATAAATATCCACATTCGCTGCAATGACCGTCTGATCAGCAGCCAGATCAACTTCGGCTTCGACCACAATCCGTCCTGCATCCACCCTGTTCACATAACCTGAACGCTTGGCAATAATACACGAACCCGAATCCTGGGCCACCTGATACTCCATTCCGGTTCCGACAAACGGAGCCTCTGGTGTAACGACAGGTACAGCCTGACGCTGCATGTTCGATCCCATCAATGCACGGTTCGCATCATCATGTTCCAGAAACGGAATCAGAGACGCCGCCACCGAAACCAGCTGTTTCGGCGAAACGTCCATATACTCAATCTCCTCCTTGCGGAGCATTTTAAATTCATTATCGTAACGAGCTTTTACCAGCTCCTTAACCAATTGGTGCTTCTCGTCCAGCAGGGCGTTAGCCTGGGCAATCTTGAAATTTCCCTCATCGATCGCTGTCAAGAAATGAATATCGGCTGAAACATTAGTGTCATCCACCTTGCGATAAGGGGTTTCTATAAATCCGAATTCATTCACCTTGGCATAGGTTGCAATGGAAGAGATCAGCCCGATATTCGGACCTTCAGGTGTTTCAACCGGGCAAATACGGCCGTAATGGGATGTATGAACGTCCCTGACCTCAAAACCGGCTCTTTCACGAGTCAAACCGCCAGGCCCCAGTGCACTCAAGCGGCGCTTATGGGTAATTTCGGAGAGTGGGTTGGTCTGATCCATAAATTGGGACAGCTGGCTGCTGCCAAAAAACTCATTGATCACCGCTGAAACCGGTTTAGAATTGACGATGTCGTGCAGCATCATGTTTTCCGTTTCCTGCAACGACATTCTTTCCTTGATAGCCCGTTCCATACGAACCAAACCAATTCTCACCTGATTTTCCAGCAATTCTCCCACACCACGAACCCGACGATTTCCTAGATGATCAATATCGTCAATCGTTCCGCCAGCACCATCCTTCAGTCTCAGAAGATACTCAACCACAGCAAGAATATCTTCGTTGGTCAGAATGTTTTCATCCAACTCTTTATCGATACTTAGCTTTTTGTTGATTTTCATCCGGCCAACCCGTGAAAGATCGTATCTTTCTGGATTGAAAAACATGTTTTTCAATAAGTTTTTGGCCACCTCCAGAGTGGGTGGATCCCCCGGTTTCATTTTTTTGTAAATCTCAATCATCGCTTCCTGGGGATCGTCTACTTTATCCGCAGCCAGCGTATTGCGAAAGGAGGTTCCAATTGTCTTGTTACCGATGAAGAGCAAGGTCACTTCCTCGATTTGGTTACTGAGGAGCTCCTCCAACGCTTCTTTTGTGATGGGTTGATTACTTTGCAGTATCAACTCTCCGTCGGGTCCGACCACATCTTCCAGTGCATATCGTCCCAGTAAATCTTCCATACTCGTCGGAATCTCTTTGATACCGGCTTCCTGTATCTTCCGGATGGATGCCTTTGAGATTTTTTTACCCTCAACAACAATAACCTGCTTATTGGTCGGGTTGATAATATCGCCGATTGCCCTTTGATTTTGTGAAGACTGCGGATCAAAATACTTTGAAAATATCCGTTTGCTCTCGTCTTCTGAAAACGCGTTTTTCAAAATAACCGTTTCAGTAAAGTAAAAGCGGTTCAGAAGTTCAGTCCCGGAATATCCCAGCGCCTTCAACAGAACAGTGGCCAGGAATTTTCGACGTCGATCGATCCTCACGTACAGCAAGTCTTTGGCATCAAACTCAAAATCAATCCAGGATCCTCTTTGGGGAATCACACTGGCGGAATACAGCAATTTACCGCTGGCGTGGGATTTTCCCCGATCATGATTGAAAAATACACCAGAAGACTTGTGCAGCTGACTTACAATTACCCGCTCTGTTCCATTGACAATAAAGGAGCCGGTATCCGTCATCAGTGGAAATTCTCCCAGGTAGATCTCCTGCTCCTTTATATCATGAATCCGTCGTTGATCTGACTTCTCATCCTTTTCCCAGATGATCAATCGCAGTGAAACCCTCACGGGTGCGGCAAAGGTCACCCCTCTGATTTTACATTCCGTTTCATCATATTTGGGTTCTCCCAACCGATATGAAACATACTCTAACGTACAGGTACCACCAAAATCCGAGATGGGAAAAACCGACTGAAAAACAGCCTCCCAACCATGGATTTCGCGATTTTCCGGTGCCACATCTTTTTGCAGAAACCAGTTGTACGAGTCCTTTTGTATCTGCAAAAGTGGCGGTGGATTTAGAATCGCTTCTATTTTTCCGAAATCAACTCGAAATCTCTGAACGTGAGGATATTTATACATTTTGTCACTCTTCTTGGAGAAAGTATGATTTATTCTATCTCTAAAATTTTCCGATTTCTGTAAAATCCTTAAAGATACGTAGAACCCATAACGAAATAGTTAACATGCCCCCTTACGGTTTTTCGTATCAGAAAAAATCTGACCCCATCGCAGGATAAATGGAAAAATCAAAGCCTTGAATTGTGATTGAAAAACACGGACTTATCCGTAAATAACGCGTTCGCTATTTCCAAATTAGATGTTTGAAGATGAAAATCTGCTTCGTTTTCTTGTGGGCATTTTGACAGTTGCTGTCTTCCAATAAAAAGGCAGGTAAAATTCATGTTTTGGTTTTTACAACAGAATTTTAGAAGTACTCGAATTGTTTAACTTTAAATTTTAACCACTATTTTTTGATTATGTCAAGGTACATTTGTTGATTTTGCTGTTTTTCAGAATAGCTTTTAATTTGATAATATCACGAATTAACAAAAAGGTTTGATTTGTTTTTTGAAATAAACCCTCTTCATTTAATTGTTTACTGACATGAAACAGTGCACTAAAAAGAAAGCTCTATAGAATGGACGAAAAACGGATTCAACCCTGCCCATAAAATGTTTAAAATTTTACACAATAAGATCTGGATTTTTGATTCAGAATGGGTCCCGGATGCCGCTGTCGGACGTGAGCTCTATCAACTCCCCCCATCCTTAACGGATGAAGCAGTTATCAATGAAATGTGGAAGCACGGTGGGGCAACCGAAGAGAATCCTACCCCTTTTCTCAAAACGGTGCTCTGCCGAATTGTTTCCATTTCAGCGATCATTCGGACGGAGTCCCAGGACGGCATTCGGTTGCAGTTACTTTCACTTCCACGGAATACGGATAATCCTGAAGAAAGGGGAGAGACACATATAATTGACACTTTTCTCAACGCAATTGGTAAAAATAGACCGCAACTTGTCGGATACAATTCTTCGAGATCGGATTTGAAAATTCTGGTTCAACGTGCGATTAGCAATGGCGTACAGGCACCTGAATTTTGCAGACGACCGGCCAAACCATGGGAAGGAGTAGATTATTTCGCCAGAAGTAGTGACTATCATATCGACTTGATGGAGATTGTAGGTAGTTGGGGCAAGGGATCACCATCCTTGAATGAGATGGCGACTGCTTGCGGTATTCCAGGGAAAATGGAACTTGACGGCAATGCGGTTGCCCCCCTTTGGCTTACAGGAAAACTTGATCAAATCATCGCTTACAACGAGTTCGATGCCATCACAACCTATCTCCTCTGGCTGCGTATTGCCTTTTTTGGTGGGTTTATATCGCTCAATGCATATGAAGACGAGCAGGAGCTGCTGAAAAAAATGCTCATGGATGAATCAGTCAAACCGGAACGCGTTCATTTAAAAAAATATCTTGATGAATGGAAACGAGCAAAATCAGTTAAAAAACAGGCCTTAGCTCAATCAAACGATGGCTAGAGCAGAAACGAATCATCGCAGCACTCCTACCATCCATCAAGGACAGGGACGCTCTTTTCCGTCCTGCTGATTATACGCTAAATGTATGGACATAAAATACCCTTTGACCTTTTAATATTATGACTCAGCAATGAAAACAGAATTTGACACGAATAGAGTATTAAATGAGATAATCGAAAAACTTGATCCGAATTCTCATCGCAAACAGCTCATTGATGCCGCTCGTGCATTTAAATCGAATTGGATCATGTTTGGCGAATATCTGACGAAAATCGCTTCTGAAAAACGGTACCTGGAGTGGGGATATCAATCCTTTGAAGAGTACTGCAAATTAGAGATCCGGATCAAAAAAAATACTGCGATGAAGCTGACGAACGCCTACTTTTTTGTAACTGAATCCGAACCCTCCATCAGTGAAAACTTCGAATCAAAAGGAGTGCCCGAATTGGATGTGGTCAGTTTTTTACATAAGGCGAAACAGGATGACAACTGTACACCCGAAATATTCGAGGATTTGAAAGATGCTGCCATTGAAAAAGGACAATCAGGACCAACACTTGCCCGTCGTTTTAGACAAATGACAGCACCGGAGGACAATAACATAGTAAAACAGAATCGAGAGCAGAGTTTGTCATTAATAAAACGTTTACAACAGAAATTAAATGGACAACCCGATGTGCCTGAATCCTTTGGTGTTTTTCTTTCTGAAATGTCAGATTATTTTAATACTCAAATATTGGCTGGAAACTCGACTGAAAAACTGCCTCAAAACGAGTTTGAACCTGGAATATCCGATGAGATAGCCCCTCACGATATTCAGTAGACCAATCTAACCATTACCATCGTGAACTCAGTCCCAGACCGGCTTATGAACTTATCAAAGCAGTCCGGAGATCCTCTATCTTATTCCTATTGCCTAAATATGTATTATCGATTTTTAAGTTTGCTTATTGTTTCCTGTTTTATTTTTATCGGAACAGTTTTTTCAAATACCATCGAACAAGATGTGGTTTTTCCTGAATTCCCCGCTCTCAGGCATAATATTAATTTTTGGAAAAAGGTTTATAGTGTTTACAACTCTGACCAGGGCATTATTCATGATACAGATAACCTGCGAATCGTCTATGACGTGATTGATCTGGAGCCTAGAAACAGAAAAGGCGCCCGCAGGAGAAATATCAGAGCTATCAAAAAAGTTAAGGGTCACTACGCCAGGTTGCTGAAAAATCTGGCGAAACAACCGATTCCAAAAAACAAAGATGAAAAAAGAGTTGTCGCCCTGTTCGGGGACAACGCAACTTCAAAAGTGTTTTCATCTGCCGCAAACAACATTCGTTTTCAAAGAGGACAGAGGAATTTTTTTAGTGATGGGCTGGTTCGCTCCGGTCTGTATTTGCCAGAAATATGGAATATTTTTAAGAAGTACGGTCTACCAAAAGACTTGATTTATCTTCCCCATGTGGAGTCATCTTTCAATTTTCAAGCATATAGTAAATTCGGCGCCGCTGGGATATGGCAGTTTACCTACCGCACAGGCAAACAATTCATGAAAGTGGATTACACTGTTGATCAACGTAGAGACCCGCTATATGCATCTGACGCTGCAGCACGACTGCTCAAACAAAATTACAGGATTCTGGGAAGCTGGCCACTGGCTTTAACGGCTTACAACCATGGCGCAAAAGCCATGTCGAAAGCTAAAAAAGTCAAAGGGAACTATGAAAATATTTTCAATGGGTATGATGGTCGTCGTTTCAAATTTGCATCTCGCAACTTCTACTCAGAATTTCTAGCCGCCAGGGAGATTGCAAAAAATTATCATGATTTTTTTCCAGGTCTCGTTCTCAAGCAACCGGTAAAGACAAAAACGATTATCTTAAAAGGATTCGCCCCTGTAAATGAATTGGCCAGGCATTTGAAACTCACTCCTGCGTTAATACGCTCTTTGAATCGATCATTAAGGGAACCCGTATTCAGAAATCAGAAATACATCCCTAAAGGTTTTCAGCTACGCTTGCCGGACAAAAATAGTCTGGACCCGCTTATCGCTTCAATTCCCTCCAGCCTGTATAAGGCGAAACAAAAGCGAAGTCGATTCTACTGGGTTCGCAAAGGAGATGTGGCCAGTGTGATTGCACGCCGACATAATATTACACTTCGAGATCTGATCTGGGCTAATAACCTGAATCACCGGGCCAGGATTTACGCTGGACAGAATCTCCGCATTCCATCTCAGGAGGACAGTTTGCGTCTGGCGGCAAAATTCAAGTCCACTACTGCCTCAGAAGAGCAAAAAACTGCAAAAGAACAGTTCAGGTCCAGACCGTTGCCTGGGAAATCCATAAAAACATCAACAGCGAAGTTGAGCAGGAAATCGGCTGCTGCCGACAAAGAAGGAAGTGTTGTCAACCCATACATTGTGACAGGCAATATTCTGGTTAAACGGGAATACACCAACAAAGGAAGAAACCTGGGTGTCATACAGGTCGAAACAGGAGAAACCCTGGGACATTTTGCCGAATGGCTGCGAGTCTCCGTTCAGTATATCAGAAATTTGAACCGGCTCTCCTACAGAGAGAATATTCATATGGACCAAACCCTTATCATTCCTTTCACCCGCGTTAACAAAGAGCGATTCGAAGAGGAACGATATGAATTCCACCAGGAGTTTGAAGAAGACTTCCTGAAGGCTTACGAAATTGAGGGTGTTTGGCAGTACAATATCAGAAGAGGGGATAACATCTGGACGCTGTGCAAAGCGCAATTCGATCTGCCCGTCTGGCTGATCAAAAAATATAACCTGTCTGTCAACTTAAATAAGCTGATACCCGGTCAAAAAATCCTCATTCCAATTGTTGAAGACAAGACGGAGGCCAGTTGATCCGAAGAACCCGGTTCCGGAAGTGATTGTTGTGGTCAGTACCAGAACAGCCACGGCCCACCAATGGCAACATGAAAGTAGTGAAAAAGTCGTCTCGCCATTTAAAATCTAAAACGAGGGAATTGAGCAGAACTAGTTAATCTGTATCTTAATGCCTTTATATATTCCCCGTGCGAGAGTCTGGCGGTATTTATCCCTTCTTAACGCATCATTTTCCGCTCTGTTGCTCAAAAATCCGGTTTCAACCAGAATACTGGGCATTTGAGCACCTAAGAGAACAATAAAAGGGGCTTTTTTGACGCCCAGATCCCTCAATTTATAAGTGCTTTGGGTCGTCATTTCAACAATAGACTTCTGAACATTGTTTGCCAGGTCGCTTGATTCTTGAATCTTTGAATTGGTCAGCAGATCATTGAGAATATTTTGCAAATCGCTGATACTTTTCAGGCTGGTCTGGTTTTCTTTTGCCGCCAGCGCCAGTGCCTCATTGTCGGAAGTCAGGTTAAGGTAATACGTCTCAACACCACGAATCCGGGGTCTTGGACTGGCATTGACATGGATGCTGATAAAAAGATCCCCTTTGTTTTTATTTGCAAAGGCTGTCCGAGCTTCAAGCTTGACATACTGATCTCTTGTTCGCGTCATCAGCACCTTAATCCGGGGATGGTTTTTTTCGATTATTTTTTTTAACCAAAACGCAATTCCAAGGGTGACATCCTTCTCGTGCAGCCCAAATGCTGAAGCACCAGGATCTTTGCCTCCGTGTCCCGGGTCTAGGATCACCCGCTTGACTTTTAATCCGAAAACCCTGGAGAGCGAAACAGGTTCAGAACCTTTAGCTTCAGATTCAACTGAATCCTGGGCGCGACTCCCAATCTTTCGCCCCGGCTTTGTCGTCGACTTAAATTCAGTCAGATCATGTTGTCCCTGAATATCGATAACAATTTTATATTGCAGAGGTAGTTTAAAATGAAAAACCTTGATTTTATCCAGGCTGACCATATCCAAAACGACACGAACAGTCTGCTTATCGAATTGACCGATGCGGGCCTCCGTAATCAAGCCGTCGTTAGCAGCAATTTTTTTCTGCATACCAGCTGGCAAGTACGCATGAGAAATATCCAAGACCAGGCGCTTCTGTGGATGTGTGACGCTCTCCTCTAAAACATGATATTTATAGCGTACGTCCGATCGAGCATTAACTACCACCCGGGACCAATCGACCGTTGTCCAGTAATCAATTTTCATTACCTTGACCGGTGGTCTTTCCGGATCATTATCTGCTTGATTGAGACCCCCATAACGAACAGTTGTCATCTCAACGGGGACTGACACTTTTTCTTCTACAGCGTAAATCCGTAAATCCTTATGAGGTGGTTGCAGCAGTTGAATTCTCTTCTGCGCGTCTGTCTTAAAATCACTCTTCGGGAACCATTTCAATAAATTCTTGTATTCCAAAACCGCCAGATGCTTGTTCTTTTCAAAGCGCCCATAGTTTTCAGCGAGCAAGAACTGTGCGTCATCCGCCAAATTTGATTTGGGATAATCGTCTATAAGCTTGCGAAAGGTAAGACTGCTGCGATCCAAAAATATGCGCCGTTTTTTAATCTGGAAGAGTGAGCGGTAAAGTCGGCCAGTGTTATACAGAGACGCTGGAGCTCGATAATGTGTAGGATACGTACGCTGAACGATCTGGAATTGTTTGATGGTTCGCAGCCAGTTATCTGACTGACTGGCGAAAACCGGATCATCATATAGCCGATGGTAGTTGTTAGCGCCCTTATTGTACAGAGATTCCGCATGATCGACAGCCTCTAATCGTTGAGAGAAACTGATCATCATTGCCATAACTGCAATAACTATTGTTATCCCCTGCCATCTGCAAAAAGACATATTCATCTCAGCTTCGCTCAAACTTTTGATTAAGGTTGCTCTCCCAACAGGAGCTAACCCATTTTCTTTTTCAATTGATCCAGAAAAGAGATTGCTTCCAGAGGAGAATGACTGTTGATATCAAATTCCCTTAACTCTTTTACCCAATGACGTTCATCCGGAAAAAAACTCAGTTGGATGTTATCGGAGACGGTCAAATGGTCAGACAATATCGCCTGTGGCACGCCATCCTTTTCTATCAGTTTTCTTTCAGCCTGCTTCAGATCACTTACTACTGCTTCTGCCCGATTAACAACGTTGTCTGGCAGCCCCGCCAGGCGTGCGACTTGAATCCCATAGCTCTTATCCGTTTGGCCTGAGATGACTTTACGAAGAAAAACGAGTTTCTTTCCGTCTTCATCTACCGCAACCTTGGCGTTCCTGACACCTTCAAGTTGATCTTCCAATAGAATCAGTTCGTGGTAGTGTGTGGCAAAAAGTGTTAAAGCGCCAAGACGATGAATATGCTCAATAATAGCCCATGCAATACTGATCCCATCAAAGGTACTGGTTCCCCGTCCGATTTCATCTAAAATAATCAAGCTTTGTTGAGTCGCATTGTTCAGGATTGACGCGGCCTCACTCATCTCTACCATGAAAGTACTCTGACCACGCGTGAGGTTGTCCGATGCTCCGACACGGGTGAATATCCGGTCGAAGACAGGTAATGCGGCTGACCTTGCCGGAACGTAAGAGCCCATCTGAGCCATCAAGGCAATCAGAGCGGTCTGCCTCATATAAGTGGACTTACCCCCCATATTCGGCCCTGTAATCACCATCACATATTGATCATCTGAGTCCAGCAACACATCGTTGGGAATGAAGGGCTCATCAAAATTCAGTGATTCGATGACGGGATGACGTCCCTCCTTGATATCAATCTCCCGACGGTTGGGATTGGCAGTGAGCACAGGTCTGACATAGTTGTAAAGCCCTGTATTGTAAGCAAATGTACTCAGTACATCTATCTCGGCAACTGTTTGTGATGCCGCCTGAATTCTCGGAATTTCGCGTTGAAGTTCTTTTTTGACGGTGTCGAGAATATCGATTTCGAGCTGGATAGCCTCATCTTCAGCAGTCAATATACTCTCTTCAAGCTCATTTAAAGACTCGGTCACAAACCTTTCATTATTAACCAGGGTTTGTCTACGAATATAGTGTTCCGGCGCCAGATGTTTCGATGCGTTTGATATTTCGATAAAGTAACCGAACACCTTGTTAAACCTGATTTTGAGAGATGAAATCCCGGTTTTCGATCTCTCTTCTGCTTCCATATTAGCAAGTAACTGCTTCCCGTTTTTCATCAGGCTTTTCAACTCATCCAGCCTCGAATCAACACCCGGCATAATGAAACCGCCCTCTTTCATTTTGCGAGACGGTTCAGGCAGAATATGTTCCTCCAGGAGTTGCCACAAATCAGTCAATGAGTCGAAGCTGTCCCCAATTTCGGCCACTCTATTGTTACTTGATCCTTGTAGAATCGATTTGAAGCGGGCAAGGGGCGAGAGGCTCTCTCTTAATTTCAAGAGATCATTGATATGCGTCATGGGCATAGCTATGCGAGCAATCAGACGCTCCAGGTCGCCGATTTGGGACAACACGTCCCGCAGCTGTTCAGCCAGAGAATTCTGCTTCAGAAACGAACTGACCTGGTCCTGACGCTGCTCGATCCGAACGATATCACGGAGAGGTG
>Ga0209249_1001500_pt1 | contig 22020 bp, 12 predicted proteins | sample SaaInlV_200m_DNA_4_FD_184653 | JGI IMG/M metagenome (GOLD analysis project Ga0209249, IMG submission 184653) | Marine microbial communities from expanding oxygen minimum zones in the Saanich Inlet - SI037_S3LV_200m_DNA (SPAdes) (version 2) | ecosystem: Environmental > Aquatic > Marine >...
AACGCCGGTGAGTTGGTCAACGGTGCGCTGATGCCGGTCAGCTTCGACAGCCCGGCCGACCTCTTCGAGGACGACACGGACGGCGATGGCCTGCCCGACTGGTGGGAGCTCAACTTCTTCGGCGATCTCCTCCGGGATGGTCTTGGCGATCTGGATGGCGATGGCCTGAACGATCTGTATGAGTACCTGGCCGGCACGGATCCGACGGTTATCGTGACGTTCAACGATGGGTTGATCGACGCGAATCGCGATGCCGACAACGATGGGTTAAGCAACGCAGAAGAGCAGGTCTTCGGCACGTTGCCCGGAAATCCGGACACGGATGATGACGGTGTGTCGGACGGCGACGAGGTGGTTGGTGATCCGGACGGTGCTGCGGGTGCCGTGGCTGCTGCGCCGCAGTACATGAGCAGTCCTGTTCACTCCATGGGCCACTATGATCCCATCCTTACGGACAGCCTTGGCAACCAGGCCTTCTGTCCGGACCGTAGTCTCGACCTGGGCGTTGTTAGCACGGCTGTGAACACCGCCGCCGGGTGGGATGCCTACGCGGGTATCACCGTGCCGGAAGGATCACGCGTCAGTATCTATCCTGCATCGGACGCGCGGACATTCGAGGCCTGGGTACGTCCCAGCAGCACAGATGTCGATGGCGGCGCCATCCTGTCCTACCGCATTGACGGACGGATTGGTCTGGAGCTCGGTCTGAACGCCAGTGCTGAGCCCTACGTGATGTACGAGACGGACGGCGGGACGGTCTACTTCGTCGGTGGTATGCCACCGGTGGGCGGCACGCCGCTGGGCAACTCCGTCAGCGTGAGTCCCCTCGCCTACGACACGTGGCACCATGTGGCTGCCGTGCGTGATCCGGACGTCCGGGGCCTGAGCCTGTACGTTGATGGTCTCCTCCAGTTCACCTTGGGCACGATTGAGCTGCCGGGATGGTTCCCGACGCGTCAGAGCGAAGGCGAGCTGTACCTGGGTGGTACGGGGGTCGTCGGTGGCGGCCGCCGTCTGGAAGCCGGCCTGCTGGATGAAGTCCGTGTTTGGGGCGAGGCCCGTACGCGTGCTCAGCTCGAAGCCAACCGTGACACGGTGTTGCCGGTGACAGCTGCGGGCACAAACGATCCGTTGCTCGTGTACTACCGCTTCGATGATGCCGGTATCAACATCGAGGACTTCGCCTGGGCCCACGGCCAGATCGTCTCTTACGACTACATCCTCAGCGCGGCGAACTATGACGTTGGCGACGCGGATAGTGACGGTACGTCTGACTGGGTCGTACCTACCGATGCCAAGCACATTCGCGGCTGGGATGACCAAGATGGCGATGACTTGCCCGATTGGTGGGAATCCGCTTTCGTGGTGGACATCGATGAAACGACCGACGGCGTGGACAACGACGGTGATGGTGCGATTGATGACCTTACCGGCATCTACGCGACGCCGGAGACGAACCTCACGGACACGGTCGACAACGACAACGACGGTGTGGTCAACGATGGACCCAACGATCCGGCTGGTAGCCCGGAGACGGATCTGCCTGCGGACATCGTGGCCACCGCGGACAATGATGGCGACGGTCTGACCAACCTCTACGAGCACTACTGCCGTACGAACCCGTGGTCCATCGACACCGATGGCGACGGTGTTCTCGACGGCGATGAGGACTTCGATGGCGATGAGCTGCCGAACATCAAGGAAGAGCAGGCCGGCACGGATCCGCGCCTGCCTGACACCGATGACGATGGTCTGTCCGATGGTGAAGAGGCCATTAGCGACACGTCACCAGTTGACGCGCTGAGCCCGGAGAGACAGCATGCCCTCTATCTGCCGGCCGGCGGATACGTGGACATGCCCATGTCCGGTCGCTTTGCCCTCGGCAGTTGGACGGTTGAAACCTGGGTGTTCTCTGAAGCGGTGACGGCTGACGTCCCGATCATTGCCCGTACGTTCGACATGGCGGGGACAGTGGTCAACTACGTACTCGGTCTCAAGGCCGACCGTCGCCCCTATGCGGCCTTTACAGCCGGCTCGGGCACAGTCGTTGAGGTCGTTGCAAGTCCAGCCGGTGCCGTCGGCATTGGCGAGTGGGTCCACGTGGCGGCTACGTTCGACGTTGCGAACAGCACGCTGAGTCTGTACCGGAACAGTGAGCTGATCACCTCGAAGGGCACATCGTACACCTCGGTCACAAATGGCCCAGGTCCGGTGAGTGTTCGGATCGGCAGTTCGGCCGGTGGGTTCGCTGGCTATCTCGACGATGTCCGCATCTATGGTGCCGCGCTGGACAAGGCGACTCTCGAAGCCCGTATGCGCGATGTCCTTCTCGGCGATGAGGCGGATTTGGTCGCTTACTACCGGTTCGACGACAGCACCAGCAAGGGTGCCGCGGACTTTGGTCACGTCGAGGACTTCGCCATGCCTGGCGGGGACTGGCTCAATGAGTGGGCCAACGCTGGTTCCCTGCGTGGCGGCGCCGTCATGGTCGAGTTGACCGGCACGACCACCCCAACCCTGGGTGAGCACCCGTTTACTCAGGACGAGGACAGCGATATTGACGATCTGCCCGACTGGTGGGAACTCCAGTACTTTGGCGATTTGCTTCAGGACGGCACCGGTGATGCTGACGGTGATGGACTCAACGACTTCTACGAGTACCTCTCCCGCACAAGTCCATTGGAGTTCGACACAGACTCGTTGGGGACGCCTGACAAGTTCCGTGATCCCGACAGCGACACGCTGTGGAATATCGAGGAGCAGGACTACGGGACCCATCCGTACCAGGCCGATACAGACGACGACGGTGACGGCGATGCGTACGAGACGTTCCAAGCCAACGACGGCTTCGGGACGAACCCGACCGATTCGCTCGATCCTCTCGTCCGCCAGGTTGGCAGCTTCGACGGTGTCCAGGACTACGTGCGTGTCGAGGAGAATCCGGATCTCGGGGCTCAGGCATTCGCCTTGAGCTTCTGGATTCGTCCTGGCGCAACCGGTCCGGCGACCATCCTGGAGAAGCACGATGCCGAGGCACCCTATTACGCGTCCAACGGGACACGCACGCACGCGCTGAACTACCAGGTCAGTCTGACCTCGACGAATCAGCTGCGGTTCGAGTACCACAAGGCCAGCAGTGGTCGCCCGATCTCGGTGACGACGCGTCCGACCGACACGATTGGTTTGCATGAGTGGACACTGGTTATCATCAACTACGATCACACCGCTGGTGTACTCGAGATTCATCTGCTGGTTCCGCAGGGCGAGAACTACGAAGCTCGCAGTCGCCAGGGCTCACCAGGTGGCATTCCGGTCAGCGGGTTGGGTGACCTGTACATCGGCGCCAGCTACGTTGATGTCGGAACCAACGACATCTGGTCGACCGCATCGCACTTCCGCGGTGACTTGGATGAGATCGCGGTCTGGAGCCGCATGCTGACGGCCGGCGATCCTCTTGATCCCACCGTACCGAATGACTTCGATACGCTGTACAACAACGGGGTCCGTGAAGGCATCGTCCTTGGACTCGTCGGCGCGCAGCCGACTGAGTTGCTGGCCTACTACATGTTCGACGACGGTGGCCAGACGCTCGAGGACTTCGTCCATCCGCAGGATTGGTTGCTCGACTGGACGCACGCCGGTGTGGTCAACGGCAGTATCTTCGTTGCCGGCGGTTTGCGCGACAACGACGACGACGGTCTGCCGAACTGGTTCGAGCTGGTCTACAGCCAGACGCTCCAAATCACACCGGATGCTCTGGGCGGTGAGTTCGACCTCAACCCGAACAACAACAACACCGACGGTGACGTCTTCACAGACGGCACGGAAGACTTCGACTATGATTGGCTCACGAATGTCGAGGAGTACAACGGTGCTGACGGTGGCGGGCCTGAGCTTGGCGTGGCCGAGTTCAACGGGACGAGCTGGGTCTACGGGACGATCAATCCTGATCGTATCGTGGTTGATCCGCCGAACCCGCCGGAAGTTGACGAATGGTACTTTGTGGACGCCAAGGTCAATGGTACGGCCCCGAGTGGTGTCTGGGTGGGTCACGTCGGTGACTTGGCCCGTTACACGGCCGGTGCGTGGACCTTCATAGACGTGAGTGGCGAGCCGCCGGCGAGCCCGGTTGCCGGGTCCGTTTTCATCACCGGTGTGGTGACCGAAGTCGGCATCGGCGGCGTCGAGGAGATTATGCCCGACGATGGGACGTCGCCTGTGAACGATGACACGGACGGTGACGGTGTTCAGGATGGCCTCGAGGTCGCTCGGACAACCCTGTCCGGTGTTCCGGCTCCGACCAATCCGCTGCTTGTCGACTCTGATGACGATGGTCTCTCCGACCTCGAGGAAGAGCTCAGCAACGGCAATCCGCTGTCGTCGCTGGAGCCTCTCAAGAAGCGCAGCCTGCAACTCGGGACTGGCGGCTACATGGAGGTCCAAGGGCGGAACCGTCATCAGCTCGAAGTCTTCACGATCGAGGCTTGGGTCAAGCCGGCTGCTGCCGGCAGCACAGGCGTGATTTTGCGCAAGGCCAGCGACGGGGCCACGGTCAACTACGAGCTCGGCCTCAACGCCGGGAAGCCGTATGTGATGTTCACCCCGGTGACAGGCAATACGGCCTCCAACCAGCGCGTAGAAGCGGCAGCTGAGCTTGATCCGGCGACGGACTGGCACCATGTCGCAGGTGTTCTGAGCGCCACTACGGGTACAGCAGGGCTGTGGCTCTACGTCGATGGACAGCCCATGGGACGTCTCATTGTCGGTATCGATCCCAGGGTCGGTGACGGCAACCTGACGATCGGCGCTGCCGCGGGCGGCTTCGAGGGTCTGGTCGACGAAGTCCGTGTGTGGAGCATTGCCAGGACCACCACAGATATTGGTCAGCGCAACAACTTCACATTGGCGGGGACCGAGACAGGTCTGGTGGCCTACTTCCGGATGGACGATGCCGAGTGGCCCACGCAGTCCGCCTCGCCTTACGTGCAGGCCTACGGTGCTGAGGACTTCACCCAGCCCAATGACTTCAGGGCGTCCGCGATCGGGAACGCTACCTATGCGTTTGTCGAGGACGACGTTCCGCAGCTCGAAGAGGTCGACACGGACAACGACGGCATGCCTGACTTCTGGGAGAAGATGCACGGGCTTGATCCGGCAGATCCGAACGATGGTATTGGCGATCCCGACGGCGACGGTCTGGTGAACTTGGATGAGTATCGCTACGGGGCTAACCCGAACAATCCGGACACTGACAGCGACGGTCTGGATGACAACTGGGAGGTCACGTATCTGCTGGATCCGGCGAAGGCCGATTCCGATGACACGCCGCCGAACGATAGCCTGTCCGACCTCGACAGCGACAGCCTGACGAACCAGACGGAATACAACATCGGGACCAATCCGCGGAACCTTGACACGGATGGTGATGGTCTGCCGGATGGTTGGGAATACACCTATGACCTGGATCCGCTCGACAACGGCGTCACCGGAACCGGTACCACGGTCGTTTTCACAGAGCATGGTGCCGGCGGCGATCCGGACGCAGATGGACTCACCAATGCCGATGAGCTGCTCCTCCAGACACATCCGCGCAACGCCGACACCGATGGTGATCAGCTGCGCGACGGGTGGGAAGTACTCTACGATTGGGATCCGCGCCTGGCCGACAGCGACGGGGACGGTACGCAGGACGGCGTAGAGGATCCGGATCGGGATGGTCTCTCGAACACCGGTGAGCAGAATAGCGGGACGGATCCGCTGAGTTGGGACACGGATGGTGATGAGCTGCCGGATGGCTGGGAGGTCGCCCAGGTCCGCTCCGATGGACTCACCCTGAATCCGCTCGATGCCACCGGTATCTTCGGCCGTGACGGTGACCCGGACAATGACACGTGGACCAACTACCAGGAATTCCTGCTGGGGACGGACCCGTGGGTCAGCAACGTTGCCGACCAGGCCATTGACCGTGACAACGACAACCTGGCGGATTGGGAAGAGACGCTCCACAACACGGATCCGCAATGGCCGGATACCGACGATGATGGCGTTGGCGACTACGAGGAAGTGCGCGTCAACACGCGTGGCTATGACAGCCTCTCCAAGGAGGCCATCAGCAACTTCGTTGACCTGAACTTCAGTAACACGCTGGATTACAATGGCAACCGGGTGGCCAATGTGTCCCGGGACCAGTTCCTGGCCGTCGACCTGACCAAGCTGGACGATGAGGGCATTGGCCGACGTCACCTTGCTCTGAGCAGCTGGACCATTGAGGCTCGCGTCCGGGTGGATGTGACCCGCCTCAATGAGTACATGAGCGCTGTCGCCATCGCTGATCGCGTGGCAACGGGTGACCGTCTCGTCATCATCCAGCGCGGCTTCACGGGAAGCACGGATGTCAACTATGAACTCGGTCTGAGGGCCGTGGTTCAGAACGGCAGTGCGCATTTCTATCCGTACACGCGGTGGTTCAGAACGACTGAACGCGTCAGCGAGGCTGAGAACGACATGATTGCGGCGGACGAATGGGTCCACTTGACCGGTCGCTTCAACGCTGAGGACAACACCCTCACGCTGTACAAGAACGGTACGGAGATTGCCCGGGAGACTCAGGTTACCGGCTTCTGCCCGACGGTTGATCAGGCCGCCACGCCGAGCGCGTTCATTCGCGTTGGTGAGGGCTTCTTCGGTGACATTGATGAAGTGAGGATCTGGGGTGTTCAGGATCCCGAAGTCCAACTCGTCATGGGTGATCCGGCTCAGATGCAGTTCAACAGCGTGACCACTGGCCAGGTTGAGAACCTCGTGGGCGTTGTCCGTACAGCGGACGAGATCGCCTACAATCACGATCGCTCCGTGATGCCAACGCGCGGCGTCTATGACGCCAGCCTGCGCGACCACTTCGATATCGTCGTGACCACTCCTGATGAGCTGACCATCGACCGCAGGGTGACGGACACACCATGGACCACCGTCTCGGGGCAGCCTGGTCGTTTGGCCGCTCGTGCTTACTATGAGGACGCCAATGGCAACGACAGCTGGGATGCCGGCGAGGATGTCTGGTTGGACAGCTCAGCCACAGGTACCCAGGAAGGGCAGTACGACGACTTGCTCGACACGCAGGTTGCCGCGGGAGCGGACGGTTGGACCGCCTTGACTGGTGCAATCGGGCGCGCCGTCAGCCTGTACTACAACGATGCCAATAGCAGCGTTGTGTTTGATGTGGGCGAGGATGCGTGGCTGGACTACCGGAACACGGCGTCCTGGTACACGGCTCAGCGGGCACCGTGGGCTCGTGCTGCCGGACTTCTGTTCTACCTCAAGTTCGATGACGAGGGTGAGCACATCGAGGACTTCGCGTGGCATGCCGACTGGCGTGATCAGTGGAGCCACTCCCTGGCTGTACCGTCCACTGAATTCAAACTCTACGACGGCAACCGGGCTCCGGTCACTCCGACCATTGAGATTGTTCCCGGAACGGCCGACCATCACGCTTCTCGTGACGCGCTGCTGCGTGCCGAGATCGTGCTGCATTCCTCTGATCCGGATGACCATCGTGTGATCTACCGTTACCGTTGGCACCGCCGGGAGGTGCTCGATGGCGGGAATGGCTCCGTGGACGACAGGATCTGTGTGATGGACGCCAACGCCAACGGCAAGTGGGACTTCGGCGAGGACGTGTGGTACGAGATGAATGAGCTCGCGGCGGCCGCCGCCGATTACACCTACAGCTGGGTGGATGCGGACGGCGACGGCGCTTGGGACAGCGGTGAGGGTGACATGATCATCACCGATGGCGGCGACATCTACGGATGGCAGACCGCAACGGGAACAACACGTTCAATCGTTACCCAGCTCTCCTACCATGATGCCAATACCAGCCTCGCCTGGGACGATGGCGAGGACATCTGGCAGGATGGTATCGATGTGACCGGCGATGGCATCGCTGATGGAAGCGATGGTGTCTACGACCGGGATGTCGATCGTCTGGTGTCCGCATTGAGCGGCCAGACCAGCAGTATTCTCGACCTCGGGTCACTCAATGCCGCGGCCTTTGAAACCTACGCTGTGAGTGTGGTTGCCGTGGATGAACTTGGCGCGGTGAGCGAAGCTGCCTGGGATTACGTTGTGACCACAGTTAAGACATCGCCTGTGCCGCCGGGAATCGTGAGCTTCACGCCTGCCCAGGCGCTCCCGTTCGACGATGACAGCGCCACGGATCTCGCGGTCGTGTTACGGAACACCAATGTTCAGGAGGCTACCTCAGAGCTGAACATGCGTTGGTACCGTAACCATGAGTATGTCCGCGATGAGCCCGGCCAGGTTGTGGCCTATGGCGAGACGGCGACCTTCACGCTTGAGAAGGACCTGCTCATCCGCGGTGATGTCTGGTACTTCCGGGCATACACGGACGACCTGGATGGCGGCATCAGTGCGCTGACCTCACGTGAGACGGTGGTCGAAGGGACGACGGAGGCGACCGGCGTCCGGGTCATCGGCGGCGCGGTCAGCATCAATCTCGGTCCGTCGCAGCCCTCCGTGCTGGTGGCGCCTGAGAGGCCGCTTGTCGAGGATATGCTGATCTGTCTGGTGTCCGGCTCGGAGGATGCCGAGCGTGACTACTTCGCCTACTACTATCAGTGGTCTGTGCTTGACACGACCCTTGGTGCGTATGTGGAAGCGGTCGGCGAGACGAATCCCGTCTTGCTTGAGTCCGCAACGACAACTGGTCAGCGCTGGCGCTGCCAGGTCTATGCCGAGGACGTGTTCGGTAACCGCAGTGTTACCGCCAGCAGCAATGTCGTTCTCATCGAGACGACTCCGACTGGTGTCAACGCTTACGAAGACAACGATACCTTGGACACGGCGCACCGGATTCTGCCGAAGGCTGATCCGGAATCACTGGCGGATCCGGCTGTTCAGACTCACGCCATCTTCCCGGAGAATGACATGGACTGGTTCTGGTTCATTGTCTCGGAAGATCCCGCCTACGAGAAGGCACGGGTGATCTTCGAGACCAACAGTGGGCTGGAGATGTGGGACACGGATCACAGCATGGTTAGTGACATGTCTGATACAGCGATCACGCTGTTTGATCCGGATGGAAGCCAGCTCTACTTCATCGATGACTGGGGCATCAAGGACACATACGGTGCAACGCGCTGGGCCAGGTTCGACCTCGAGCTTGATCCGGGCATCTACTACGCTCGTGTGAGTGCTCGCAGTTCGCTGGACACGATTCAGTCGTACGCCGTACATCTCATGATCGAGCCGGTGCCTGGCGCCAAGGGGCCGACTGAGCCTGCCGCGGTCGTCATCACGCCGACCGAACCCAATTCCTCGGATGATCTGGTCTGCACCTCTACGGGGGCTTCGTCCGGGCTTGGCGAGGGACAGATCAAGTACTGGTACGTCTGGTACCGTGATGGTCGCGTGGCTGTCCTGCCGCCTGAGGATGGACAGACCGTGCCTGACGCGGCCATCCAGCCGTTTGAAGGCGTGAACTACGAGTTGGCGTACCGACGGTCTTCTAATGTACTGTCGAGCACCTACACCAAGGCAGGTGAGACCTGGTCTTGTAAGGTCTACGCGACCGATGCCAACGGTGAGAGCCTTGGCGTCCAGAGCGCGGATGTGGTGATTGGCGAGGCCAGTTGGGTGCAGTCGATCCGGGTCGAGAAGACCTTCAACGACGGCACTCCGAGCGTGCTTGGGGACGACCAGGCCGTGGTCGTCGGCTGGCTGTTCGGTGCCACGCACGGCTTCGATGTGGACATTGATGCGGACCTGCCGCCCGAGAATCTGCCGAGCACAGGTACATTGCCGGCCGGCCGCGCCTACTCGATTGGGCTTGAGAGTGAGCACCTTGCCATGACCCGCGATATCCGGCCGTTCGGATCGGTGACGTCGTGGTACCTCAAGATTGAGCTGGGTGACAATCCGGTGGGCTGCACCATCAACTGGGACTCCGTGGTGTTGCCGATCACTGACACACCGCTGACGATCACTCGCGTTGACGAGGTCAATGATTTCCAGCCGATTTACGGGACAACCGTCGATATGCTGGAAACCACCCAGATCACCCTGACGCAGGCAGAGATAGAGAGCATGCTCGTGCGTGGCGAACGCGACTTGGTCTACCGCGTCAACCTGGGTGGTGGCGACGCCTTCCAGCGGATCGATCTGGTGTCCGGGTGGAACATGATCTCCTTCTCGCTGTTGCCGACGTCTCCAGCTGTGAGTGATGTATTCACGTTCAACGGTCAGCGGGTGAACGCGGGCAGTGTCTGGGAATACAAGAACGGCGGATACATCGAGGTGAGTGAGATCGAGCCCACGAGGGGTTACTGGGTCTACTGCCCGTTTGAGGCCGGTGCGTCGGTCACGGTCTACGGCTTGCGCGTAGGCGGGACGATCCCGTTGGTGAACGAGTGGAATCTGGTGGGCCCGGTCAAGAATGTCCAGGTCAACAGTGACGCGGTCATCGTGATGTGGTACTACAAAGACGGCGTCTACAAACGCGCCTACACCGCGAGTGCAGCGGCCGCTGCATCGCAGGCTGGTCAGGAGCTTGACGAGGAGAGCATCGGCATGCAGGTGGGATACGGTTACTGGATCTACTCCAACCGGCGTGCGAACCTGCCGGCTGAGTAAATAGCGGTATAGTACCAAACTGAATACACAAGGGGGCTGTTCCCAATGGGCAGCCCCCTTGTTCTCTTAGTCGAGGCAGTACTCACCTTGGGGGTGAGACGTTGCTGAGTGATGAACTGTGAGGCGCGGACTGAATGGATGAGCTCGGAAACACACGGAATATAGGGATTATCGCCCATATCGACGCGGGGAAGACCACCGTGACGGAGGGCATGCTCTACTACTCGGGACGGACGCACCGCTTCGGCAATATTGATGAAGGAACGACGGTGATGGACTTCCTGCCCGAGGAACGGGCTAGAGGAATCACCATCGTTGCGGCCGCTGCGTCACTCCCCTGGGAAGACAGCCTGATCCATCTTATCGACACGCCGGGGCACATCGATTTCACTGCTGAAGTGGAGCGCTCACTTCGCGTCATCGACGGGGCAGTGGTCATTTTCAGCGGGGTAGAGGGGGTGGAAGCCCAGAGCGAGAAGGTGTGGCGGCAGGCTGACCACTACTCGGTGGCCAAGATTGCCTTCATCAACAAGCTCGACCGGATAGGAGCATCGTTTCCACGTACCGTCGAACAGATCAATGAGACGTTTGGCAATTGCGCCATCGCGGTCCAGTGTCCGGTTGGGATAGAGGACGAATTCTCCGCGGTGGTTGACCTCGTGACGTTTGAGCTGCTCCGCTTTTCCGGGGACGGAAACCACGTTGTTGAACGTCTCCCTGTTCCCGGTGATTTGGTGGAGGAGATGTCGGTTGAGCGGGAAAACCTTCTTGAACGGCTGGCGGATGAGTGTGACGATTTCGCGATGGTGTACCTCGAAGGAGAAGAGATCCCGCAGGATCTCCTGAAGCGGACGATTCGGGAGCTTGTGCTGACCAATCGACTCGTCCCCGTGTTCTGTGGATCGGCGAAGAAGAGCATCGGTGTTCAGCCCCTGATGGATGCTGCCATCGCTTACCTTCCCTCGCCTTCAGATCGCAAAGATATCCCCGCGACCGACCTCAGAAAGAACGTGGAGAAACTCCTACAGCCAGACAGCACGACACCATTCGCCGGACTGATTTTCAAGGTTGTCGCGAATCCCAGTGCGGATCTCTTCTACATCCGCACCTATTCCGGTACGCTGAGAGCCAACTCGATGTTGCTGAACACCCGGACTGGCGAGAAGGTCAGGGTTAAGCAGATTCTGCGGGTCTACGCGAAGAACTGTGAGTCCGTTGACAAGGTGGGGCCTGGCGACATTGTCGGGGTGATCGGTCCGCGGAACTGCGGTACCGGAGACACCCTCTGTGAGCCCCGCCACCAAGTTGCTTTCGAGAAAATTACCTTCCCTGAACCGGTCATTTCAGTTGCGGTCGAGCCACGCTACAGTAAGGACAAAGACCGCCTCGACGATTTGCTTGAGATGATCTGTCGTGAAGACCCGACCCTGCACCGGAATCAGGATGAGGAGACCGGCCAGAGGATTCTCTCGGGGATGGGTGAACTCCACCTTGAGATCTCACTCAAGCGGCTCATCAACGATCTGAACTTGGAGGCCAAAGCCGGTGAGCCGCGTGTTGCCTACCGCGAAACCCTGAAGGCAGCGACGCTCCAGCGGTCCACCTTCCAGAAGACCCTTGGGGAGAACGAGCTTTTCGCCGAGGTAGAGATTGGGTTTCGCCCAATCGCACGGTCTGAGGAGATGTTCACGGTCAGCAACGCCCTCCGCAACGTGTCCGCTTTCCCGAAGGACTTGGTCGCGGCCGCGGAACGAGCTCTGAATGAAGGTCTACGGACGGGCGGCAACCATGGTTATCCGCTGATCTATCTGGCGGCGGAACTGAAGGAGCTGATCGTGCACCCGGAGCGGACAACAGAGGGGGCAGTGGTTGGGGCTGTTCTGATGGCGATTGATGACGCCATCAGGGCCGTCGGCACGACGCTTCTCGAGCCTTTGATGCATCTCGAAATCCTGGCTCCCGACGATACCGTGGGGGAGATATCGATGTACCTTCAGCCTCGTCGTGCGATCATCCACTCCATGGCCACCGTGGGGGATGCCAAACGGATCTCATGTGAAGTTCCCCTGGCCGAGATGTTTGGTTTCGGGAAAGCCCTGCCGAAGCTCAGCGGTGGTCGGGCCACATTCAGTATGGAGCCGTGTGGTTACCAAGGCATCCCGAACGATGCTGCTGAGCGCATGTTCGGGTTGCGCTGATCTGTCTGCGCAGGTAAATTACGAGCTCTTGCGGGCGGTTAGTTCAGCTGGCTAGAACGTTTGGTTTACACCCAAAAGGTCGGGGGTTCGAGTCCCTCACCGCCCACCATTCCCCCTCGCTATCCTTCGTCCCCAGCGTGAGTTACGATTATTCCCGTCACCACGCCTGCCCGATTCCAGTACAAAACCAGTACAAAAATCGGGATCGGGAACATGGAGATCAAGCTCCGGCATCTTGTCTGGCAAGACAGCTGCTACCACTTCCGTTACGTCATTCCGGCAGACATCCGCAGCTACGTAGGTTGCCGCGAGATGAAGCGGAGTCTCCATACGCAGGACGCTGTTCTTGCCCAGGCTGAAGCACTCCGTTTGGGGACTATTGTAAAGCAATGTGTTGGGCTCATTAGGAAAGTGGCAGCAAGCGCTATGGACGAACAAGAGAAAAGGGATTTCATCAGACGCTTTGTGGCACTCAAACTCAAGGCGGATCTGGACTTCCACGAGAGGTACCGAACTCAGCGGGAACAGATCCCTCCTCAGCAGGCCGGGATGGAGTTAGAGGATATGAAGGCCTGGCTGAAGGCAAGTGAGCAACAGCTAGTCACGAATGACCTGTCCCAACTGAAGCGAAATGTGCAGCACTTTGCCCAGATGTACTTTGCTGAGGAAGCCGTGGCTCTCGCCAACGATCCCGCCTTCCTGCAGGAACTCACGCGTGAAGTCCAAAAGGCCAGAATAGCCATGGCTGAAGTGGAAGTGTCCAGGGGCAAGGGAGACTACGGCAATCCCTTTGATGATGTGAAAAACAAGCTGTTTGAATCACTCCGGGAACCGAAGGAGTCTGCTGGCGATGGTACACCATCGAGGACACTCAAGGAGCTTGTCGATCAGTACGTAGAGGAGCACGAGTCTGGGGGGAACTGGAATCCGAAGACGGCGCTCATGGTGAGATCCGCATTCAGGGACCTCATTGAGATCATTGGTTCAGAGGTTGACATCACCAGCATCACACGGAAGAAGCTCACGGATTTTCGCAGCAAGATCATGAAGTTGCCCGCGAATCGCGGAAAACTGAAGCCATACAGAGAGAAGAGCATTGCTGAGATCCTCACGATGAGCAACGTCAATCCCATGTCCCCCAAATCCATCCAGAACCGAATGACATGGACCACCAGCTTCTTCAAATGGTGTGCCAGAAATGACTACATCCCGAAGAACCCCGCTGAGGGATTGGTTCCCCCTAAGTTGAAGCAACGCGCCAGTGAGCAACGTGATGCCTTCACCAAGAAGGAACTGCAGAAGTTCATTGACGTTTTGTCTGAGCACCGGGAAGAGATGTCCCGGAGAGAAGAGCGTTTCTGGATACCGTTGATTGCCCTCTACAGCGGGATGCGTCAGAATGAGATCTGCCAGCTCCACTGCGATGATATCAAGACGGTAGATGGTGTCTGGTGCTTTGATGTGAACGAGAACACCGAAGATAAGAACCTGAAGTCATCTGCGTCCAAGCGCACTGTGCCAATTCACCCCAAGCTTATCGATCTTGGTCTCTTGGACTACGTGAAAATCAAGAAGGGGGCGGGTGCGAAGAGACTATGGCCGAACCTAAAGTACCACAGCAAGAACGGATATGGACGCCAGATCTCCCGGTGGTTCTCGGGCTTCTGTGACGAGCACATTGTCGATGATCCGAAGAAAGTCTTCCATTCCTTCCGGCACAATTTCACTAATACACTAAAGCAAATGGGCGTTCAGGAAGTGACCATCACGGAGTTGACCGGGCACGAGAATGACAGCATCACGACGGGGCGTTACGGGAAGCCTTTTGAGCCAAAGCCATTGCTTGAGGCAATCGAGAAGCTCGACTACGGCCTTGATCTCAGCCCGCTGAAAGAAGGGAAGCCGTAATCGGCTCACCCTTTCCGGTCAAGCCAGAGCGTCAGTTCGCCCTCCAGAAAATCGAATGTCTGCTCGCTCCATTCATCGGCCTTCGGTGGATTGGCCCTCTGTAGAACTAGCAGAAGTCCTTGAGCCAGTAACCCGAAGGCTGTGAAGAAGACTTCCTTGTCTTGCTTGCGCATGATCCTGCCTCTCTTGCCTTAATTCCGCCTCATTCCCCGGCATAATACAGTGAGCCCAGCTCGGTGCTGTGGCTCACCCCGAATCCCTCCCCTATTCCGCCCACCAACACAGGAGGCCTATGCCTATGAATGCTTCGGAGGCTCCTATCCCAACCGCAGAGCTCCCGGGCAACAGGCTCATGGAGTCCTCTGCCGAATACCTGACCGACAGCGAACTGCTGGCGCTGATTCTCCGCAGGGGTTCCGTGCCTTCTGCCTTATCACTCAGTCGCAAGCTCCTTAGCCAATACGGCTCAATGAAGGAACTCGCCCAAGTATCGTCCAGAGAGCTGATGGGGATCAAGGGCATTGGTCGAACACTGGCCTGCGCTGTTCTTGCTGCACTGGAGATTGCCCGACGTCTGAATGCTGACACGCAAGGTGAACGACCCAAGTTCACATCCCCAGCTGATGTGTCCAGACATTTCAGCGGGATTTTCCAGGGCAGACAACAGGAGGAGTTCCATGTCTGCCTGCTTGACACCAAGCGACGGCTGTTGAGAAGCGAGAAGGTAACCGTAGGACTGCTGGATCGAGCTCAAATCCATCCCCGTGAAGTGTTCAGGCCGGCAATCCGGGAGGCATGTTCGTGCATCGTCCTTGTTCATAACCATCCCAGCGGCGATCCAACTCCAAGTGCTGCGGACATTGCGTCCACCAAGAGCCTGGTTTCTGCAGGCAAGATCATCGGGATTGAAGCCATAGACCACGTCATCATCGGGCAACGGTCAGCAACCAACCCGAAAGACTACCTGAGTTTCCGTGAAGAAGGATTGATCTAAGGAGGCAAGAATGGACATCATCATCACCCAACCTGAACTCAAAGCCATCGTATCCGGCTTCAACAAGGTCATCAACAAACGTACACACCTGCCCGTCCTTCATCATGTCCATATCCAGCCCGGACCGGAAGGGCTGGTGCAGCTGACAGCCACCAATCTCGAAGAAACGCTGACCTACAATCTGACCGGCGCGTATGGTCAGTTTGATTCGTTCCTCTTTCCTTTCTCTGAGCTCAAGGTGGCTGCCAAGGATATGAAACGGGATGATAGGCTGGCACTGGGTTCTCCGAAGGACGGATTCATCCCCATCACAGCCGTCGTCAACGACAACAGCCTGTTCAAGAACGTGCCGGTTCCTCCGGTGAGCGAGTGGCCTGTCTGCAGGAAGCAGATCCCCACCACCATGCGAAAGCTGGGCGAGTTCCTTGCTGCATACCAAAAGGCCCTGCCCTTCGTGTCCACAGATCCGGTACGGTACGTCCTGAACTGTGTCTTCTTCCACCATGCAGAGCAGGTTGTGGTGGGAACAGATGGCCGCCGTCTTGCCCGTTTCTCTATCTCAAGCTCTCCCTTCGAGCAGGACGTCATCATCCCCGCCACCAAAGTCCTGAAGAATGGCATGCTTAACGTAGAGCTGGGGGGATTGGGTGTGCTGACCGAGGATGACACAAATACCATCGAGATCAACACTGCGGTATGGAGCTATCAAGCTCGCTGCCCTGAAGGCATCTACCCGAACTACATGCAGGTGATCCCTGAAGACAATGGGTTCAACGGTACCCTCACCATCCACCCCGACGACCTGGGGTTGATAAAGGCGGCAGTTGCACAGCTCTGTTCCGACGAAGCCGAGGCCGTCGTCCTCTTTGCAGATGGCGATGTAGTGGCGCTTCTGAGTACTTGCGTAGGAGAAGACGGACAGCGTGGCCGAGTCATCCTTTCCAGTAGTGCCGCAGAGATGCAGAGCCCTGTGGCTAACGTGGTGAATGGGCAATTCTTGTTGGATGCCTTGAAGGCCGGCTTCGACACATTCCGGCTATCTGAAGAACCCCGCCCCTGGCTATGTACCGGCAGTGCAGAAGGTCTGCATGTGCTGATGCCCATGCGAACAGATGTAACTGCGGGAGACATCGCTCCGCTGATCCATGGAACCAAACCAGAAGGAGAGAACACTGTGAGTGCTCAGCAAACAATCGAAGCTGCAGGAACAAACGAACAGCAGCAGACAGACACAGGGAACACAACGCAGCACAATCCAAACCTGACGCTGGACGATCCCGTGCAGGAGCTGATGGATGCTGTCATCGGTGCCCAGGAGGCCGTCAAACAGGCCAACAGCGCTTTGCATGGCATCAAGGGCAAACTCAAGGCCGTCGAGAAGCACTATCGAGCTCGCGACAAACAGTTTGCCAAGAGCGAGAAGGTCCTGGCTCAGTTGCAGGAGGTCGTCAACTTCTGACCTGGTTCCTACAGATATCATCCCAGGCCGTCATCGGTTTCATCCCCGGTGGCGGTCTCATCGTTTGAGGAGGAGTTCACATGCTGAAGCTCAACACTTCTTACAGCAAGAAGGTACCCGTTCCAGGAATCACGATGTCGTCTCAGTCGTATCACGCCTCAGTCGAGACAGAGCTGCCCGACGGCCTGACTCCCGAACAGTTGCAGGTCCGCATTCACCAAGCCTTCGTTCTGGTGAAGGACAGCGTGGAGGCCGAACTGCAGAACGGCGGCGGAGCTAAGCCTGTCGCCCCCAATCCAGCCCAGTTCCCGGCCCAGCCTCCCGCAGCAATCCCCAAGGCTTCTGCCAAGCAGGTCAAGTACCTGATGGACTTAGCCATCAGCCAGAAGATGGATGTCCAGACTCTCAATGCCCGGGCCTCCCAGTGCTTTAGGGTCGCCGACATCAATCAACTCAACCGCAAACAGGCCTCCGACCTAATCGACATGCTGAACGGTAAGGAGGCACACAGGAGGGCAGCATGAAGGCCCGAACAAGTCTGCAGGAGCTGCGGAAGAAACCGCACTGGTCCTATTCGTCGATCAACACGTTCCTGAACATCTGCTCTTTGCAGTGGGCCTTCCGCTACGTGTATAGGCGTGAAGCCGTATTCACGCCGGTTGCTTTGGTGTTCGGCAGTGCCTTCCATCGCACACTGGAGTACGCATTCCGGCTGAGAATGGATGGTCAGACAGTACCGGCAACAGCAGCCAATCTCTTCAGCGACGTGCTCTCACAGCTAATCAGGACCGAAGAACGCGAGGTCCGCTATTCAGAAGGAGACGACATTGATGCACTCCATCAAACAGGCCGTAGGATGGTTGAGGCTTACCTTGGAGACAGCGCAGATGACGAGAACGTGCTCGACGTGGGCGTACCGTTTCGGGTGCTACTTGGGGAAGGTGAAGAGGCGCTGGAGAAACCGTTAGTCGGCGAGTACGACTGCATCGTCCAGCAGGGACAGCAGAGACTCATCGTCGATTGGAAGACAGCCGCAAGGCGTTGGCCAAAGAGGAAGGAAAGGCTGGATCTGCAGCCAACCTGCTACCTCTACGCTCACACCAAGAACGATCCCCATTCGGTAGGGTTCCGCTTCGACATCGTTACTAAGACGAAGACACCGGCAGTGGACCGTCGGTTAACTATCCGTCATCCTGATCACTTCGATAGACTGATCGAGCAGGTAAGGATGATGGAGAAGATGATCCGAGCCGAACACTTCCTGCCGAATGATCAATCCTGGGCATGTAAAGGCTGTCCCTATGGGATGGCCTGCCAAGCCTGGCACAAAGAGAGGAGCCGATCACTCTACAACTTCGCACTGGCTGCGTAGATCAACCGCACATGCAGATGGTCCCGTTGGGTGATACCCGGCGGGATCTTTCTGTTTCTGCAATAAAGAAGGATGAGTGCCATGAGCACGGATAGTAGACTGCTGGACGCCCTGGTTCAGAAGGGAGTGTTGGTCAACGTCAGTGTGCGCTACTGGCGTGCACGCAAGAAGCTGAATGCTGAGGACCTCGGTCTGTCCAGAGACCAAATCGATAGCCGGCTGATCTCTTTGGGCCATAAGCGCCTCGTCCCGAAGGAGAGCATGCAGAGACTGGCCCTCTTGGAGGGTAGAGCACATGCACTCATCGAGCAAAACACCTTTCCGTTCCTGAACGGTATCGCCCACTACCTACCCAACACAAAGCTGGAGGAGGTGACCGGCAAGCTCAGAGCAATCCAGGACGACTTTGAACGCGAACAGACGGAATTCCTGGGGGCCTATGCTGAACTGCGCCGAACAGCATTGGATCAGTGGGCGGAAGCCGCAGACCAGCTTGTTGATGATCCTGCTGTATTGCTCGCCACCATCGAGCAAGCCTTCCCTCCGATTGATCGAATGCCCCGCTACTTCAGCTTCGACATCAGCCTCTTCCAGATCTCTGTCCCCGATGTCCCGCAGGTTGAACTGATTGACCTCGGAACACAGGCGGAAGTCATGCAGGCTCGTAGAGAGGCCACACAGGCAGCAAGAAGCGAGATCAATGCGTCCTGCCAGGCCTTTGTTTCGGAATGTGCTTCTGCTCTCAGGGAGCAAACGTCCCAACTCTGCTCCGAAATGCTGCAGACGATCCAGAGCACCGGCAGCGTTCATCAGAAGACACTGAACAGGTTGATCCGTTTCATCGATCACTTCCGTGAACTCAACTTCGTGAATGATGCGGAGATGGAAAGCCAGCTCCAGATCATGCGCGATGAGTTCCTCAACAGGAGTGCTGTTTCCTATCGGGGGAACACCACAGCTCGGATGGATCTTGTGTCAGGGCTGCGGGATCTACGGGAGAAAGCACAGGAGCTGGCTTCTGAGGATGCTCAGGAGCTTGTTCAGAGCTTCGGTCAAATGGGTCGACGGAGGTTTAGTCTGGCAGCTTGAAGAAGAACAGATCCTGGATGGACTGGTTTGTAGGGGAAGCTCTGCGTCAAGCACAGGGAGCACCGACTGCATTCCCACGGAGGTACTGGCATGCCCAGAGCCCCCTGCTACCAGTCCATCCTTTACCCAAGGAGATCCCCATGTCCCATTTCACTCACATCGAGACGCAGATCAAAGACATCACTGCGCTGAAGGCGGCCTGTGCCGAACTCGGTCTCGAAGTACTGCAGAACGCAGAAGCTCGAGGCTACGGCAACAACCGGATTCAAGGCGATTACGTGATCAAACTGAGGGGGCCGTATGATGTGGCCCTACAGAAGACCACAGGAGGCCCATACAGGCTCACTGCTGACCTTTGGGCCGACCATGTGGAGAAGGAACTGGGCAAGGACTTCGGCACGCTCAAGCAGCTCTATGGCGTCCACAAAGCCAGCCTGGAAGCCAGCAAGAAAGGCCTGACGATTCGACGTCAAGACCAACAGAATGGCAGCATTCGGCTGACGCTCTGTCGGGTGTGAATAACACTGCCAACACTGGCCGACCTCCCCAACACAGGAGCACTATGCCCATGAAACAGGAGATCCACGTAGATATCGAGCCCGACGGTTTCCTGAAGATCGATGCGATTGGCTTTTCAGGCTCCGATTGTGAGCTGGCCACTGCATTCCTCGAGGAAGCCTTGGGCGATGTCCAGAGCAAACAGAAGAAGCCGGAATACTACCAACAGCAACGGAGAAACAGCGCTCAGCGATTGAGGAGGTGAGTGATGCAAGAAATGGCGTCGTTATCCTTCACACCCGATGGAACCGGCCACTGCCTGTATCACGAACTCATCCCCCTCCAATCAATAGGCACTATCGAGTGCAGCCGGGCTTCGGACATTGAGTTCAGCTCGCAGACACAGGAGTGGGAAGTCCGTTTGCCCGGAGAGAATGAACCCCGGTTCTGTTCCCTAAGCAGGCAGGAGTGTCTGAACTGGGAGCGTGCCAACCTAGAATGCGTTCTATCAACACGAAAGGAGCCCCCGAATGCAAGCCCAGATCACAGGACCGAATCGCTGCTCTCTTGAGCTGCACATGGGATTGGATGATTTCATCGCGAGTGGACAGATGGCCATGCTCTCAAAGGTGAATCTCTGTTCCCCGGAGGAGCTGCTCATTGACCATCTCCCTGAAGGACTGGACTGGGATGATGATCAGGAAGTCGAAACGGCTTTCGCACAGGCCTGTGAGATGGCAACCCAAGTCGCTGTCTCCCGCGTTAGGCTGGACGAGCAAGACATCTGTTTCATCCGAGAAGAGTTGATCCCAAACCTGCAATTCTGGCCGACGGAGGCCGAAGTCGCCTGAAAGGAGAGTCAATGGACTCTACCCGAATCGCTGATTATGTCCGTGCAGGCTTTGCCGGTCTGTACCTGCTAACCCAGGAGGAGGTCCGAGCAGAAGCCGGTATCAAGGCCGTTGCTGAGGAGCTCGGCTACAAGCTGTTCGCATGGACCACCATCACCGGAACTGTGGACGTGTCCACGGGCAGTGTAAGTGGAAGCATCGATCCGGTGGAAGCTGTTTCTGCTGTATCTGAGCTTCCTGAAAAGAGCATCCTCCTGCTCAAAGACTTCCATCAGTTCCTGGGTGATAGCGGGCAGCCTGCCAACCCGATGATCACTCGTATCCTCAAAGAGAAGGTCCGCGAGTGTCGTTGTTCCGGCAAAGTGCTGCTATTGCTCGGGTGTTCCCTGCGATTGCCCCCAGAGATCGCGAAGGACTTCACCGTCATCGAGTACGGCCTGCCGGATGAACCGTTCCTCTCGGGAATCGCAGACAGCATTGCGAAGTCCGCCGGGATTGAGCTTAGCTCTGACTTGGTGCAGAGTGCAGCGGAGGCAGCCCGCGGATTGACAGCTACTGAGGCAGAGGACATCTTTGCGCTCTCTGTCGTCAGGACCCAACAGCTTGAGTCCGGGCTGATTTCCTCCGAGAAAGCAAGAGCTATCGCCAAGGATGGGATACTCGAACTGTCCGAATCCAAAGAGACACTGGACAGCATCGGAGGCCTGGGTGAACTCAAGAGTTGGACGCTACGCAGACGCAATGCGTTCTCCCCCCGAGCTCGGGAATACGGTCTGCCTGTTCCGAAGGGGGTGTTGATCCTGGGCATTCCAGGGACGGGCAAGAGCCTGTGTGCTAAGGCCTCAGCGAGTGCATTCGGTTTCCCTCTATTGAAGCTGGATGCCGGCAAGCTCTTCGCTGGGATCGTCGGTGAATCCGAGGCCAATCTCCGCAGAGCAATACAGACAGCCGAAGCAATTGCCCCCGCGATTCTCTGGATCGACGAAATCGAGAAAGGGTTC
>Ga0209249_1001509_pt1 | contig 21932 bp, 10 predicted proteins | sample SaaInlV_200m_DNA_4_FD_184653 | JGI IMG/M metagenome (GOLD analysis project Ga0209249, IMG submission 184653) | Marine microbial communities from expanding oxygen minimum zones in the Saanich Inlet - SI037_S3LV_200m_DNA (SPAdes) (version 2) | ecosystem: Environmental > Aquatic > Marine >...
CAATCGACGTTTTTACTTTTTTTCCATTTGCAAGCAATTTCGCAGAAACAACTTTACTATTAAATTCCTGAATTTTCAACGCTCCATTTTCCGGCCAATCAAATACCGACAAATATAAAATTGACTTTCCATTTTCTGTTTTTTGTGTGCATCTTCCCCATGTTAAAATTCCAAACGGACTTGCTTTTGTACCATAAATTGCCTCGCTGTTGATTTCCATCCAATCGCCAATTTCCTGTAGCCGTTGAATGCTTTCTTGAGGAAATGTTCCGTCGGGTTTTGGACCAACATTTAAAAGATAATTACCACCTTTTGAAGCAATGTCAATTAGATTCCTAATTAATGTTTCTGTTGATTTCCATTTATTGTCATCGCGCCATCCCCACGAACCATTCATTGTCATACAGGTCTCCCAGTTCTGTCCCTCCAACTCTTTCTGGTCGGGAATTTTCTGCTCCGGTGTTTTTGTGTCTCCCGGAAAATTAGGACGTTTTAACCGGTCGTTGGTAATAATTTGAGGTTGTAATTTTAAAAGTTCCTGCAATTTGTATGCGGCTTCGTCGGTCATTCTTGTCGGCGTGTCCCACCAAAGCACAGAAATTTCTCCGTAGTTGGATAAAATCTCACGCACCTGCGGAATTGCAACGCCATCAATGTATTCATCAAAAGTTGAAGTTTCTTGTGCTGGGTCCCAATGTCCTTTATGTTCTGCTGTGTAGATATCAATTTTTGTTGAATCGGGATTCGGCCAACCTTCCTTCATTAATCTTCGGGCAACTGTTCCTCCGGGATTATTCCAGTCCTGCGCCTGCGAATAATAAAATCCTAATTTCATATCGTATTTTTTACACGCCTCCGCTAGCGGTTTCAATAAATCTTTTCCGTAAACCGTTGCATCAACCACATTCCAGGGGCTCGCTTTACTTTCAAAAAGTGCAAATCCATCGTGATGTTTCGATGTAATTACGATGTATTTCATTCCTGCGTCTTTTGCCATTTTCACCCAAGCATCGGGATTGTATTTTACAGGATTAAAACTTTTAGCCATTTCCTGATACTCGGCAACCGGAATTTTACAGCGGTTCATAATCGACTCTGCACCACCACGCGCCTGTTCGTGGCCGTTATAAATTCCACCATAAAGCGCATAAACACCCCAATGAATAAACATTCCAAAACGCGCTTCGTGCCACCATTCCAAACGTTCTTTATCCGAAAGTTTTTTTATTGTAGTTGATTCCTGAGAATTTACTGAATGCGATACAATAATCAGCAAAATAAAAATTGTAAGAAATTTTTTCATATTTATTATTTTAAATAATCCGGGCCAGTATTATTGTCTGTAACATAGGGTTTTAAATCAATATTTTCGTTTGGAATAAAACAGCCGATTGTTGACCGTTTTGAGATGCTTCTTTTTTGCTTCATAATATCAAGCAAGATATTTGGGTCGTCTTCCAAAATTGGGATATCCAGTAATTCGTTATAATCGGCGCAAACAAACTGACTTAGATTTTCATCCTCTTTTACCTGAAATAAGCCGTATTTGTTTTCTTCATAATTTATGTCTCTCTTATTGAATCCATCTGGCAATTGTTCGGAAGTTCCAATTGCAATGTTTCCTGCAAATCTTTCAGTACCTGTTGGTTCTGAAATTATACTTTCAACCGGATTCAGAAACAAATTATTTACAATCTCAACTTTTACAGGTTTAAAATCTCCTTCTGAACCCAGTTGAAAATTGCCGGAACCAACAAAAGTATTATTTGCAATTATGATATTTTCCAAAGGATCGACTTTGTAATTTACCAGCATAATTGAAAATCTCTCCCCGGTTTGAAAGTAATTGTTATAAACCATTTGGTTTTGCCCTTCTTTAATACGAATTCCAGCCCCGTTTAAAAAGAAACTCCCATAAATAACATTGTCTTTTCCATGTCGCAAAGTGAAATGAGAGTCACCATTATTCTCAAAAGTATTGTACCGAAAAATATTTTCGCGGGCTTTATTGGAGACTATTTCACCATCGCCGTTGCATTTTGTAAAATAGCAATATTCCACGATTGTTCGGCTAATAAATTCAGCCTGAAAACTATATCCAATTCGCAGCGCTTCAATACCGTAATCTCCTCCTGCCCCGGGCGGTGCAGTGTGGTTTTTAAATGAACAATACGAAATTAGATGGTAACCAGGCAATCCTTCCGTGGCCTCCACTTGCACAACCGACGATTCCTGAGTTTCCGGCTTCGATTCAAAATTGCAATACGAAACCAAATTGTACTGACAGCTGGGACGAATACGCAAATAAAAATGTGAATCGTACGATTTTATATTTATTTGCTGGATATTATTTTCACTCCCAAAAATGTCGATCACTTCGCCCTTAATTTCTCCATCAACAAACTGAAATCCTGAAACAGTATTTCCATTTCCACTAATCTCTAGCGTTGAACTTCCTGAAAAAGTTGTTTCCCCTGGATTCTCAGCAACAAAAAAAATATTGTTGGTGGTAAGTTTCATGTTTACATCATAAAATTTACCACCCTCCCAAACTACTGAATCTCCTGAATTAACCAATTTCTGAGCCTTTTCAAAACTTTCAACGGAATTTACTCTTACAGATTTAGCAAAAACGCCCGCACTTAAAAGCATAAAAAAAGTAAGGCTGATATTAAATAAGATTTTACCAAATACCTTCATAACTATTAATAGAAAAAGTAATTTATAAAAAATTATAGTTTATTGAACAGGTTTGTCAAGCAACCAAATCAAAGGATTTCGAATTGGTAAATTACGAATAACTTCACGCGTTGTTGGGTATCCTTCCAAGGTTTTCCACATTTCAATAAACTCATTATTATCGTAAGCTTTTCCGGCAAAAAGCAAAAATGGATGCCGAACCGGCCATTCGTCCCAGTACATTACATCGGGCTCATACGGCCAGCTTGTTTTATCTTTTACATACGGGAAAAGAAATTCAGCGCCCAACTTCATATTTTTACCATCGAATGTTGAGAATTCGTACAGATTATTATTCTCATCTGAAAGAATTTCCGCGCATGTCATAAAAGCATCGATATTAAAAAGCGAATATCCGTAAGGTTTGGTACGAACTACTTCCAAAGGGAAAGAACCATCTTCGCCCATTTGATTTGGTAGCAGAATTGTTTTAAAACGATTTCTGCATAATTCTAAAACCTCAGTATTTTCGGTTAACCGTGCAAATGCTCCAACTTGCATTACCCAACAAGTTGCATGATTGTTTTTTGTGTTCATTTCATCAATTCCGTATTGATGAGTAGTTAACCAGTGCACAAATTCGCTGAACCAGTTTTTTATATCAATGATGGATTCTACGGGAAGTACACTGTTCTTTTCCAGAATCTCAATTGAACGGGCTACTTCAACTAAATGTATCGCATCGATAATTCCAATGCCGCGCCCTGTGACCCGTCCTTTTATTGCCTGAACATAAAGCAGACTTGGATTCATTCGTGTTTCAGGGTTTACAAACCAGGCTTCTAAATGTTTTTGTGTGGCTTCAACAAATTTATTATCACCCGTTAATAAATAGGCTGAAGTTTGTATTCCTACAATCTGACTCAAACGGATCATTGCCAAACGATGTGCAACAAAGTTCTCAGGATTGGTTTGTCCGTCTTTTCGAATGTACTGTCCATCCGGGTTTTCAGGATCGGGCCACCAATAATCTCCTTCAGAATAAAAATCGTGTACATTGCCATTACTTCGTTCGCAGATAGCAGCAGTTACTGAAACGGGCAAACTATCGAGATAGCTGGTTGCAGTTTCGATAATATAGTTTTGTTCCTGTACAGAAATGTAGGAAACTTCTGCTTCTTTTTTATTGCAGCTGGAAACTACAATTAAGAACAATAGAAGAGAAATACCGGTTTTTGCAAACTTAGGTTTAATCATATTTTGGTTTAAATTAATTCGATATGCAAGATACTATTTTGAAATTTGTAAATACATAAATCTTCAATAATGAAATTATTCCAGTCTGCACTTTTAACCTTGTACAACCAATAAAAAATTTATTAAAGGATTAATTGCATTGTAAATAATTTTATCATGAATTTAATTTTTATAAACTTTAAACTTAATTAGTCAAATCTACATCGTGGAATATATTTTTTGATTTTTCTTGAAATTTCACTTTTTGTCGTTTGGTAATATTTCTCAAAAACAACAATAAAAATTTAATACTCTCAAGATTAATTCAACCATTATCATCTGATAAAAATTCTCTGGCTGTGTCAACAATTTCCATTGCCCTGGCTTTTAGACCATCACATTCAATGGGAGGTGCATTTAATCGATATTGTGCATGTTCACCACTCCATGCCCTACATGCTCCACCGCACAGATAGCGATACTCACAATCTTTACACTTCTTAATATTATCAACATCATAAATACTCAGTTTCCTAAATTCAGGGGATTTTAAAACCTGCTCTAAACCTTCTTCTAAAACATTACCCAGTATTGAATGAGGTTTATGGTAAGCGTAGCATGGAAAAGAATCTCCTGAAGGTTCAATATATAAATTCTGACCCAAACCACACGACATATTTGGTCTAATGCCTTGTTCGATTAATATCATAGGATCGAGATGTGAATTTATTGCTTCGGATACGGGAGGTTCATTCCATATTTTTGCCCTGCCAAGCGGAAGTAATGGGCGAAAACGAACCCTTTTTATCCCAAGGCTTTTTCCAAGTTCCTTAACCGAATTGCCGGTTTCCCCTTTAATATCTTTGCTGTTCATCACGCATGCTAAAGATAATTCTGCATATTTATCAGCATTGGATTTTACGAGGTTTTGATAACGGGTAATATTATTTTTCATTAGTTTGTAACTGCCTGCTCCCCTGCGTTCATCGTGGCTGGCTTTGTTACCATCTACGCTTACTATAACCTGATTAAAAGCCTCTGCAAGAAGCAATAAGAAATTATCAGAATAATTTCCTGTAAGATTAGTCCTTAAAGCCAAATTCATACCTTTTTCTTTCGTGGTTTTCAGATATAAAAGAATCTCATTAATTTGAGGATGAATAAGTGGTTCGCCTCCGGTAATAATTGTTTTCGAAAAGTTGCTTTTTCCGACTTTGCTTAAAAGAATTTTTAGTTCTTCTGCTTTCATAAAAGACATATCATCTGCAATACCCGCACTTGCATAACAATGAGAGCACGATAAGTTACATTGAAAGGTAATATGAATATAAAGGTTGTTTAATTGAGAATGGCCATTGTTTACAAGCATTGTGTTTTTTATTTGCTGTAAAGCAATGTAAGTTTGTTTTTTATCGCTTGTTATCTTGTTATCATACATACGATTTGCACTTGCATGAAGATCAGGGCCCTTGGCTATTTCGTATAATGCAATAGCCATTTTAGCATTTTGACCAATAACAGCGGGATGAATATTTTTAGTTAGTGAAATAATTTTTCCTTTCCTAAGAAATAAAGGATCACCATTTACCGGCGATAACCGCATTGCTTTCATGTTCTGCTCGCTACTAATTTCCTTAAGTAACTTATTTTTTACAGAACTAAACACTTTTTTATAGGCATTGCAAAATGGATCAATAATACCGTCCCCGCCAGATATTGCATTGTAATAACACCCACCTTTACAATAATTCAAATGCTCACAATCGACACAGAGTACCTGTACTTTCTTTTCCCTGTTTACTATATTTTTCGCATTCTCATGATTTTCAATGTCAGATAAAGACGGCATTTCAGATACATTCCCAATTGCAAACTCCTTCTTACCACAAAAACGCTGGCAGGAATAAATATCACCTTCCGGATCTATTGCCAGAAACATTCCGAAACAGTCTCCGAAAGTACATACATCACCTTTTCCAAATGCAACGGAACGACATATCTGATCAAAGGAATCTATTTGAATATGCTTTCTGTTTTGGATATAAGCTTCCATCATTTCTATGAGCAACGTTTCATATTGCTCCGCATTTATAAATAAATTGCCATTCCCTTCATAATATAGAGGCTTAAGAGATGGATGGATGGAAAATGATATTTTTTCCTTCATAAAAAAGCTCATCACCTCTTTCCACCTGTTTATACTTTCGGGAGTGAATGTAGAGATACATCCTGCTTCCAGACCATATTTTTCAGCAAGTTTAATTCCCTTGTAAGTTTTATCAAAATATCCTTTTCCCCTTTGCCTATCATTTATTTCTTTAGGGCCATCCAGGCTGGTGCCGATAGATACATTATATTTCCTGAATAAGCGGCAAAAATCTTCGTTGAGGTTCCACAGATTGGATTGAATAGATAGTTTCAGCTCTTTATCTTCAAGTTGGGAAGTAATGTTTCTTAAAAAATGCTCCCAGAGGACAATCGGAGCGATCAGCGGTTCGCCTCCATGAAAAGTAATACGTACTTTCTCAAGGTTTGTTTTTTTTACCACATAATTAATAAATGCAATGGTTTTATCTACGGTTTGAATATCAGTCACTCTCCCTTTGTGTGGCCCGAAGCAGTATTTGCACTCGGCCATACAGGCAGCGGACAGGACTACCATAAAATGAGGATGGTAAAAATGATTGATATTGACCATCTTAGTTTATAGTTTGGGTGGTTTTTCGGGGAATTCCATACCAATGCCAATATCAGTATGATTTTTTTCAATCCAACTATTATCCTGGTGTGTGCAATCATTAGGACGAGTGGGTGTATAGTCATTATGATGGTGTATTTCTTTACCAGGGATGTCTTTATGCTGAGTTACTTTATTTAAAATTTTACTCCAATTATCTAGTAAATTTTCAGGCGAATGACTGGCATAATTTGATAATCCGGTAGCCGCAGCTTTTTGTATGGGAGATTCAGGAGAATCCAGGGATTTAACCAAAACTGCCACACTGTTTTTAGTTGGATTCTTTAAATTCCCCAAAGTAAAAATGGCATATTCACGAACTTCCTTTTTAGCATCGTTTGTCGCAATTTCGGAAAGCACCTTTTGGTTACTCACATGTTCAATTGCTGTTAGCCGGTCACCACTATACTTAGCATTTTTCGCCACTTCATTGAGGGCAATTTTGTCTGTTATTTTTTTTATGGCTTCGCGACGAACTTTTAATTCTGAATCAAATTTTGCTACCTCAGCGAGTACCTTTTGATCTGTAAGGTTAGATATAGCAATTAAACGAAAATGCCAATCACTATCTTTTTTCACCACTCTAGCCAGTAATTTCTGATTAGCAACTTTTTTCATTGCCTCAACACGAACATCCTTTTCCTTATCCTTTATTGCTATCTCAGCCAGTATTTTTTGATTAGTAACTTTTTTTGTTGCCTCAACACGAACAACCTTATCCTTATCCTTTATTGCCACTTCAGCGAGCACTTTTTGGTCGGTAACCTTTTTTAAGGCTTCTTTCCGGGTACCAGCATCATTATGATTGACAACAATGTCATTTACAGCCTCTTCACAACTTGTCCTCCCCATTTTATCATAAGCAGCTAAGCGAACATCAAAGTTTTGGTCATTTTTCGCAATATCTGCAAGTACTTTTGGGTTCGTAATTTTTTCTATCGCTATTTTTCGAGCATAACTCCATTCTTCGTTTTTAGCAATTTCAGCAAGCACCTCTTTATCTATTATTTTTTTTATAGCCGCTAAACGAACTAAACTAGGACCCGTTCCTCTTTGATATTTCGCAATTTCCGCAAGCATCTCTGGGTTTGTCAACTTTTGCACGGCTGTTTTGCATACGTCCTCGTTTGAATCATTTTTTATAACATCTACAATTACTTTTTGGTCGGTAACTCTTTCTATTGCTAATCTACGGATTTCCCAATGTCCAGTATTTTTTGCCAATTCGGCAAGCACTTTTTGGTTACTAATTTTTTCTAATGCGTCTTTGCTGGCATCCTCATAATTTCCATTTTTTGCCACATCAATGAGAGCGTTTTGGTTTGTTATTCTTTTTACTGCTATTATCCGGATGTAATTATATTTATCATTTTTAGCCAACCCGGTTAGTACTTTTTGATCCGTTATTTTTTCTGTTGCAGCGAAGCGAACACTCCTAACTATATCATTTTCTGCCAATTCGGCAAGTATCTTTTGGTCGAATATTTTTGCAATAGCTGCCTTACGAATCTCTGCCTTAGAATGCTTCCACTTCGGTTTGAATAAATCTAAAATTACCATGATATATCCTTTTTTAATTATTATTAAATATATATTCGATTATAGTTTGGGTGTTTTTTCAGGAAAATCGACACCAATTCCAATATCCAAATGTTCTCTTTCCCATTTTGTATTATCAACATGTTTGCAATCAAGTGGTTGGCTATAATCTGCATGGGAAGATTTACCTGGGAAATCTTCATGGTGTTTCGCTTTACTGAAAATCATATTCCAGTTATCAAGTAATAATTGCGGTGAATGATTTGCATAATTAGAGAGCCCTATTACAGCCGACTTTCTGATTTCCTTATTCGGATCATCCAGGGTATTTATCAAAATTTCTGCATATTTTTTGATTGGCTCCTTTAAATTACCAATTGAGATAATTCCTGTTTTTCTAACCTCCAAATCTTTATCATTTTTCACAACATGAATTAGTACTTCAGGATCAGTTATTTTTCCTACAGCCTCTTTACGAATAGGTACATGTGGGTTATTCATTGCCTCTTCTGCAAGCAAACTTTGATCAGTTATTCCTTTTATTGCTATTTCCCGAATTTGTGCATATATATCCATTCTTGCAACATTAGCGAGAACTTTTTGGTCGGTTAGTTTTGTAGTTGCTGCCTGACGTATCGTCCAATATTCATTATCTTTAACCAACTCGGCAAGAACATCTTGGTTAGTTGTTTTTTCAATTGCTGCCATACGAACAGTCCTATCCCTTTCATTCATTGCAATATCAGAAAGGACAGTTTGATCGGTTATTTTTTCAACCGCTGCTTTGCGAACAACGTTATCCTTATCATTTTTAGCAATATCGGCAAGAACATTTTGCTTAGTTATTTTCTTAATTGCTGCTATGCGAACACTCCAATCCTTATCATTTTTCGCAATTTCAGAAAGGACTGTTTGATCGGTTACTTTTTTAATCACCGCTTTGCGAACCTCTGGCTCATTATCATTTTTCGCCACCTCAATGAATACTTTTTTGTGTGTTATTTTTTTTATTGCAATTAAGCGAACTTTACTGCTCTTGTCATTTATCGCCACCTCCTCAAGGATTTTTTGGTCAGTTATTTTTTTTATAGCTGCTATTCGAACACTCCAATCCTTGTCATTTATCGCTATTTCAGCGAGTATCTTTGAATCAATTACATTTACTAATGCCGCTTTGCGAACATCCGGATTTGAATGTTTCCACTTTGGTTTAAATAAATCTGAAAGTGCCATGATACCCCCTGTTTTAACTTATTTTACTTGCGTAATTACAATCTCATTTTTCCCTTTCTTTTTTGGATTTTTCACTTCTAAAACAATTCTTGTAATTACATCCCAATATCTTTTTAAACCTCTGTCAGTTATCTCAGTTACTTCAATTTTTGGTGAAAGAGTTTTTGAGTTGTATTTCATTTCCATTGTAAATCCATCTCCTTCAAGAGATAAAACTCCCGGTGATTTTTCAGAAACTTTACAAGCTGTTACAAAATTGAGGCTGGTTGGATCGATTGCAACTTCATTCAATTCATAATCATCGGAAATAGTGAATTTTTTACCTCTATCCAAACGGTAACTTCTCACCCACTTTTTAACTTTTGCTTCTTCGGTGTAAGCATTTGCGATATCGGTTGAAAAAATTGCTTTTTTGGTATCGGCAGTAAAAGTTGAATTTTTGGCTACAAATTCCCTTCCCTGCTTTTGATCAACTCCATTAATTTTTGGCAACTGGTGATAACCCGATTGCATGGTCCAAATTTCGTAACGGCGACTACTAAATGTTTTTGCAGTGTAGGTTTCGCGGCCAATATCTACCAAACAGGGTTTACCATCGAAATATAAAACACAGCTTCCCAAATCGTTATGATTATGACTTTCGGCATTGTGTCCGCCTTTTGCTGCAAAAAAGAACCCATCGCTTGCACCCTCTTTATCGCGGGCGCCGGCAGCCTGCAAGTCGGGTAACCAAAAATCGCTAATTAATGCATCTTCACCCGGTGCATTTTCGATTTCCTCTAAATGCATCAATTGCATAATTTGTTCATCGATTTTACCGCCGGGAGCCTCTTTCCCCCAATCTTGTTTTTTAGCGAGAAAAACCCCAAATCTTTGCATAAGCGGGTCAGTGATATCTTTCCCGTAACTGTAAATAATTTGTGGGCGCCCACCGGTTATTGCATCGGCGTCGGCGAAATTGATAAAATAGGGATAATTAATGTACGCTTTGTAAATGTAATTACCCATGTTTTGAATAAGTTGATTATCGTAAACATCGTAATTATTGTTGGTTGCCCTCTTTAACAAATCGAGGCACTGATACAGCGAAGCCCCTGCCCTTCCCCAGTACGAAGGTCCCTCGTCGCAACCACCGTCTGCGGGATAATCGTTTGTAAAAGCATCAAGCGATCGAACAACTTTTTGAACACCTTTTATTTTTTGTTCCTGATCATTTTCTAAAATTAGGATTGCTGTTAACATATTATGATTTGTCCACGGATTCCAGTTATTTACCGAACGGCTACCATCGAGACCCTGCCACCAAAAATCTTCACGTTCGTAATATGGAATAACTGCTTTTTTCATGATTTCATTTTTCAGGCGCTTTGCAATAAGTGGGTGAATTTTATCAAATTCATCCTTAAAAAGAAACCAAGTCCACGAAAGGATATTAGAAATCTCACCAACCCCTAAATCGATTGTCGGTTCATCGGCATCTGGCAAACCATGTGGCGCTTTTTGTGATGTTAAATGAGCCGACCATCCCCACCAGGTTTGCTCGCTGTAATACCAAACACCGTTAACAATCTGGTCGGTAAAACGGCCTTTGCCTTCCACCAACTCGCCCATTACCAATGCCAGCAAAATACTTCGTGGGGCCGAGTAAACACTTTGACGCCGATCTCCCGAACGAATTATTTCAATGTAATCGGTGGCTTTTACAATTGGCCAATCGTAATCAAGTGCTTCTTCAGCTTCTTGAATGTATTCCATTTTAATAACATCAGGCAAGTTATTCCAGAAATCACGATCGTTATAATTTGGAAAATTAAGATCGGCAAAATCTTTTACAAGAGAGTTTGCCAGGATAATTTCTTTGGCTTCTTTCTGGAGCAAATCCCTTTTCTCCTGAGAAAAACCATTTAATACAAAACTGCAAAACAGAAAAAGAATTAATAAATTTTTCATGATAATTAATTTTAGGTTTTTATTGATATTGAAATTGAATACTGTTTAATGCCGGCAATTCAAAAGTAACTAATCTTAGATTTTCTTTTTGAACTATTTTACCAATTAAAGAGATTTTGTTCTGAGCAGATATTAGTTTTAAAGCTTCGGAATTCTTTTCATCAACTGGAATTGTAAACAAAGCAGGTTGCGATGATTTAATTTCAAAGCCCGATGGAATAACCTGGATTAATACGTCTCCCTTTTTTTTCAATTCAATCCGAAAATTTCCATGTTCGAAAACTGTTCCATTGTGCAACAGCATTGATTGAAATTCTTTTCCAACTTTCGATATAATTCCAAAACCTCCTTTAATTTCTCCGTGGACAAAGTGATTTTCTGACTCCGGGTTTTCATCATTGAAAATTAAATCATACCGGTCGTTGGCAGATTGAACTTTTATTCCAACAAAACCCGTGTTTTCATTTTCAGCTTGAAAATAATCTACTCTTTTAACCGAATTTCCTTCGGATTGATTAAATGCATCTATAACAGCCACAAAAGGTTTAGTTCGTGCTTCGCCAAATTGACGAACAACCAAAGTTGGTATTGATTTGTGATACAATTCTTGGGGAACAGATTCTTTATTTATCGCCCTTGAATAAGGTGCTTCAACAGTAAATAATTCACGTTTTACATCACCTTTCATCCAAAAATTCACATTCAATGTTTCACCAAACAATGAAGGCATTCCAAAATGAGCAATAAAATTGTCATTCGATTTTACTCCTCTTTTATTTTTGAAATAATTGTATCCTTTTAAATCTCCTTTTGCAGAAGAAAGTTCGTCCGTTTCTTTTGTTACTATTACTTTCCTATCAAAATCACTCAAAATAATTACATTGCCTTGACCATGAAATAAATACTCATGTTTTTTATCTTTTCCATCGTTTCTTTCCGAACGGAAAATATCGATAAAATACCCTGAACTTTCACTGGTTCGAACAGTTCCTGTAACCCGCTGCTGAGTTGCATCTGTTGAAGGTTCGTTAAATGTTACATCAGAAAAAGTAAAATCACCATTTAAAGGATTTGAGTTTTCGATGGAGGGATAAATGGAATTCACATCAAATGCCTGGCTTCCACGCATATTTCGATAATCGGAAATTCCATCGACAACGACCGTATTGTGTGCTGCAAAACGGCTGTAATAATCGCGGTGATCTTCTGTCCAATAACTAACACCGGCTGCGCAATCGGGGGCAATAACCATTCCTTTGGCAAACAGTTCGATGCTTACACCGTTGGTATGCGAATGATTTCCTAACGAAGCATTTTTTGAAATCATCATCCCGTTTTCCGGACTGTTGCCGTTTCTTTGAACAAGCCAACTAACATTTGGTGCATAATAAGTAGTACTTACCAAATCAGAAAAAGATTCTGCCGGTGGAACATCCGTTAATTCTTCAACATAAAAAAACAATTGAAAAAGGGAATTTATATTTTCACGGGAGTAGGCTCCGTCAGCCATAAATTTTTTAAGTTGTGCAGTTATCAGTTTTTCCTTTTCAACATGTTTGTATTTTCGATAATTGGCTATTAAAAGTTCAAGCGCATTAAACCTTATTCGCGAATGTTTTGCATCTCCGTATGACACGGTGTAACCATTTGGAAACAGATATTGAAAAATTGCGAGGTTGGCTTTTTCAACAATGGGATATTGTTCCACCAAATTGTTTTCCAAAGTATTGTCCATCAGGCTGTAAATTTCCAGCATATCGTTTGCAACCAACATGTTATAACCAGCAACTTCCGGCCAAATTCCCGTTTTCTGGTCATAATTTTTCACCACATCTTTTAAAGCTTTTTGTTTGAATGAGTTTTGATTTAAAACCTGATCGATATAAAATTGCTGCCCTTTTTCATCATCATAAAAGTCATCGTTTTCGAGCGCCAAAGCAAGGAAAGTAATATAAAGTGCCTGCATGAGGTTCCAGTTGTTATTGGGCACACCGTACTTTATTTCCTGGTCGGCCCACTTTCTAAAAACATCCTGAATCAAAGTCAAATTAGCATTTTCCTTTTGCAAATAAGAATACAGAAAATCGTAACATATACAAAGATGTTCAGCAATGCGTTCATGAATTACCTCAAAAGTTTGCAGTCCCATTAAGAGTTTGTTTTTATGGTCTTCAAAAGTTAAGGGTGGTTCGCGGTAATACATTCCTTCCATGTATTTCATAAAAATATCGTGGGCAAAAACAGCATATTTTTCTTCTCCGTTTAGCCAATATAAAAAAGCAGCTTCTTCTGCTAATTGAATTATTCTTTCGTTTATGCGCTCAATAATATGTCCTGTTTCCGATGGATGGACCCACTCCCAGGGCTGGCCATCCTTTTTTCCATTTTGAAGGTACAGACCACGCTCATCATCCATATAAGGCTTAACATCTGCCAATTCGGGTTGTAAATAATCGGTTGCCCAATCTCGTGAACCTGAAAAGCGAACCGTTGGAACGGGTGCTGAACCTTCGCCGTGTGAAAAATCCATTCCGTTTACATACACTTTGGAATATTTAGTTTCCCAATACATTTGCAACCGGGAAACAATCCATTCCGGATCTGTTTTATGCCTATCTACAAAAGGGTCGATGTGATTTTTAAGATCATCAATAAAAACATTTGCTTTGGGGGAATTTTGAAGTCGTTGCAAAAAAGTTTCTTTTTGATTGTCAGTAATATAAATTTCGGGATGGGTTTGTGCAAAAGATAAAACCGTACTACATACAATTAATAGAAAAATGAATATAAAATGAACTACCTTTTTAATCATAATTTTTGGTTTAATTATTCACTAATACTAAAAGAATTAATACGTATTTCAATTTTATTTACTCCTGGATTCAACCGGATTGTTCCAAAAGAAGTGTTCACTTTTTCCCCGTTTAAATTCACTACTGCATTATTTGAAAAATTGCAATCAAATTCCCCAATCATGTTTGCAGGTAATTCAATTAAAAATTCTGTTAAACGGTTACTTATTTTTTTGTATTCACCTTTAATTTGTCCTTTAATTGTGGGCACAACAATTGAGCTGTTTTTCAGATTTCCCATTTGTGGTTTAATACTCACCACGCCAAAACCGGGTGTTTTAGGTTGAATTCCCCACAAATACCGTGGGACAATATTTGCTGGTGCTGCTCCCCAGGCATGATTCCAATCGGAATTGGGTTTGTATTTCATATCCCAGGCTTCCATCGAAATAGTTGAGCCTACTTTAATCATATTGTACCAACTGCGATCGTGTGTCGCCGTCATTAATTCCAGCGCATAATTGTCGGCACCGGAATTATATAAGGCTTCCATTAAAAATTGTGCTCCGTAAACACTGCATCCCATTCCACGGGTTTTTATGTAATCGGCCACTCTTTTTTGATAAGCATCTGGAACAATGCCAAATGCGAGTGGCATCATATTCGCATGGACTGAGCCATGTTCTGTTCCAACTCCATCAACATAATATCCCCCTTGTTTGTTAAACAGTTTTTCGTTAATGGCTTTTTTAGCTTTGGCTGCTTTTAAACTAAAATCGAGCTCCTCTTCCGGTTTATTTAGTAAACGGGCAAATTCGGCCATAATCATCATATTCTGATAATAAAAACTATTGATTACCGTATTAATCGGAGTAAATACAAATCCATCGCGCTCGCCTTGTGGCCAGTCTTTTGGCAGTTTCCAACCCGTATCTTTTTGTGCTGGTGGCCAGTCAACAATATCTCTCACTCGTTCTGTTGTATCCCGAAATCCAAGTTTTGCCATAAATTCACCAGTAAGTTTTGGCGATTTTGTACTGATTAAACCTTCTTCAATTTCAAGTTCCATTAAAGTTTTATGTTTTAATGGCTCGTAATATTTCTCGATAAGTTCTGTGTTTCCGGTGTACATGTAATCCTGATAAAACAGCAACGCAACATGCAATTGCCATTCGGTTGGCCAGGTAGGTTTAACCATAAAATATTCTATGGTTTTACGAGCAATTGCATATTCATTATCAACCGAATAATGGCTGAGTTGATTTAAATATGCATCGGCTTCGTACGGAATTCGTTCGCGGTCGCCATCTACATAATATCCGGCAAACGAAGTTGCTTTTTGTGAATATTTACACATTTCCCAAACCTGATTGAGAATGTCGTTTGAGCTTGTAAACGAACTGGTTTCATTTTCGAAGTAATTGAAGTACGCAAGTTGAGTTAAGTTTTCAGATTTTAGATTCGATGCTCCTTCAATTTCAACATAACGAAATGGGGTAATTACCGGAAAAGAATCTGGCATAGCAACTGCTTTTTCATTGGTATTTCGTTTATCGGGAACAAGTTCGATTTGATAATTTATTTTGCCCGGAGTAACTTTTAGCTTCACTTCCGAATAGCGAATTGTTCCACCTGGTTCTGGATCTAATTTACTATCCAACAATTTTTCGCCTAAACGAACAGTTAAAGTTTCCAGTTTTTTTGGTGAATAAGTAATTTCCAAAGTTCCAAAAGCATCTTTCCCAAAATCAGCAAAATAACTTCCATCGCTATTTTTTTTGAAATCGACAGGTTTAATATTTTCTATTTGAAACCAATTGTGAGAAGTTAGTTTTTCGCCAAACTCACCTGTTGAAAATTGTTGCGGTTCGGAATATTCAGAAAGCCGATTGTCTTTGTCGAAAATGCGTACTTTCCAGAGATAAGGAGTGTTTTCTATCAAAGGTTCACCACCTATTTCAACATCGGTTGATTTGTTGCTGCGAACATTTCCACTGTCCCAAACATCACCAATATTATTATCAATTAAATCTTTTTTTGATGAAACCAAAACCTGATATCCTTTCTGAATAACTGCTTCTTTAGGTACTTTCCAGCTAAACTCAGGTTTGCTGTCGATAATTTTTGTGAAACGCGGTTCACGAATATATTCAACTGTTAAACCGGTTGGAATTCCGGAATAAGGGTCCGCATATTTTTGTCCAAGCTCATCGTTTTTTCTACGGAATTCTTCCAAAACTTTTTGATAATTGGGATTTCCAGCAAGGTTATTTATCTCTTTTGGGTCGTCTTTCAAATTATAAAGTTCTTCAGCTGATTTATCGTTGATGTAGCGCATATATTTCCATTCAGCGGTGCGAACTCCTTCACTTGGTGGAATATTTTCAAACTCCCAAAGATGTTCCACCAAAATAGTGTCGCGATTAATTGATTTTTCTTTCCCGGAAACAATTGGCACCAAACTTTTTCCCTGGTAGGTTTCAGGAATATCCACGCCTGCAAAATCCAGAATTGTTGCCGGCACATCGATGTTTAGTCCCATTTCCTCAATTTTGCGATGCTTGTTCACACGAGGATCATAAACAATTAATGGAACCCGGATTGAATTGTCATACATCAACCATTTTCCTGAAATCTGACGCTCACCCAGGAAAAAACCGTTATCACCCATTAAAATAATTACGGTGTTTTTGTCCAATCCTTTTTCAACCAGTTTCTTCCTGATTTTTGCTATTTCGAGGTCTATTCCATAAATCATTCGGTAATAACCCTTTGTACTGTGTTGGTATTTTTCGGGTGTATCATTTTTCCAGAACCAGCGCACCCGGTTAAAACCATCCCGAACAGTTTTTGGTAAGGCTTCAAAATATTTATCATCAGAAATGTCAGCTTTTGGCATTTCCATATTTTGATACAACTTGTTTGGTTCTTCCTGCCAGAAATATTGAAGCGGAGCACCGTCGTGTGCGTGTGGTGCGCTAAAACTCAATGACAATGAAAATGGTTTTTCTGCGGGTGCATTTTCAATAAAGTCCAATGCTTTTTGTCCGGTATAAAGAGTTAGATGAACCGAGTCTTCACCAAGCATTTTGTAATTATATCCCCTGTAATCATTAAACGAACCATTCCGATCGTAAATTTCTACTTCATCAAACATCATTTCTCTTCCCGGATAATTCACACCAAATTTTCCAAAAAAGCCAGTATAATATCCTGATTCTTTTAACAATTTTGGATAGGCAACTTCCATAAACTCGCTACGAATATTTCCGGTTTGGAAGGTGTATTTATGTGTTCGTTCGTGCACTCCGCTAAAAATACTCGAACGACTGGCAGAACAAATAGGAGTAGTTACAATCGCATTTCTGAAATAAGCCCCTGATTGGGCCAACTTATCCATTTCAGGTGTTTGCGCAATCTCATTTCCCGAATAACCGAGTGCACTCCAACGTTGATCGTCGGTGAGTATAAAAATGATATTTGGTCTTTCAGAAGAAGTTTTACTTTTATTCTGACATTTTGCTTTTTGTGCATTTCCAATTAAAAACAGGCAAAAAAGCAATGTTAGTGTGAAGTTTCGTTTCATTATAGTTACATTTTCTGATTCATTAATTTCTAAAATTGGTATCCCGTTGCAACCCGCCTTTTATTTAATTTTTACAGGTTTTTCATAATCCTCTTTCATTTCGTAAGGCAACTTCCAAATATTTCCTTTAAAATCGCCAAAATGGAGTTCAGATTTGCTGAAGTCGTGCGAGTTTCCATCGGCCCAAAAAAAGCTAAATGGTGCTTTAAAATTTACCGGACGGCGAACGTAAGAGTGGCTTTGTTCACTTTTTTTTGTGAGTCGTTTTACCCTTCTCCATTTTTTCCCTTTATTTTTTGAACGCCAAATTGCAAGTTCCCCGCCAACACCCCATTCTTGTGGGCCCTTTTCCGTCGGACCAACAATTTTCCATTCTTTTTCTGAAATATAAATACTGCCCATGTCGTAATTATGATCGGAAGTAGTTACAACTGTTGTAAGCCAATTTTGTCCATCCCATTTTGATACACACCATTCGTAAGGTTCACTTGCCGGACCAGGTTCATGTCCATTGCTTCTAATGTACAAACAAATCGGGTTTCCTTTTGAATCAAAGGCCATATCTTTCAAATAAACATTTTTATTGGCCGAGCTATAATCAATAACCCTGGCTTCAGAATTTATGTTAACAATCGGGAGTTCAAGCTCAATACTGTCAACACTTGTCCAGGTTTTCCCAAAATCGGAAGATTGTATATAATACAAATCGCTGCGTTTGTCAACATTTCCATTGGGGTGCCTGTTAAAAAAAGTAGCAAGCATTTTGTTGTTAAAAACATTACTAATTTGATAATGCCCCGATTTTTCGCCCTCATTAACCGGAATGGCTGCGAGCAATTTGTCCTCTGTCCAATGAACACCATCAATTGTTGTTTCAAAATAAAGTTGCCTTGCACCAGTATATTTTGTAAAAAAATGAAAATACCCCTGTTCTGTTTTCCAGGGTTGTGGGTAAGTAAATTCCTCTTCCGAAAGTTTAAAAAAACCATCAATATTGTACGGTTTTTTACTTAAAAATTTTAATCCGGGCCGCGACCTGCCACGTCCGCTAACAAAAACCCGGATATGCCCTTTTTTATCTATTGCCAACGAAGGATTATCGTGAGGATCGTTTACACCTAGTTTATCGTAAACAACCATTGGCTTTGAAACCAAACCGGTTTTATGATCGAATTCGCCAATCATACAAAGCAGGTATTTTTCATCTTCAGATTTTGTTCCTCCAAAAACAAAAAAAGTTTTGTCAGCTTCGGGAGCATAAATTGCCAGCGGAACATGCTTGGCAGTATAAGTTCCAAGTGCCCCGGAATATTTGTCACCGAACTCGTATTTCTGATTTAGTTCAAACCAGATGGGACGGTAACCGTCTATTTTAGTGTTATTAAGGGATTGGGCATTTGAACAAATTGTTAAAATTATTAATGTTGTAATTAAGACTATTATTTTCATTTCTATTTAATTTGAACAGGTTTTCAATAAGGTTTTACCGATGAGCTTATTTATAAAATTTTACATTATCGATCCGATAATTTTAGAATAACTGTTTTTCCAGCTTCGCCGCCATCCGGAAGTTTAATGTTCAACTTTGTTTTTCCATTTTTCGAAACAGCAAATTCGCCTGAATATTCATTATTTAATATCATATTAATTTCATCTAATTTTTGTGTAGGATCGGCAATTGAAACCAGCAAATCATTGTCTTTTTTCTTTAACATTACTAAACAGGGCTTGTCAACTTCAATCCCTCCCAAAATGCCAGATTTACCAGGTCTATAAAATACAATCCCGTTAATCGCCCCATCAGATGAAGATACTTCTTGTTTGTCCTTTTCATTTATAATTTTAAAAGGAAGATTTTTTTCCATTTCATTTAAAATCGGTTTTGTTGCGTTTGGAACCAAAATATAATTGTACTTTTCATTTGTTGGATTATTCCCATGTTCAAACCACAATTTAAAGAGTTTAGCCTTTTCAATTTTATCCGGGTAGCGTATTGCAACACTACTCCACGAACCGTCAACCGTTTTTGTTTCCAAATTTACCTTTCCACCTTCTGGTAAAAAATATCCGGTATTATCGTGTAATATCCAATTTGGGTTTTTAATAAACTGATTTTCACCCGCAACAATTTCTTTAGTATCAAATTTATAAATAACCTCGCCATTTAAATAATTTTGATTAACGGAAGTAGTAACAGGAAGCCCGGTTTGAGAGTTAATTCCTGCTCCCATACAAACCACTAAATTATTGAACATAAACCACGATTTATTGGCTTTTAATCCTTTACGGTAGTATGCCATAATTGCAATTCCATTTTCGCCATCAGAAACACCTCCAACAAAATCGTTTTCAATCCGATAACCGCTGGCTGTTAAAACCGGTAATATCTCGTCGTCTTGTTGTGTAGTGGTTCCGGGAATCTTTTTCCAATCCCAAAAGGGAAATATATTTCGATACTCATCGCCTGTTTGATAAAAAAATGTTGCACCGTCGCCCATGTAATATCCCTGTAAATTTTCTGAATTGCACGACTCAGCACCAATTACCCTTTCGGAACACATTTTTACTGAAAAGTAGTATGTTCGTGTACGTTGAACCTGAAAATCGGAGCGCCAGAAATGTTTGTTTCCGGCCAGGTTTTCATACAAACTTGCACTTAAATATTCTGCTTCAAAATCAGGATCAACCGTTTCCATTTTTTTTATTGAATTTGATAAACCCGAAGCTTTAGTTTCTGGGGAATCTATGAACAATTGCCTCCCACAGGCACTAATATCCATTAGGTTTTTCCAGGTTACCCACTGTTGCCCCTTCAAAAGATAATTCCGAAGTATTGAAACTTTTTCTTCGTCGAAATGAAATGGTGTTTTTCGCAAAATAGAAATCCAATTTATCATATCGCCTGCATAAGCCAAACCGTAGTTCCCGAACTGCAACTGTGGTCCATGTTGGTGGTACGACCAATCGGGCTGAACACCTTCACCTAAACTTACCACCAGCTCTTCGTGAATAGATTTACTGGCATTTCGAACCATTTCAATATCTTTTGTAAGCAGTGATGTTAAAAGTACATTACTCGATTGCCAGACCTTATTTTGCCCGGTCCGCCCTATTTCGCAACGCCGAAGAATTGGCATCGCTTTTTCCAATTGGTCTTCAGAAAGTTCGGCTTCCATTAAAATTAAAATTGGATTCAAAACCATTGGAACACCAATTACCGGATACCACCAATTAGGACAGATAAAATCGTTGGTGAGCCAATAATCAAGTGCCAGATGAATTTTTTCTGAAACTTCGTTTTTCCGATACAAATCAGTTTCAGCCGTCTGATAGATTTTTGCTATTTCGAGAAGATTTTTCAAATGATCCCTGGGTTCCCAGGCACCACGTTGTTTGCTGGAATAATCGATATCAGGCCATGAACCATCCTCTTTCATTTCTGAAAGCAATTGTCTTATCTCTTCAAATTCAGCAGGTTCATTTAAAATACCGGTTAAAATATTCCAATGAAGTTGTTGAAGTTCAATTGGGTAGTTTTGGCTGGTTTGGAAAATTTCCGAGGTTTTAGTTCGAGAACAGTTAAATGAGAAAAGAATAAAAAAAACGAAAAGAATTAGTTGAGTTTTGAATTTCATCTTTTAATGCATTTAAAATACAAGTTTATTTTTTAGTGAATGCCTGGTCTGCCTTTCAGGCAAGATTAGCCATGGCACCTTTTTTCTTAATTATTGACCTTCAATTTAAACAGCACGTTAAAGTTGGAGCTAAAATACTTAACTCATTCGAAGAATTTCATTTAAAATTGAATAAAAGCTTAAAATTTGTTTCTATTATTTGTTTTAAAAAAACAGTAGCAGCTGATTCAGCATAAAATTTCAATTATGGCATTCTAAAATGGTTAGAAGATAAAGCAAAATGAGTTAATAGCTGAAGTTTTTTTTACTATTAACCTGAGTTCGATTAAAAAAATATCACACATAAAGTCGATGTTGTGCTAGATTTGGATTAAAAAAAATGAAATAATAACGGGTTATTCTGAGGTTTTTTTAATTCGAAGATAGTGCAACATAGACTTTTTCATTTAGACTTCGATAATTTTCCAATATCCTTCCTTAAATTTTCTTGAATTATCCCGATAAACCTTCAAAAATTTAAGTTGCCTATTGAAAAATTATCTAAA
>Ga0209249_1001511_pt1 | contig 21911 bp, 12 predicted proteins | sample SaaInlV_200m_DNA_4_FD_184653 | JGI IMG/M metagenome (GOLD analysis project Ga0209249, IMG submission 184653) | Marine microbial communities from expanding oxygen minimum zones in the Saanich Inlet - SI037_S3LV_200m_DNA (SPAdes) (version 2) | ecosystem: Environmental > Aquatic > Marine >...
CGTCGCCACATCCGCCAGCGCCGTGTCGGAAATCCGGGCTGCCAAGTCCTTGTAGTACTGCCAGAGAGTCTTTCCCATGGGGCGCACTCCATATCCTGTCTGTCAAGAACACGTGGGAATCGGGTCTGCATCCGCAGCAAAGGCCATACCTATCCCCGTCTTACCGTAGCCGTTGCCGCAGTAGAAAAGCCGCAGGCCGTCACTTTCCTCGATAACGCTTGGGTATTCAACCATCTGCGACTCCCATGGGGAAGCCGGATCGGGGACCAAAGACAGATTCTCATCTCCATCGCCGCGGCACCAACGGTAGCCATCCTCACTCACGGCTTCGGAAATGGAGTAGTAGCCCCATCGCGTACCAATACCACAATAGAGCATACGGTAGAGTTCACCATCTCGCCAAACGACCGGAGCCGCCACAGCGATATCTTCATTGGCGACATCCCTCCTGGGCCCCAGGATCAGCCGATGGTCGTGCCAGTGAATTCCGTCCGAGCTGTGGCAAACCGCACAGTGCTTCTCCTGGTCAACGCGTACATCCGCGTCTTTCCGGCCGACCGCCAGCGTGTAGTACATCCGGTACCTGTGCGACTCGTCCGCTGATGCGTCTTCCAGAATGGTTCCCCCGCCGGCTACGCCCCGATTGTCGGGAAACTCCGCTGTCTGGTCGCCCGTGATTGTCGGCTCACACGAGTGCCGCGAGAAGTGGATACCGTCATCGCTGACCGCCAGCCCGATGCCGGGGAACGATTGCAGCCCGAGATCTGTCCCTTCATGTCCACTGTAATAAAGGTGCCACGTGGGCCCGAACCTCCGAACGCAAGGAAGCACACACCAGTGCGCATCGAACGAGCCAGGCGCACCCACGTCAAGAATGACGCCATGGCGAACGAACTCTCCCGGTGCCCCGGGGGCTGAAGTCGCCATGCAGATGCGCTGACGCCCCTCAGCGTCCCCGCCCGAGTAGTAGAGCCGGTACCCCTCAGTTGCTCTGACCACGAACGGATTCATGCACCGGGTGCTCTCCACGTCCAAACATGGGTCGGGAGGCAACACCGGATTGCCGGGGCAGCGCCGCCATCTGTGGTGAGTCAGCATATCTCTCTCGGTTGCCTGCACAGGTAGCCTACGTCACACGATGCCACGGCTTCCATCAGCGTTGCCGCAAGCGGCCGTCAGAGGGCCGAAACGACGGCTCGTCTGTAAGCAACAGCACATCGTAACGGATCGTTTTGGTCAGCCCTTCCAGCGTCAGCACATGCTTGCCCGGCGTGATGGAGACCGCTGTCAGATTGGTCTTCACAGGACGCGCCCAGGTCCAGAACTCAGGTCGAATCCCACTCTCCGGAACGCTGAGGTCCGTCAGTCCTCCGCCAAGATGCGTCAGGGGTTCACCGTCCAGGAGCACGCGCACATTCTGCTCGACCGCGACTCTGCGGGTAGAGGCACTCCCGCCGGGCAGGTAACGCAGCCAGAGGTACCAGCGCCCTTCGGTTGCGCCAGCCGGCACATCAACGGCCCAACGCAGTGAACTATCCCGGGCGACACCCTCGGGCGTGTCTCCGGGCAAGACAAGGTAGTTGGCAGCACGCGTCCCTTCGGCCTCCCGCTTGCTGAACGGCCCCCGGGCCTGGGCCTCGTCAAACCGCAACTCGATCTCGCGGCCGGCCCGCGGGGCAGTTCCCGCAGCTACGCAACGGGCGATTTCACTCTCGTTGCCACGTCGGTCCACAGCTGTGACCGCGTAGTGGTACGCCGTGCCTGCCCGAAGCCCCCAATCGATGAACTCACACGTCGTTGGCGATGCCAGAAGTGACTCCTGCATCGGTTCCGTGATGGGCGCCCTGGCGCCGTAGACATTGTAGTGCCAGACATCAGGCGCTGGGCACGCGTCCCAGGACAACGCCACAGTGCGCCCCTCAACTGACTCAACCCGCACGCCGGAAACAGGACGTGGCGGCTCCACGTCTTCAGGGCGCCCGCCCTCGGGAACAAACGCCGGATCAGTCGCGAGACACAGTACGTCAGCCTGCGCGCCAACTGAATCTGTTGCCAACGTGAATCGGTGCTTACCTTCCATCAGGCGTACCTGCCCCCCGTCAAGCCGATGCCAGTCCCAGGTGTCGGTGGTGCACAGAGACGTCCCCAGGGCCTGCCCGTCGCAGGCCCCCGTCCAACGGCCCTTCCCCGTCGAGCCGCGACGCGTCCGTAACCACACGGAATACAGTCCCGTTCGCGGAACACGGACAGGCAGCGCAGCCTCGCCGCGTTGGGCCTCCGGGCTCCGGTAGATGTAGTACCAGTTCGACGCCCTGAGCATGTCACGGCCCCGGGATATACCAGGCCTGTCGGCAGTGCTCAGGTCAACCAGGGCATCCTCGGCCTCCGCATAAACAACCAACGAGTCAGTCGACGTTGCCCCTGTTCCCGTGCCCATCGCCGCGACCTCGTTCGAGTATCCGCTCTCGAGACCAGTGTGCTCCAACGCCGTAACGACGAAAAAGCGATTTCCCTCTGAAGCCGCAAGCGTGTCTCGGAAGGTGGCGCCTTCAACGGGCTGCGGAGTCCGCAATACGTAGCCATCTCCGCTCCTTTCGCTTCGATACACCAAGTATCCGCGGACCTCTCGACTGTGCGGAGGGTTGGTCCACTCCAGCAGCACGGAATCACCGTCAGTACGGCAGGACAGGTCCCGTGGAGCCTGCGGACGGGCCATGACGGCAATGTAATTCTTCGGGACGCCGGTCATGCTCGACTCATAGTGGATCTTGGTCGCATCCCGGCTCAGGGTGGCGAAGTTGCCTTGGTAGTAGAAGGCGGCCGGCCGCATCTTGATGTCGCAGACCGGCTGCCAGGTGCCGTCCGAGAAAGCCTGCGTCAGCAGACCGCTGTTGTGAGCTCTGTCATAGCTCGATCGGTAGGCCCGAACGCAGGTTACAAAGAAGCGCGGATCGGAGAACCAGCACGCGTGATAGACGCCACCCTTGAGAGTGACGCGATGCTGCTGGAGGTCACCATGATCACGCACTCGGTGCGACCGCGTCGTGCCGTCCCAACACACGTATTCACCATCCGGCGAATAGCTCAAGTGCCCGTGGCTACACGAGGGATAGAGGTGGTAGATCTGGAAGAGCTCATCGAGGTCCTTGGTGGCAGGCGGCTCTGCATCATCCGGAAACCGGACGCGTCCGCTCGCGAAGGTCCGCAGATACTCGGTGTGGCCGGAGATCGGTACAACCACACGCTCCGTGCGCCCGGTGTCGGTGTAGACGCGCGTCCCGATCAGCACTCGGAAGACCGGGCCCTCCTCATCTTCTGCCGCCAGGAGCTTGGAGGGCACGATCCCTTCGCCCCCTCTGCCCTGCCCGTAGCAGTCCAGAACGTTCACGTAAGGCAGAGGTTTCTCAGTGGGTTCATACGGCACCCAAAGGCCACCGTCGTGATCAGTCACGAATACGGATCGATTGTCCTTCGTTAGGCCATAGGAGCGTTCTCGGGCCCGGGGTTTCCATGACGCCAGGAGCGTCTCGCGGCCCGTTCTCAGATCAACTTTCCAGACCTTGCCTTCGCTGCCGCTATGGCAGTAGTAGACCGAGGGATCCTCCCGGTCCCACAGCGGCATGCCGCCAAACGGATGAGGACGGAGCGCAGAGAAATCGGCGTTAAAGAGCCAACTCTTCGGTGTACTGTCAGGAGTCTGCCGCGGCCCGTTCACATAGAGCACTGAGCCATCCGCATTCCAGCCCGGCCAGATTGAAGCCGTCACGCAATACTGAACCGAGGGTGAGTTGTCAAGCAGCCACAGCCAGGTCCCGTGCTTGCGGTCGCGGAACATGACGCGATGAGAAATCAGACGGTCTCCCCGCCAGTACCGATCCCACGGCTTGTGCCCGGCGCGCTCGCTCAACGCCTCGAGACCATGTATCGGATCCGGGTCGGGCGAGAAGTCCGGTGGAGAAGCACTGATCGCCGATGTCCTGGTAGCGCCGTCACGATGGAGAAGGCGCCGCAGGACGGCATCATCGAACAACGTCTCTCCGGCCGCTCCAGCTGGCGCTGAAATCCCAACCCCGACACTCGTGGCTCCCTCGGGCACCATGAATCGGTACCGCAACCGTTCGAACTCCTTCCCCGGGCGACGCCCTTCGCTCATCTTGACCGCACGCCCTTCGACCCGTGCCGTAGCGCGCAAATTCACCTGGGGCATTGTCCCTCTGGCGAGAATGGAAAACTCGTAGACGCCTCCCACCGTCAGAGAATACTCCCAGTTCCAGATCTGGGGCCACCACAGTGCCGTTCCAAGCTTGGTGAGTCGCAAGGCGCGTTGCCCGTCGGCAGCGCCTCCAGCCACCGTTGTCACCGTCCCCTGAAGCCGGTTGTCGACCTCCGAACTGGTTAGCGACACTGTCCATGGTGATGGTGCACCGTTGCGGGGCTCCCCTTCCTCGAAGTCACCGTTCTTGAGCAGATTCATGGTCTCGAAGTAGAGCGCAGCATCCGCGAACCGCTGATGGAAACTCCCGCTCTGATTGGGGGGCCACATAATCGGCCCATCAACGCCCGCATCGCGTCCAATCCGCAGGCGCCATAGATCGCCGGGCTGAGGCGACGCGTCTGCGAAGACCGCATGCGGCAGTGCGAACTCCGCACTCCAGCCGTCATCCGTTTCCACGGTGACGGCATTCCATTTCCCGTTCCAGGCCGGACCACTGGTCACACCCTCCCGATCGGTCCGCCACTGGTCAAACTGGCTGCCCGCCCGATCCAGAACAAGATGCTGGTATTCCTCGCGGTCAGGGCGTGTGTTGACGAACAGCTCGAGGTGATCGTCTCGCCAAACACCGCCATCGTCCCAAGCCCGCTTCTTGAGGGCCTCTCGAGGGGTGCCCGCTCTGCAGGATACCGCCACATAGAGCGCCTGGTCATCATAGCAGAACCGCACGTGCGTGATATCATCTTCGGGGGCCTTGCGTATGCCCAACGTCACCAGCGGCCCCGCTCGCACAGCCTGCCCCCAGGCTGGTTCGTCTGTCTTTCCATCGATCGTGATCGAGCCGATTGCTCGGTGGCACACGACTTCCCCTGCATGCTCAACCGCGCGGGTATGGAGCCCGAACATGATCGCCAAAACTGCAAGAACTGCTGTCATGATTCGCATGGCTGTATTCCTCGCTATCCAGTCAAACCGACTGCTTCACCCATCAACGCCCTGCCCTACAGCCGGACATACACGTCAAACTAAGGCGTAACGGATTGACTGCCAGCCGGAACGCGCGATCGAGGACCTGCAGGCAAGCCGTGGTGGCAGGCCGGACGCGATGGGAAGGGGCGCCCTCTGGCGCTACGGCGGTTGCCCGGGCCCCGGTCTGTAGTTCGTCGCACGATGGAAGTCGATTTGGCCGCAAGGAACGCAGAGATCACAGAGATTGGATGGTGATGCGCAAGAGTCGGGTGATTGTCGGCGCGCCAGCGTGGGATGGTCGGTACCGATCCCCATTCCTTTGTGCTCTTTGCGTTCTCTGCGGCCAGAATCTCAAAGACGAACAGCGCCTGCAGCGGACGTCGCGAAGCTCCCCCGCTGAGGCACCCGTCGTGCCATGCCCGCTTCCCGGCAAGTGGACACAGCGTTGACCAATTGCACAGCACATACAAAGATTGTATATTGAGTCAATCGATCAAGCTGGAGAAGCGACACATGGCTGCGATGACCGTCAACATTTCCTTCCAAGCGGAGCTATTGGCCGATATCGACGCTGAGGCCAAGCGGGAAGCGCGGAGCCGCTCAGAACTGCTCCGTGAAGCGGCGCGGCTGTACGTTGAGCGTCAGCGTCGCTGGGACTCTGTTTTCAGGCTTGGCGACGAGATTGCTCGCAAAGCGGGCCTGACGGAAGCCGATGTCCAGACGGAGGTGACCCTCTCCCGGCGGGACCGGAGATGAGGATCGTCTGCGACACGAATGTACTTCTTTCGGGGTTGCTCTTTGGGGGGAACTGTCGAACCATCATCGGCCTCGTGAGTGAAGGTCGCATCGACGGCTTCACGTCAACCGCTTTAGTGGCTGAGCTTGAAGGCGTTCTTCTGAGACCGAAGTTTGGTCTGGGCGAAGACCAGATTGCGGCGATTATCGATCTGATCCGCCAGACGTTCCTCTCAGTCTCTCCCCTTGAGACCATTGTCGCTGTCCCCGATGACCCTGACGATGACGCCGTTCTGGAAGCTGCGGTCGCTGCGGCCGCCGACACCGTTGTCTCCGGGGATGAGCACCTTCTTCGCTTGGTGGAGTTCCGCGGAATCCGTATCCTCTCTCCAGCGGCTCTGATCGCGGAAGTCGATGACGGGGGGGGCACGTCAGGCAGCAGCTGATTGCTACACATGCGCTATCCCCCAGGCAGCCCCCAGACTGCCCTGGGTCCGTCTTTGGGGCAAAGACAGATTCCCCGCTCGGGAACGATCCCATTCCAGAACGAAATCCTCCATGCATTCGGGATCGCTGATGGCCGGGCCGGGCATGAAGGACCAGCGATTACCATCGGGTCAGACCCGACACCTGTTCGGAGATGCTGGACTGATGTCAACTTCCGGTCGCTGTGATGGAAGGAGCTTGCCATGCTTCGTACTGCCAAAATGCGCTGGGGCAAGATGCACGTGGTTTGTGTTCTGTACGTCTTGACGCTCGTGAGTCGGGCTGAACCGGCGCTGGACGTGACGGTCACGGTCGATCTCGGACACGACACGGGACAGAATTTCGGGACGGTTTTCGAGGGGTACGGGGGCACCGACGGGCTGGTGTGCGGTGCGGGGTTCGCATCGGCGTACAATACGTACTTCCGCTCCGAGCGCCTGAAGATCAACTTCTTCGTCCGGCCGCAGGACGACCGAGCGGCGTACCAACTCGAGCCCCTACCCCGCGCAGGCGACGACTCCGGCGCTTACCCGCATGACTTGGGCGACGACGTGTTCATCCACCAGTGGAAGCCAAAGCGCACCTATCGCGTCTGGGATTCTGCCTCGGGACGGTGGCGCGACCTGCCGAACGCGGCATGGCCCGGAATATCCGCCGCAACCGTGCGCGGCAAGCGACTCGAAGTGCGTGGGAATCACCTGGTGTACAACGGCCAGCAGATCTTCGACTGGGAAACTGCCGGCGGCTACCGCTACAGCTATTACGGTCAAGGGCACCTGTTCTTTTACCACAAGGTGAAGCCGGTGGACGGGGTGACCGAGACCAAAGAGATCGTCGCTGTCCCCTGGGACCCGTACGCTCGGGACTTGAAGGTTGACCTGACAAAGGCGAAGGCAGCGGACCTCAAGTGGCACAAAGAGTTCCCGTATGCCTGGGGCCAGCTTGGCAACGAGGTGCTGAACTGTACGAACTGGGGCGGGCTCTACGCCTTTGACGGACAGACCTGGAAAGTCCTCGTCGAGGCCGACGAGAAGACGAGCTATCAAGTCTACTCCATGATCAACTACGGTGACAGGCTCATGATGGCCCAGTACCCGACGGGGTTCCTCATCTGCTACGATGGCGCGGCCGTGACGACGCTCACCGACTGGCCGCCCGTGCCGAAAGGTGCGTCCACGAGCGCACGCGAAGCGCAGACGACCGCCATCTACCGCGGCGAGCTGTTCGTCGGTGTGTGGCCGTGGTCCGAGCTCTGGCGGCGGGATCCGGACACACAGGCGTGGGTTCACATGCAGCGCATGTTCACGCACCCGCCCACACATGCGACCCCGGTGCATCCGTACGAGACGTTGACCAAGGCGGCAAAGCTTGTGTCCAACGATCTGGGCCAGCGCCTCACTGCACTGGTGCCGTACCGTGACGGGTTGATTGTCGGCACCTCTGCGAAGGGCACGCATCTCCTTCTGCGCTCGGCCGGCATTGAAGACCTGACGCAGCAGCAACTTGATGATTACGGCGCGCTGTGGCATCTCCGCATGCCGGGCAACCTGGCGTCGGTGATAGCGTGGCGCGACCGCCCCACGACCTTGCGATTCGTGGTCCGGTCCGGGCGCATGAGCATCAGCCAGGACGGCGAGGAACTGGGAGCAGCCGTTCTTGGCGTGCCGCTGCCCGCGGACTTATCGGAGGGCCAAATCGTCTTGGGGGACGGCGTGTTCGGACCGCTCAGAGGCAAGATCCGCGCGCCCACGCCGAAGTGAGTTCGCCCGCATTGGTCTTCCGCAGACCGTTCGGCGATGTGTATGGAGCTCGCATCGGCAATGCTCTCAACAAACTCGCGGGGTCAGAGTCCAGTCGTCAGCAGCCGGGAGTTGACAGCTAAGGTGACCATGAAATCCCAAAGCACGCGAGAGGAAACAACGGCAAAGCTCTTCTTCTATCCGGTGCACGGAAACCTGCTTCTGGGAAGCGAGAACCCGTGCCTGCATCCGAGACCAGGGGAACTGGTGCAGGCTCTGACTGAACGGTTTCACATTCGCTGCATGATTACGCTGACGCCCCAGTTTGAGGATTTCGATATCACTGGTCTGGCCCAATACCACCGCCCGTTGACGGACGCTGGGGTCCCGTCCCCGGACCAAGTGCGCCCCATGGTAGAGATCGTGACCACACACATCGAAAGGAGCCAGCCCGTTTGGTGTCACTGCCAGCGGGGGCTGGACCGTACCGGATGCGTTCTGGGGTGCAGTCTGACGTCTCTGGGGCACTGCCCGGACACGGTGATACAGAAGATCGTCGAGTGCTTCCCCCCAGGCAGGCGGACTCCTGAGCTCCTCCGGCTCTGGGCCCCGTACGCGGACCTGATACGCAGCTTCTACGTGAGACGCGACGGAGTGGGCTAGCAGAGCACCTGGGTAGACCCAACAAGCGCGCTCGAAGCCTGACTCACTCCAAGACAAAATCCGCCATGCGTTCGGGGTCATTGATGGCCGGTCCGGGCATGAACGACCACGTCGTCATGGGGTCGCTTGCTCGGTAGCGAACGAAATTGCCCGACCACTTCACGCCCTTCTTCGACGTCAGTCCCATGGATGCCAGGGGAACGGCCATCTCAGCGACCCATCCGCCATCACAGGTCCCGGTCGAGACGCGAACGCCGTCCCAACGGAACTTCTTCCCGGTCGGATGGTGGCTGAACTGGTCGAAGTCTCCCTTGGCATCCGCAATAATCTGCAGGAACGTCTCGCGATCACCACTCGGGTTCAGCGCAATGTCGACCGCGTCACGCCCCCAGAGCTTCTCCGAGGACACATTCAGGGCGCGAGACGCCTCGTAGCACTTGAAGGCGATGTACAGCGTGGCATCATCGTGCATGATCCAAGCCTCGGTGTTGGGCTCGGCAATGGCCGACCGCCCCAGAACGTGAAACCCGGTCGCGGCTTTGGTCGTCTTCCAGGCAGGATCATCCAGCTTGCCGTCGATCACGGGTGGCTCCTTCGCCCGAGCAATCGTGTACACCTTGTTCTTGTACAACCCACCCAGATCTTCTCCCGTGACAATCTCTACGCCATCGGCGCTGTCCGCGGCCTTCAACACCTCCACCGTGACGCCACGAGTGGGATAGAGGTTGTGGACGCCGGCACTGACCCAGCAGCGCCCCGTCCACTCAGCGGGAGCCCAGGTGGCCAGGTCAATTGCGAACGTCGCATCTCGGCTCTGGTGAACGAAATCGCCCAACGAAACGAAGGCATCGGGCGTGCCCGCTTTCCCCCATTTCGGCGTAGGTGTCTTGCGCTTCGGATTGAGGATCCCCAGGCCAAGGGCAACACGGTGCGTGTAGCCCTTCCCGGTGTGGTAGTCCACAAACATCCCCGCGTACGTGGTCGTGTACTGGGGCTTGAAGGATTCCCCCCCACGCATGAACGTCCAGGCCTTGTGGATCGTGTTGGTGACGCATAGCGTCAGGACGCGAGCCCGCTCGAATTCAAGGCCGCTGAAGGCGTACCCGTACCGGGACCGCGGGGCATCGGACATGGCCCCACCGAAGCGCAAGGATTCCGTATCGACCACGGTTACGTGTCCGTCGTCGTAACCGTCGTGAGAATTGGTCGCGGTCCCAATGACGTGAAGCCCACGGGTCGTGACATCGGCCGCCGTCACCACCGGTTTGGGGTAGATCTTGGGCCGGTAAACGGGCGGTAGATCCGGCTCATAACTCCCCGTTATTGCGAACTCCGCACGCCCTTGGCACAGCTTGCCCGCAACCACGCCACTCACCCGCACAGACCACGTTCCGCTGCGAGCCTGGGGGGGGACCGGTAGCGCGAAGACACTATCGGTCACAGACACATCTTGCACGGCGACAAGCACGTCGTTGCGCCAAATCGTGACTGACGCGCGCTTCAGAGCCGGAACAACAGCGACCGGCAGCACCTCGCCCGCCTTGACTGTTCCAGGGCACGTGATCCGGAGCTGCTGGCCTGCCTCGATTTGGTCCTCAAACTCCAACACGCTTGTGGACTCCCCTGCCCTCAACGGCACAACGGCCAGGCTCGCCCCGTCCACGTAGAGCCGTCTGACTCCCGCCCCAGCCAGCTGCTTACCCACCGGAGCACAGACAACGGCTTCGGCTCCGCCTTCGGGGGCCTCTCCCTGAAGATGCAGTCTGCCTCCCCGGAACTCTCCGGACACACTCGCGCCAAGGACGCTCCCGCCCCAGAAATTCGTTCGCAACCCGTTCACAGAGAAAACCGCCACAGGAGACTGGCTCAGACAGACCATGCGTAACAGGTTCGGCTCACTGGGTATGCTGACCTCAATCCGTTCCCCCGGTTGCTCGATCACCCTGACGTCAAGAAGGCGCCCCACCAAGTCCAACCCCCATCCCGTGGTGCGGCTCACATCCCGACGGACACCCTCGGGCAAAGCAAACCAAGCGTCCCGAATGTCGCGGTTGCCGAAGATGAAGGCATAGACAGGTTTCTCCGGTTCCAGCCCGAGGCGGCGCGTGTCAGCCGAAACGGTCACCGTCTCGGCACCCTCTCGATGGTCAATGACCGAGAGAACTGCGGTCGGCCCATGCATCAAGGCGTAGGCCTCAATCTGGGTCCGCGAGTCTACCCGCCAGTCAGGTTCAAGGTCCGCTTCCTGCCACGTCATGTATCGGGTTTCGTAGGCTGCTTCGATGTAGGGCAGCTTCTTCAACAGATCGGTATACCCAAGCGGCGATGAAGGCGTGAGCCCAAGCCCGATGCAGTAGTTGCTGAAAAACGGTAATGTCGGCGTACGCCAGTAGAGCGGGATGATGACCTGGTCCGGATCGAACACCTGACGCATCTTGCAGACCGACAGGCCGTCGGCCGAGTCGCGCCAAGTGGCCGCGTGCAGCGATCGATCGATCCCCTCATAGAAGCCGACATCCCAGTGCGGTCCCGTCCGGGCATTGAACCAGACGCCCTTGTCATCACCACAGGTGCGCGCGACCAGACGGATGCGCCGATAGAGCTCCTCCCAATGGGTGTCGTAATCGATGGTCAGGTGCTCCCAATCTATGAGGTTGGCCCCGCCGCCCCCGCCGTCCAGGTAGAAATAGTCTCCGCCAAAGTCACTCATGACATCCTGGTACTGCCCGATCAGCTCGTCCATGCTCTCAGGCACGCTCATCAGCCGCAAGTGGTTCAGGACCATGTTCGAATAGGCGTTAAAGACCTGTCCGTCACGGTCCTTCCAGATGAACCACTCCGGATGGTCACGAAAGACCTTGGAACGCGGGTGCACAGCCCACGCCCAGGTGTACACACCATTGACGACCCGAGGAGATGTCGTGTGCATTCGCGTGAACAACTCTCTCAGCCAATCCGTGTGAATCCTGGCTCCGGCTCCCGTCTCGACCACATCCTTGCTGAACCACTCCCCCCAAACGCCATGGATGTGCCCCAGATACCACAGGTTCCCGGTTTCAGAAATGCTGAGTCCGCGCGCCACCGGCAGCATGTTGACATCCTGATCAGGATTCATCTCCGGCGGAGTGACTTTGGCAGACGTCTTCAGACTCCGCTGCCAGACTGGGCGCTCGACAACGTCCCACGCAGCCTTTGTTTCCGGGAGAAACCGCCACATCCGGTAGAAATCGATCTGCCGTCCGTTGTAGAGCGCAGTCTGAAGCTCGGTCGACTGCTCCTCACCGGGTCTCAAGTGCAGCGTGGTTACACCGACCTCCCAACCGTTGGGAAAGTAGATCGGCGGGTGGTTCTCTTTCTCGTAGTACCGTGCCGTCAACGGGCGACACCACGTGTCATTGATCTTGTGTCGAAACTGCCCGATCCCCCATCCCAGGTCATAGCGGTGCAGGATGACAACCTTGGCATTCCGAGCACCCAGGGCCCCGATCTGACGAGGGACGGTGACGTCGTCCGCGAAGAGGCGGGCCCCAAGCCCTCGATCACAGCCCATGTAGACGCCCCCACTGCGAAACTCCTCCGTGGCAATTGCCCCCGTGATATGCGTGAGGAACCAATCCGGGGCTTCAGACGTATTCCGGAAGGCCGTCCGCTTAATCAACCGACGCCCATCGGTGCTCATGGTGTACCGCTTCTCAATCAGGATCCCGGGCAGTTTCGGGTTCGTACAACGAAGGTGAACAACATCGGCGACGCCGAGAGATAACACCTCGGTAGCCCTGTCGCCATACTCATCCGCCTCAGTCCGTCCCGCCCGCGTGACCAGATGATACCGGTCATGCTGGCGCTCAAGGCACTGGGTCTTCTGTTCCCGATTCCAAAGCCCGGCAACAACGCCGGTTTCGCGGTGGATGGCTACTGCCAGCACAGGCGTGGCAAGGTGGACATAATTGGCATCGTTCGCCCCTGTTCCCACGATCGCCGGCAGCACGGGGCCCGTGTCGTACGGTTTGGCCTCTGACACCTCTCGGTCCTTGTCAGTGGGCAAGCGGCCGTAAAACTCAACTTCAGCCAATTCCACATCCTGGTCGGCTGCCGGGCGGTTCAGGACCAACGTAACATGCCGGGCAACTCCCCGGATTTCCCCGTCTATCGCGTGTTCGGCATCAGCCCGACGCGAGTCATCGTTCGTCAACATGGCCAACGTCCGCCAGGCCTCGCCATCCCCACTCCCGAGCACCTCCGCGGTCGAGATATTCAGAGCCGGCGAGGAGATCGCGCGTAAGACGGCCTTGGTCACGAAGTACTCCCGCCCCAGATCAAACCGAATCTCCGGACGGTTGCCCAGCATGCGCCAAAATGCCTGCTCGGCCCGGACATTCACGTTGCCGTCCAGCAGAATCCTCCCACTCGCATCGCCTCGAGTAGGAGCGTTCAAGTAACGGTACGTCACCCCGGACAACAGCTCAGATGCTTCCAGGTTTGCCTGCTCCAGGTCCGCAATCACCACATGGGCGTCATTGATCCCGAACGACACACGTCCTCCGGTAATCGGGAATGGCCCCGAGTCCTCGGCTTCCAGGCACAGCTGGTCGTCGAGGAACACGCGGATCTTGCGCCCCTCAGCTTCATAGCGGAGCGTCATCCACTCATTGAGAGGCGTCACCTTCGGACGATTCGCCTTCACCATGCCCTGGAAGGCCTTGTCAAGCTTCCCGTCCATGACCTTCTGCATGTGTAGACTGCGGAATTTCGGCCGCAAGTAGACCCAGAACCCATCACGTCCTCCCCAGGTGTCTCCATCCCAACGCAGGTAAACCGAAAACCCCGAGTACTTGTCTTCAGCCCGCAGAAACTTGACCCGCGTGCTGATGCGGACGTCCCGCATCGCCTCCCCGCCCACGTAGTACACGTGCTTGCGGGGCGTGGCATCCACCTCCAGAGCCCCCCCAGGCACGCGCCGTACCGTGCTCTTGTTGATCTCGTAAACCGGTGTCCAGGCGCTCTGCCAATCCTCCGGGAACGGAGCGCCGAATCCCCAACTCCCAATCGCCAGGAGAACCGTGATTCCCAGCCGCGTCGTCTGCTTCAACTGCATGATAACTCCTCGAACATCCCACCAAGCATCTCGAGTCAATAGAGTCGCGATCCGCTCCGTAAGATAGGTTCACGAGGCCCTGCAGGACAGGCCCGGCAACGCAGTTGTGCTCCACGGCGAAGGGCTGCGATAATTCGAGGAAAGGAAAGTCGCGCACTGCCGTGTGAACACCGTACAGCGCGTCTTCAGAGTCAAAGCCACACACGAACCGGCGCCTCTTCCGAAGGTCCGGCAGACATCTCAAAGGGTGGAACTCGCGGTTGTTCGGTTCCTGAACAGGGCCGCGACTTCCGGGAGCGGTATCCGGGGGCAGTGCCAAGGAAGACCGCTCCCGTAAGTCGCGGCTCTGACGGTCACCCCAGACTGCAATTCGTGCTGAAGCTACACACGAACCCCAGCGGTATCCGGTGGCCAAGGACGACCGCCGTCCTTCAGATCATGATTCAAATACGCATTTGAAATGTGCGTTTATTTGCGTTATTGTCGAGCATGCCAATTCCAGCCCGTCACGGGCTTTCCTGCAGCACCACCGACACCGCAAGGTAACAACATATGCGAATGTCCCCCATGGGCGGCCCACCCGCTCACTCTCATGCCCAAGGCCCCGGCAAGCCGAAGTTCAAGGTCGACTTTGCCCGCCTCAAGAAGCACTTCTGGCCATTTGTCCGGCCCTTTCTCCCCGCTATCACCATCGGCACCATCTGCATTCTGGCGACCTCCGGGATGGCCCAGTGCCGGCCCTTGATCACGCGTTTCCTCGTCGATCGTGTTCTGACCCCCGCCATCAAACAGGGCTGGGACCAGACCCAGTATTCAGAAGGACTGCGTCTTCTCACGCTTGTGGTGGCGGCAATCCTGGGCATCGCCGTGCTCAATGCCCTGCTGTCCTGCCTCCGAACACGGGTCATGCGCCGCGCGGGGGCCAAGATGGTGCTGCTGCTCCGTCTCCACGTCTACGCCCACCTGCAGAAGCTGTCCCTGGGCTTCTTCGAGAACCGGCGCACGGGCGACACCATGAGCCGGGTTACCGGCGATGTGAACGCCATGGAACGGCTGGTCACCGGGATGGGTGACCGTCTATCGACCGAGACGCTTAACCTCGTTGTCACCATCGGGATACTCTTCTGGCTCAACGTGAAACTGGCTCTGTGCGCTCTGGCCCCCGTTCCGCTGATGGCACTGCACATGTTCTTCTTCGGGCGGCGAATCCGGCCGCTCTACCGCCGGATTCGTGACCACGTCGGCGCCGTCAACGCCCGTATCCAGGACAACCTCTCAGGTATCCGCGTCATCAAGGCCTTCCACACCGAGGCGATCGAGGCATCCCGCTTTGAGAAGGACAACAGCGAGCTGTTTGAAGCCCAGATGGAAGGCGTTCGCCTCTGGTCCGTCGCGTTCCCCCTAGTCCAGCTCGTGACGAGCATGGGAGCGCTTTTGGTGACTGGTTACGGCGCTTACCTGATCCTCCAACCACAACCGGAAGTCACACTCGGAGACCTATTTGCCTTCAATGCCTACGTCATGCACCTCTACCGCCCCATCGGGCATCTCTTCCACATGTTCAACGAACTCCTGCAGTCGTTCGCCGCAGGAGAACGCGTGGCCGAAATCCTCGAAACCGAGCCGGATGTCGCGGATATCCCGAACGCCACTGCCCTGGGAGAACTCGAGGGTGCCGTGCGCTTTGAGGGCGTCTCGTTCGGCTACGATGACAGCACACTCGTCCTTGACAACATCGACCTCGAGGCCCACCCCGGACAGACCATCGCCTTAGTCGGACGCAGCGGAGCCGGCAAGACCAGCTTCGTCAATCTCGTCCCGCGATTCTACGATCCCTCAAGCGGACGCGTACTGATCGATGGGAAGGACATCCGTCAGGTCACACAGGCCTCGCTGCGCGAGCAGATTGCCGTGGTTCTTCAGGATCCCTTCCTCTTCAACGGCACGGTCGCCGAGAACATCCGCTACGCCCGCCCGGACGCCACGGACGAGCAAATCGCCGCCGCTGCTGAAGCGGCCAACGCAACCGAGTTCATCGATAAGCTTGATAAGAGCTACGAGACGGAGATCGGCGAACGTGGCGTGAAGCTGTCCGGGGGCCAGAAGCAGCGTATCTCAATCGCCAGGGCTCTGCTCGCAGACCGACGCATTCTCATCCTCGATGAAGCGACCAGTATGATTGACACGCACTCGGAGATCCTGATTCAGAAGGCCCTCGCCCGCCTGATGCAGGAACGCACATCGTTCGTGATCGCCCACCGGCTGTCAACGGTCCACCATGCCGACCTGATCCTGGTCCTGGAAGATGGCCGCATCGCCGAGCGTGGGACGCACGCCGAACTCATGGATCAAGACGGAGTTTATGCGGAAATGTACCGAGCCCAGTTCCGAGTCGAAGATCCCTCCCCAAACAAGCCCGGGACGAGGCCGTTCACGAACGGTGGCGGAGCAGCCCCGCCATCCATCACCGCAGCCTTGGAGTAGCCCCGCTGGCCTTCGCCTTGGAGGCCGGTTTTCCCAAACCGGGGAACGGCCGGTCAGGGATGACCGGAACCCCAACAGCGCAGATCCCCCAGTGAGCCTATCGGTTCCAGTAGTAGAACTTGTTGCTGCCACCGGCTCGCATGTATTCCATCCGTTCCTTCGATGTGTGACCATCGACCCAAAGGATGTTCGCCATGCCGCTGTGAACCCGCCCAAAGTTGTAGACGAACGCTGTCGTGTTTCCCCCCAACAGAATCCGCGTATCACCATTCCAGGCGCTGTAGCCGGGATAGCGCCAGTTGTCACCGATTTCCGCCTTCGCGTCCGGATGCTTGATCTTAGCGAGCTTACGCCCCCAACAGTAGGCCTGAGCATAGTTGTCGTCACAGATTTGGTTGTTGTAACCGTATCCGTGATGGCCAGATGGGAACTCCCGCCTCTCCGAACACTTGAGGACGGAAACCGTCCGGACAGAGGGATACCCGGCCACACCGACGTACTCGTAGAGGAAACGGTACCAGGGCCACTCGGTGTGACGCATGCGCCATGGTAACACATGTTCGTCGAAATCATCGCTGTAGAGAGCTCGCCCTACCCCCTGCTGCCGCAAATTGTTCGCGCACGATGTCGTATGTGCATTGTCCTTGGCCGACTGCAGTGCCGGCAGCAACATCGATGCGAGAATCGCGATGATCGCGATCACAACCAGCAGTTCGATGAGGGTGAACGTGTCCCGTTGGCCCGTGCTTCCGCAGAGACGTCCCGTCGCTGCCCCAGCCCTGCATGTTCGTATCCGCTTCATGGTGCTACAATCCTCCAATGACACCGACGAGAGAAGACGAGGAAATACTCCTCTAGCATACAACAACAAGACGATTCCAGCTCGCCCTTTATTGATCCAAATGGGCGCAACAGCTCATGAGGCCGCCCATCTCTCACGCAGTTCGGTCAGTTCCGCCAGCAGCCTGTCCGCGCCACCGTCTTTCGCCCCGATCTCAAACGTCCGCACGCATCCCGGAGCAGTCGCATCGAGAGCTTCCATGAACCGACGCCAATCGGTGGTGCCTTTCCCCGGCAACAGGTGTTGGTCCTCCCCCAGACCATCGCTGTCCTGTATATGGACGGCAAAGACCTTGTCCCCAACCAGTCTGACTTCCTCCGCTGGATCAAGTCCGTTTGCATTGCTGTGGCCTGCATCAATGCACACACCCACGTGGTCTCCAAGCCCATTGATGATCTCAAGAACATCCGCAATCGGGCCGCCCGGTCTGGGGCTGTGTCGTTGCGGAAGATTCTCAACGGCCAGTTTCAGTCCGACCCCGGCCGCGCGATGGGCAAGCTCTTCCAAGCTCTCTCGTGACCGCCCCATGCAAGCTGGACGATCCTCATCCATGAACGGCGTCCTGGGCGCATTGTGGTGACAGACAACGATTCTTGCACCAATCTCCGCGGCCGGCCCCAACCCGCCGATGGCCTCATCCAGAGCCGCCCGACGAACTGCCCCGTCCGGATCACCCAGGTTCCATCCCCGGGACGGAATATGGACCGTGGGGACAGCGATCCCCGCATCCTCAAGAAGGCGCCGGGCGGCAGGGATATCGACTCGCCAATCCAGAGCTGGGTCCGGCTGAAATCCAAGCTCAACCTGCCGCCAACCCGCCGCGGACAACTTGGGCACGAACTCCACCAAAGGAAGCCCCCCATAGAGGCATGCCGAAAGACCATAGACCGTCGTCATCAACTCACACTCCGTTCTTAAGAAGGACCAGATCCCCAAACCGTCAGGGAAATGCGGCCTACAGACTGAATCGTGAGTCAGGACCGCAGATTTGTCCAGAACTCAGGCTAACTTTAGCGCAAGAGACGCCCGCAGTCAGCCCCTACTGGGAAACGCAAGCAGAACCCGGCGATGCAGGAGAAGCAGTATGGCACGGTACCATGCAGACGCAATCAGGAGCTGTGTCCAGGCTCTGCTCGAGGGCTGCGGCTTCCCTGAAGCTCGGGCGGAGATCTCCAGTGACACACTCGTAGAGGCCGACTTACGGGGCATCTACTCCCACGGCATCAACGGCCTGGGGCTGATCATCATCCCTTCGATCCAGGCCGGCGGCACCGTCCCCGACGCCAAATGCATCGACACAACCCGGGACAAGGGCCTATGCATCCGGCATCTCGATGCCAATGGCGCTCCCGGCCATCCCACCTCCCGCCGGGCAGTCGAACTGGTCAAGCGTCTCGCCAGAAAACACGGCATGGCGCGGGTGTTTGTCTACCGTGCAAACCACTTCGGAGCGGCAGGGATCTACTCGGAACAGATCTCCTCCGATGGAGACCTGGAAGGGCGAGTCTACTGCACATCCTCCGTGCACGCCTCCCTGCCCGGCAGCAACCAGGCAGCCCTCGGCACCAACCCCATTGCCTGGTCCATCCCCTACACCGACGGTTTGGTCACCATCGACATGGCCACAACCGTGCACTCGGCCAGTGGCATCTGCAAAGCCATCCGGGACGGCGATACCAAGCTCCCGTTCGCCGTAACCGTGACGGAAATCTGACCACCGACGCAAAGGCCTTCAGTACGCCGCTCGACTTCCTTGAGAACGGCGCCATCCCACACTTGGGGACCTGCATTGACCCAATCATGGGCGAGAAGGGAAACGCCTATTTCAAAGGAATGGGGCTGAGCATGTTGGTGGCACTTGTCTGCTCGACCAGCGGCAGCCCACTGACGACCTGCAACGCCTGTGTCAATGACGAGAGGCGACAGGTTGTCCACATGTTCGAGGCCTCCCGAATCGACACGCTTTTCGACAAGGGCAATGCACTCGCCCGGCTTGCTGATTCGGTCCGCTATTTCCGACAGATGGGGCCCGAGATGAAGCTCCCGGGTGAGATCGAGGCGACAGAGCGAGCCAGGGCCCTCCGGGATGGCATCCCCTACAGCGACGAACAAATCACGCAGCTGCGTCAGCTCGCCAAGCAACTGGCCCCCGACGCGTGCTGTGACCTCGTGCCGGGCGAGTGATCTGTGTGACTTGCGTTCCGACGCGCCAGCGCGAAGTCAGTTCCCCCCCGCGGCATCAATCTGAGGTCATCGTGATGGTCCGAGACGCCTGGATCTTGCCGTAGAGCTCCAACGTGTCGTAGCGCACGGTGATCGTCAGGGGTTCCTCCTGCCCTGTGATCTGAAGGTCCTCCGGTACTCGCCACGAGTACCCGCAGGTGCCGTCTCACCCGAAAGGCATCACGCCTTCAGCCAACACCTCGCCCCCCGCTCGCGTGATGGTCACTTTCGGGTCCAACGAAGCCTTCAGCTTCCGTTCATTCCCCTTGTCTCCGAACCCAAATAGGGTGTCCTCTGTCTCCGCCACAGGCCCCGTATCAACAAGGTCGCGGATCATGATATCCAGCTTGGGGTCGATCAGTACGGCAGCCACCTTCAGCTCATCCCCGCGCTTCACCCGCGCACCCACAGCCGGGGAGGCGAATAGGACGTCCGGCTCATTGGAGAAATCGAACACAAACGGTGCCTCCTCGCGGATCTCGATCCCGAAGACACGCACTCGGCCATCGAGATCCCGCTTCTTCCCATCCGAGTGGTAGTTCATGGAAACGCTGATGACCAACCGACCGAAGCCGAAAGTGAGGTAGTTGGGCAAATAGTCGCCGACCGGAAGTCGGCAACTGGTCACGTGCTCGAGCCTGCCCTTCTCAAACGGCTTGCCGACAGCAACCGCAGCAGTCTCGGTCTGAAGTGAACCAGTCATCCAGACGTCGCTGATCTCGCGTCCCCCAGTTCCCACCTCGAACGTTCCGAGCTCTCCGTCATACTCGTTGACGGACAACCTGTCACCGTCCGGCGTCACCGAGAAGCGGCGGAGCTTGCCACCGATTGTGTGCAGGGCGCCAAGGGTATCTGCGCCCCACCAACGGGCCCGGCTCCTGGGGGCTTTCTTCGGGATCAGGAACATGGAGGTCGAGGGCAGGTCAAACCGGTCAGAAACGGAGTACGGATGGCCAAGCAACACGTCGTAGCGCTGTCCGGCGATCCGCACCTTACCCCGGCGGAGCTTCGTCGCGAGGAACAACGCGAGGTGAGCCTTCTCGAAGCCCAGTAGTTGTGGCATGATCTCGACGGTGCGTCCCCCGTCTCCCTCAGGTCCCAGACTGACGTCGACGTACCGGAAGCACACGTGACTCTCTACCCCACCCCACTTCTCGCGCGCTTCCTTCGCTCGCTCTGGAGGCGAATCCCAAGCCAGAACAGGCTGGTCATTGCTCAGGTCCAGGTCGCGGTTGAGGTCGAAGTGCAGGCGATCGTACCCCTCCCCGGTACCTTTCGACTCATCGACAGCGAAGCAGTACTCATGACCTGATCCCGGCTTGGCGAGTTCGCCCCCAAAGGACACCGAGCCGTAGAGCGGTTTGGCCGAGCGGAACGTGGGGTAAGCGCTGACATCAGTGCCGGGCTCATGCGTGAGACGCGCACGCTGACCACGCCGGAACTCTCTCCCCACCGGAAAGTCGCTGAACGCAGAGATCTCCCTCAGCCTGGCAGTCGACCGGCCCGCAGACCGATCGCGCCAAACCAGCACAGCAGCCCCAAGCCCGACCACAAGACACAGAACCAGAATCCGGCCAATAGAGCGCATGGTTACGTCCTCCTCTGCTGCCATCACCATACTCCCCAGCCTTCAGACCACAAATTCTCCGCAAGCGGCTCCCGACGGGGGGAAGCAGAGAATCGGGGCCAGTTGCCCTATGGTGCCCTCAGGCATCCCTGCCCGGGATTGTCTCCGCAAGGCAGATCGGAGGCATACAATGCCTCCTGGCACTCTCCGGACGCGCGCGGTCACTGCTCAACGCGGTCAACCGGCTGGAAGCGCAGGTTGTCGAGGTAGAACACCGCCGGCTCCGTGCCGTAGCTGACGAATCCGAGCCATTGAACGCTGGTGAAGTCTGGCTCGCCGGCAAGCCCCTTCTGATCAAACAGCACGTCGTCCCCCGCCGTGATCGTCATATCCCAGTGACCGTCGGCGATCTCTCCCAGGCCGGCGGTCATCTGGACATGCACCCACGTGCTGTCGGGGATCTTGCACTCCGTTGGTGTGCGGTCAAGCAACAACGCATCATCGGCTTGGATGCGAATGCTGGGGCCGACCTGGCGCGGGCCGACATAGTCGCGCCACTCCACCCAGAGCATGGCACCCGGCTCGCGGTAGAGGTCGAAGTCCAGCCGCATCCGCACGCTGTCGTGCAGGTTCGGCCGGTAGTACATGTGGGGCAGGTGGTACACATCGAGGCCGGCCGCATCGACGAACTTCAGGCTGTGTTTGCCCGTTGCGGCTTTCTCGTCGCTAACGACGATATAGCCCTTCTCAGCCTCGATGATCTCCACCATCGCCGGCTTCCCGCCCGGGCCCTCAAGCTCGAATCCGTCTTCGTAGAACTTGGCGAACATGGCACGAAGCTTCGTCTCAGTCGGAAGTAGCGGCTGCATGGGGCAGGACGCAGGCAGATTCCTCCA
>Ga0209249_1001513_pt1 | contig 21897 bp, 16 predicted proteins | sample SaaInlV_200m_DNA_4_FD_184653 | JGI IMG/M metagenome (GOLD analysis project Ga0209249, IMG submission 184653) | Marine microbial communities from expanding oxygen minimum zones in the Saanich Inlet - SI037_S3LV_200m_DNA (SPAdes) (version 2) | ecosystem: Environmental > Aquatic > Marine >...
GAGCTTGGCGTGCAATTCTTCAAAGGCATCGGAGATATATTTTAGGAAGATCAATCCCAGCACAATATGCTTATACTCCGCCGCGTCGATATTCTTACGGAGCTTATCGGCAGCTTTCCAGAGCTGCTTCTCGATGGGTTCTTCTTTGGTGTTTTTTTTCTTCTTTGCCATAATATCTACCCGCTTCTATGTGTCATGATACGTTTTCTCTGCTAAATAAAACACCGCTAACTCAATCTAGAGATAGCGGTGTAACTGTGCTAAGATATCTTTACCACGCACCGCCTGCGTGGACTTGCGCCGGGAGTGTGACAGCACTCTTCGGCGTTTTTTTGTTCCTGAAGTATAGCATGATTGCTATTTTTTCTTCTCTGGCACATACTCCAGAATCTCGTCTACCCCCACATCAAAAAGTATACATAAATTCTCAAGTACCTCGAAAGAAATACGCGAACCTTCGCCTTTTGAGAGACGTAAGGCTGTCCGATATGCTATATTTCCTTTGCGAAACAAGTCTGTAGCGTTCATATTGTTTTTCTCTAAAAGGTGGGGGATTTTTATCTTAATCACAATGCGTCTCCTACTTTTTGCCTTAGCTTTCTTTTATAAAGAGCTAAAAAGACCTCTTGACAAAGCGTAGATGACTGCATTAGACTACATGTTGTCAAGTGCTACCCGCTCTTGATCTTCTTCAGTAGTAAATTGCTCATAACAATTTACTACTGGCTTTTTAACAGATTATTGCTAGAGAATAATCTTACAGTGCATTCAGTTGAGTGTCAATATACTCGCTTTGAGGAAGGGAATGAATGACACCTTTCTTTTTTTGTTTAAGTGTAGAGAATGAGTTTTTATCCAAATTAGACCCGGAGGTTACTCATTATGTTACAAACAAAAGTTGTTGAATCCTATTGCACTTCTCTTGAAGCATTAGGCCGTGCAGAGCGAACTATAGGCGCAAGCAAGGAGCGACTTGGAGGTTTGCAAATTTTTTTATCAGAGAGGGGAATTAGCCAGATTGAAAAAATAGGACCCGAGCTGATAGACTCATATATTTCCTTGAGTTATCGAAAAGGTTTATCTGAATTCACTGTTGCTGGTCGTATACAAGTCATCAAAACTTTTTTCAAATGGAGTGTGAAACGTCAATATATTGAACAATCCCCTGCCGCCCATTTGAAAAAGCCTCGCCTTAATTATAGGACGAAAGATAAAACGATTCGTCAAGAAGATTTGGTCACAATGATTCGTTTTGCTCAACAAACCCAAAATATAATGGTCGAGGCTATGTTGATGGTTTTTGCTGATACTGGTTGCCGTGCAGGTGAACTTTGTGGAATGAGTATCGATGATTTAGATTTTGTAAACAAAGAGGTTTTAGTAAGCGGTAAAACAGGAGAACGATTTATTGATTTTACAGAAAACACCGCTATTGTTTTGAAGTCTTATATTTTGTTTAGGACGAAGATGAATTTGACTACACAGGCTCTTTTTATCAATGGAGAGAGAAAACGAATAACAGTCAATCAAGTTTATCTGCGTTTTCGGAAAATTGCAGAAAAACTTAATGTGAAGCGGTATAACCCTCAATCAATTCGGCATCGAGTCGGCCAAGGATGGTTGGATCAAGGAGCAAACTTAGAAATAGTAAGGCAAAAACTAGGGCACAAAGATATACAAACAACGGCTTTGTATTATTCCCATCAAGATCGAAGCCGCGTGAAGGATGCAACGAAAAAATTTAGCCTTGTTCAAGACATATAGGACAGCTGTCTCTGGAATAGCTAGTAGAGGTTCGAATCCTTTGCCCCCAGCACAAGCATAAGTCCCAAGGTGTATTCCTTGGGGCTTATCTTTTATATAGTTTGTACATCAAGTGGTTGTTTTGCTCACATGTTTGAAGTCAGATTTTATTAGACAGACCTCGCAATATCGGGGATCACTCGATGAAGAATGTGGTTAAGTTACAGCATTGTTACTCACCATCTAAAGTGGAAAGAGCTGTTTCGGAGTGGATCGAGTATTACAACCACCAGCGTTATCACGAGTCTTTGAACAACGTTACCCCCGCTGATGTTTATTTTGGAAGAGATAAGGAGATTGTCAAAAAACGAAACAAGCTCAAAGAACAAACGCTGGCTTTACGTCGCCAGCAGAACCTGCAAAGGGCAGGTGTATAATCCAATCAGAATGGCGAAAAGTCTCCATTAGAAACTGTCCGAAACCTTTGACGACGTACGCTTATCCATAACTGAGATTATTAGGTGCTTTGATGGCTTTTAGCAAAAAAAAGAATCCCCCCCTTTCTTTTTTATTCAGTACAATTGCATTTGAAACCTTTGTTATTCTGTTGCAAACAGCAGCAAAACCATCAGCTACCCCATCGATATTCATTTATTCTCCATTACGCTTGGCCATCATCACGCTATTGCTCCTATTGTTTATATGCTGTGCTTGGTTAAACGTTCAAATTAATCAAGAGACACCTCACGAACAAAAAATTCATACCTACGTTAATCAGAAAACAGGAAAGTTATTTCTCCGATATACAGCTTACGTCATTTTGAGTATAAATTGGATTTTATATTTCACACCTGTTCACAAATTTGGCAAACTAAAAAACTATATATCAATAGCAAAACCATTAATTACTCTAGGAATAATCATATCGGTTCAGATATTGCTTTATCTAGTGCTGAAAGGCTACAACAAAAAAAAATGTTTTCAATTTTTTCAGAAAGCCAACAGACCGTTTTTGACTTCTATCATCCTGGTTTTTTCATGTTTTTTGCTTTTATGGATGATCATTGACAAAAGTGGAATGGGGATAATCCCAAAGAATGTCGACTGGAATGAAGCCGGGGCACCAATTTTAGGTTGGCAAGTATTCATCGCTGTGCTAGTTGGCATATTTTTTCAAAAATTTGAAAAAACTTTCAACAACCAAGATATGCTGCGCTCAAGAAAGTTTGACGTCGTGATATTTCTCTTGATATGGATAATTGGGGGATATTTATGGGCTAAAATGCCTGTCCCCAATGGATACTTAAACCCTGGTCCTTATCCTCCTACAAATGAAACATACCCTTTTGCGGACGCAGCTCGATTTGACATAATGAGCCAGTATGCATTGATCGGTCAGGGACTAAATAATGGCAAAGCCTACAATCGCCCTGCATATCCAGCCTTTCTTGTATACATACACATACTATCTGGACAAAGCTATGCTAATAATATGGGGCTACAAGCAGCTATTTTTGCTATTTTCCCAGCATTGCTTTATTTGCTCTCAAAACTCTTAAGCAATAGGAGTACCGGAATAGCTGTAGCGACCATTATTATTTTTCGAGGAATAAATGGTGTTGCAGCAACAAACTTAATCAACCTAGCCAATCAAAAGCAAATGCTGACAGGTTTTCCAACAGCGATTTTAGTGGGGCTAATCTTACTCATCACCCTTGTCTGGTTACGTCGGCCGAACACGGTAGCCCTCGCGGTTCTTATGGGGGGCATATTTGGTTTAGGCATTTATCTCAGACAAACAATTCTCGGTTTTTTCCCTGTTATTTTATTATTACCTTTCTTTGTGTCTAAACTGAAGAAACAAAGACGATTGATTGTTTTCACCTTATTGCTTCTTGGCATCATTACATTTGGGGTTCCTTATGAAGCCAAGAATTATATAGAATTACCGTATTACAAATACCCAGCGGTCATCAGAAAAATCTTTACCATCGTAGAAACACACTACGCACCACAAAGCAAAATAACCGAAGGGCAAGAGCGTTTCATCTTACAAGAAACTTCATCTTCCCAAAATATTTCAAACACGATATCAAAAAGCACATCTATACTTCAAACAGTAGAAAATCATTTTGCACGCAATACAGTCACATCAACACTGATTCTCCCCCATTCTATTTCAATTGATTCCTTGCGGGACACAATCAAAGCAGAAAACTCTTTCTGGCGCCCATACTGGGATGGGCGGTTAAATATCGAGCAATCCCTCTTCTTGGCTTTAAATCTTGTCGTGATCAGCATAGGCCTTGTATCCGCGATCTACCGTTTTCCTATCGGAGGTTGGTTACCGCTCTTGTTTTTCTTTGGCTACAATCTCGCAAATGCTTTGGCAAAATCATCTGGCGGGCGATATATCGTCCCAGTTGACTGGATCGTTATCCTCTACTTCATGCTAGGCATACATCAACTTCTTCTGCGGGAATTGCCTATAACTACACAAGATACAAATCCATCTTTTCGCCAAAAGTATGTCCGGATAGAAGGAAAAGAGATCGCTCTTGCATTCATCTTGGTGCTCGTTATGGGAACTTTTCTCATAATCCCAGATTTCATTTTCCGCCAAAAATTCAACGAGAACAATATTAGCGTGACAAGTTCTCTGGTTAGCCTTCTACCTTCTGAAGAAAAACAAACTTACACAGAAGAACTCTTAAAAAACGAAAAGCTTTTTATTGCAACCGGGCAAATCATGTACCCTCGCTACTATCTGGCCGGAGATGGAGAATTTTCTTATTACTACCCCTATAAAACGCTAGACTATCCCCGCGTATCCTTCATATTCATTGGCCCTCGTGGCACTTATAACGCAGTCATGCCAGGCAATATACCTAAAGGACTTGACAATCTTAGCAAAGCAATTATTGTAGGGTGCCTTCAAAAAGATGAAAACGAAAAGTATCTAGACGTCGGCATAATCTTCATCACATCTGGAAACAGGCAAGTATATTTTCGAGAACCATTGCTCGAACGAACATGCAATGATACAAACGCAACAATAGAACAAGAATAGCTAAGCAGGATTTTTTAATGAACGACAAGCAAACCAAGCGTGAAGAAACGCTCAAGCGTAGATTATCACAAAAAAATCAACTCTACCAAATCAAGTACATACCAAGAGCATTACGCCTCGTATGGCTCGCTGCACGTGGCTCGACACTGCTGTCAACATTATTGCTCATAATCAGGGGGATATTACCCGCCGCAACAGTATATTTGACCAAAGAAATGGTCAATGCCATGCTGGATGTGGTAGACAGTAATGGGGATATCAATACCCTAATAGAGGCAGCCCCGGTTATAGCACTTATGGCTGCTACCATTTTAGTACGTGAATTGATCGGCGATATACAAAAATATGTAAATGCGGTTTTAGCTGATCGTACACAAGATTTTATGTACAACCTTATTCACGAGAAGACTACATCGCTTGACATGCAGTTCTACGAATCCACATCTTATTTCGATAAGTTACAGCGTGCGGCGTCTGAAGCTGTATCTCGTCCACTCAGCCTTTTACAAAGTATCAATCGCGTTTTGGAAAGCACGATCACACTCCTTGCGATGATCGGTGTATTATTCACACTGAGTTGGTGGATTCCTCTTTTGTTACTTTTCGGCACATTACCTGCACTAGCCATTGCGTTACGAACAACCCGCATTAGACAGAAGTGGCGCTTAGACACCACGATCGAGCGAAGGCGCTTGAATTACTATAAAAAAATGCTGTCTGACGATAAATCAATGCCCGAACTCAGAGTCTTTGGCCTCGGTCTACATTTCAAGGGACTTTACAGCAACTTGCGCCAAGAGCTTAGAGATGAAGGATTAGCGATTTTACGCAGGGGGCTATGGGAAAAGAGCGGAGCAAGTATCCTTGGACTTTTGACCTTGGCCGTAATGCTTGGCTGGATGGGATGGAGCGCCTTACAAGGAATACTTGATCTCGGTGAAATTGTTATGTTTTGGCAGGCAATGAACAAAGGACGTGGGCTTGTACGCAGTCTATTTTTTGGCTTCGACGCCCTCTATAACGATTTAATTTTTCTGGATGATCTTTTCACCTTTTTAGAACTAGAGTCTCAAGTTGTCGATCCCACAGACCCCGTCGAAGTTCCTCCTGGACTAAAGCAAGCAATAGAAGTAAAAAATATCACCTTTCAATATCCAGATAGCGATTTAATAGCGCTCAAAGAGTATAGCCTTACCATCCCGAGAGGGAAGGTTGTCGCAATTGTTGGGGAAAACGGGGCAGGCAAAAGCACCCTGACCAAATTACTCTGCCGCTTTTATGATCCGCAAGAGGGTGTCATTACTTGGGACGGCGTAGATCTACGGGATATGGCACAAGATGATTTACGTCGGAGAATCACCATTTTGTTTCAGCAACCGCTTTCATATTTTGAAAGCGTTGAAGACAATATTCGCTTTGGCGATTTACACAATGAACCCAACCGCGCAGATATTATCACAGCCGCAAAGGTCAGTAATGCGCACGAATTCATCAAAAAATTCCCCAATGGTTACGATACAGTATTAGGAAAGCAATTTGGCAAAGCTGAGCTAAGTGTTGGAGAGTGGCAAAGGGTAGCACTTGCTCGTGCTTTTATACGTAAAGCTGACTTTGTGATCTTGGATGAACCGACCAGTGCTATGGACAGCTGGGCTGAAGCGAAATGGATGGCGCGCTTTCGGGAATTAGTAAAAGAAAGAACGGCACTGATTATCACACACCGCTTCACGACAGCCATGCAGGCTGATATTATTCATGTCATGGTCGATGGGCATATTATCGAATCAGGTACACATGCAGAATTGGTGTCTAATGAAGGTCATTATGCTCAATCATGGCAAAAGCAGATGAGAAAAAAGAGTTGATAAAATGCTTGTTTTCGTAACTTGTGTAAAACATCCTGACAACAGCCATTCGTATGAAAAAGTATGGCAACTACTAAACAACACCTTATATTCGTTTTGCAGTCAACAAGACACCGATTTTCGAGTTATTGTTGTTTGTGATAAAAAGCTTCCGTTAACTCATCATCAAGCACTTATCGACGAATATACTGACTTTATTAAAGTAGATTTTCCCGCTCACAGCAAGAATGTACTCAACAACTTCCATAATTTGGGCAACTTATCTCCCCCATTAGAAGATAAGCAGTGGAGGGAAATAGAGAATAACTACCAGACATCTTTAGAGATTTTCGGCAGTAGTGGCCCTTCTTTTTTTATGCAGGTACTCGAAAAAACAGCAGGAACGGATGGCATAAAAAAACTCGGTGAAATCAAAAAGGAAACAAAAAAAATAATACGAGGGGATAAAAAACAAAAAGAACAAAAGGCAAAAGACTATTTTCATATTGCCAATGTAGTCTTAAACATGGCCACCAAACTTCTGGTTGGAATCTTGGCAGCAGAAAAATACGATCCCGAATACGTAATGCTTTTCGATGCCGATGATTATGTAGGCAATGACATTTCTGCTTTTGTAAATACACATCCTGGGGAAAATGGTTGGGTCATGACACATGGATATAGAATGTCCGGCAACCAAATAGCTCCTTATTATCGCTGGAATTCTATTTGCGGAACGGGCAATATTTACAACTATGCTTTATTACGAGAACTCATTGGAAACAAAGTTACAGAGAAGAGTACACAGAATGAATTCTTTCAACATGTTGATTCTGAATTACTCATCACCATTGGCAGACACGATCGTCCACGAAAATTCTTTGCAGAACGAGGCAAAAGGCTTCTCGAATATCCCACACGCAGCGTAATTCACTTGGTCAATCATGAGGAAAGTTCTGAGTTTGCAAGAAAAATTATTCGGGGAGAGCAGGCGGATGTCTTTTTGGATAATGCACGCAAGTTCGGAGAGATCACCCCGGTTTTCTCTACACTAATAGGTTATTTTAATGTTTTGCCGGTCAATTTAACAAAGGTTTTTTGTCTTGGTTTCCAAAAAACAGGTACAACGTCGGTCGATGCGGTGCTTCAGGATATGGGCTACCAAGTTGCAAAGGCTTACAAGCAATCTAGTCTGGAGTTTAGCAAGGCACTAAAGCAAAGAGAGCTTTTGGAAATAAAATCAATTTCAGAATTATTTGATGCTTTTCAAGATATCCCTTGGTTTTTATATTACAAAGAGTTTGACCAATGGTATCCGCAAAGCAAATTTATTTTAACAACCCGTGAAAGCGCATCGTGGTGGAAGAGCTTCTTGCGCTATTTCAGAACAGAACACTACCCATTATTTGAGTATGTTTATGGATTTGACAATCCCGTAGGTAATAAAAAGGCGCTGGTACAGCGATTTGAAGAACACAACGGAGCTGTTAAAACGTACTTTAAAGACAGACCCAATGATCTATTAGTCATCGATGTAGGCGAAGAAAAAGCGCTGGAAAAAATCTCCCGTTTTCTGGGGAAAGAATCGACTTATGAAAAAATGCCCCATAAAAATGCGATATCAAATGTTCCAGCTAGAGACACAAGAGCGTCTTTGAAAAGAAAGGTCAAAAAAGCACTCAAGCTGCACATTGGCTCTTTACTTAAGATCATGACTTTTTACGCACCGCCGATCATCATTTCTGGTAGCAGAAAATCAGGGGCCGGGCAATTGTTATCCATCCTATCCTGTCATCCGCATATTCAGGCAATAGGGAATGTGAAATTAAATTATCCGCAACGTCACCCCTTAACCCCCGAGGCTGATCGGCAAAAAGATGCGGCCCAAATTGATATAGAAAGCTATTCTGCTCCCATCGACACAAAAAAAATAACCATCGATCTGCTCAGCAAACGAATAAAGCTTTCGGCTAAACGCTGGGCAGGAAAAAGCTTTTTAGGCGTTTTAGCCTATGAGCGTATATTGGCACAGTTTGGCGACAATGTTCGCATCATCAATGTCGTACGAGACGGGCGAGATGTGATCGTGGAAAGCAACAAAAAAGTACTTGCAAAACATGATGTCTCGCCCGAAAGGTGGGTTTATAATGTCCAGGCGGGCATAAAGGTGGAGACACATCCGCAAGTTTTGACCGTGCGCTATGAAGAACTTGTACGGGATTATGAAAAAACTATGCGCGGGATTTGTGAATTTATTGGTGAGGCCGACCCGACTCCTTTTTGGATGTACCCTAAGGGAGCGACCATGGTGGAGGCTGGGTACTGGGTGGGAAGGTGGAACCAAGCCCAATTTTCAGAGCGTGTCGATTATCTTCTGAAAATCCCTGAAGCCCTGATCTGTCTTCGACACTATGGATATCTGGATTAGACAACCGATCAAAGGAAAATCTTATGCTTGTATTTGTAACTGCGGTAAAGCATCCTGAAAACAGTGAATCTTATGAAGATGTCTGGCGCTTGTTGAATAACACGTTGTATTCTGTGTGCAGCCAGACAGACACTGACTTTCGTGTTGTGGTTGTTTGCGACAAAAAAATGCCCCTTTTTCACAACGAAAAACTGATCAACACCTATACAGATTTTATTGAAGTTGATTTTCCTAGCCACAGCGATGATATTATTCTGCGATTTAATGAGCTAGGAAATTTATCACCAAGCATCGATAATCCAAAATGGTGGAAACAGTGGAGCCGCGACCCAAAAAAGAAACCTAAAAAAGCTATGAGTTTGGCAAAAAAAAAGGTTGGCCTGGATTCTTCCACTCCCCACACCCCCAGATATATGTCTGCTCCTGAAATCAATTTGATGGCGAATTACGCACTGAACAGAGGCTCAAAGCAATTAATCGGTATCGTGGCCGCGAAGATGTATGCTCCTGATTATGTTTTGATCTTTGACGCCGATGATTATGTAGGAAATGATATTGCGGCCTATGTAAATGCCAATCTTGGGGAAAATGGCTGGATCATGACGCATGGATATAAATTAGCAGGCAATTTGATTTCTGCGACCTATACAAAAAGTTCATTTTGTGGCACGGGCAACACCCTCAGTTATTCTCTTTTAGACGCAAATATCCCGAATACGGTAGATGAAAAAAGTTCACAAGATGAGCTGTTTAAACAAGTCGATTCTGAATTCTTGATGATATTAGCAAGACATGGAAGAGTGCGCAGGTATTACCAAAAGAAAGGTTACGAGCTTCTTGATTACCCTAAGAGAAGTGCCGTTCACTTGCTAGGGCATCACGAAAGCAATGATTTCTTACGGAGGAAATTGCGCAGAGAATCTTCATCGCTACGTTTTAAAGAGGCGCAGAAACATGCTGATTTCGCTCCGATAACGCAAGATCTGATTGACTACTTCAACATTCTCTCGATTCGAGAAAATATAGAATATCCAGCCCCCCCATCTACTGATCCAGTAACGAAGAAAAATCTTGCAACAAGCCCGCTTTTATTGCCTTCAATAAAAACCAAGACCCAGAAAAACAAAAAAGAAGGCCAACAAGTAAATCAATATATCAAATTCTCAAGGGAATTAACAAAAGCCAGCCTTCGCTATCAAAGCATTGCTTCCCGTATTGCGAAAACAGCCTTTTACCCATCAGATATACGATATAACCTAACCATTTCTGATGAGAAGAATTTTGTATGGTTCCGCGTGGGCAAGGTTGGCACAAGAACGATATTAGATCTTTTTATGCAGGCAAATATTGAGCTTACAGCTGAGCACCCATACAGAATCTATTATCCGGTCAATAGATACAGCACATATTTCAAATTTGCTTTTGTACGCAATCCCTGGGATCGGTTTGTATCCTGCTGGCGTGACAAAGTTATTAGAAGGAATAAATTTGAGCTTAGCGATACAGAACAAAATCTTGAAAGTTTTATTGATTATGTAACAAAGAATGTAGATCTGGAATATGGAAACCACCACCTACGCTTGCAATCCAGACTGATCGATCTAAATCACATTGACTATTTAGGCAGATTTGAAACCTTCGAGACAGACCTTAAAGAGGTCATGAACCTACTCGATATTGAAGCAGCTATCAAAAAGAAGAATGCATCAAATCGAAAAGTAGATTATCGAGAATACTATACAGAGCGAACAAAATACAAAGTTGCTGAACTTTATGAAAAAGATATCCGAATATTCAACTATGAATTTTAGTGTTTTCATTCGGCGTTTGCTACCTGATTGGCTTGAGCAGTCAACCTCTTCTGATTTTTACGATGACCATTCTCTTGGAGTAACGTCAAAATGTTAGTATTTGTCGCTTGTATAAAACATCCTGATAAAAGCCAATCTTATGACGATGTCTGGAAACTATTGAATAACACGCTGTATTCAGTTTGCAATCAGACCAATCAAGAATTTCGTGTGATCGTCGTTTGTGATAAAAAACTCCCCCTTTTCCACCATCAAAAACTGATTAATAAGTACACCGATTTTATTGAAGTCGATTTTCCCAGCCACAGCAGGGATATTTTAGAAAATTTTGAGCGCTTGGGTAACTTATCTCCTCGTTGGGCAGACGCATCCTGGTGGTTGCGCTGGGAAGATGCCGATTTTACCAACGGCGAGCCAGATGGATATTTTCATATCGCAAACGTTTTTTTAAACATGGGCACCAAGCTGATCGTTGGTATCTTGGCTGCGGGGAAATATGATCCAGACTATGTAGCCATCTTTGATGGTGATGATTATATTGGCAACGATATTGCAGCTTACTCCAATGCTCACCCCGGTAAAAATGGCTGGCTCATGACACATGGATATAAGTTAGCTGGCAATCAAATTGCGCCAATTTATGCAAAAAATTCATTCTGTGGCACAGGAAATATTATTCGTTATCCATTACTCAAAAACTTTATTGGAGAGAATGTCACAGAAAAAAGCACACAAAACGAATTGTTTGAACATGTGAATTCAGAATTTCTGATCACACTAGCAAATCACAAAAAGATTAAGCCTTATTTTGAAAAACAAGGCGTGCCTTTACTGGAGTTCCCTACGCGTAGTGTTTTATATCAGGTTGCTCATGCTGAAAGCTCCGAACATGCCATGAAGATTTTACGTGGCAAATCAACGCAACGCTTCAAACAAACCAAAAAGTTTGGAAAAATCAGACATCTGCCCGCGCCTCTAATTGATTACTTCAACATACTTGCAAGCAATCAGCCAAAGGTTTTTTGTCTCGGTTTTCATAAGACCGGCACGACATCGTTAGAGATTTTATTGCAGGATATGGGGTATCAAGTGGCAAGCCCTTATAAAAACTGGGACCCAAAACTGACAAAAATGCTTGAAGCAGGTAATCTCGACGAGTTAAAAGGATTGACAGAGAAATTTGATGCTTTTCAAGATGCGCCCTGGTTTTTATTTTATAAAGAATTTGATCAATGGTATCCCGGCAGCAAGTTTATCCTGACCGTACGTGATAGCTGCTCATGGTGGAAAAGTTTTGCAAATTATTTTAAAGATGAGCATAGGCCATTATTTAAATATATGTATGGCTTTGACAATCCTGTTGGTCATGAAAACGTCTTTATAAAACATTTTGAAGATCACAATCGTAAAGTTATTAATTATTTCAAAAACCGCCCAAGCGATCTGCTTGTTATTGACATCAGCGACAGCGACGCGCTTCAAAAAACAACAGCGTTTCTTAATAGAACTACGTCGTGTACTTCGATGCCCCACAAAAACGCATCGTTACGAGAACCTGATCGCAACATTTTAAAAAGTTATTTGAAGCGAGTAAAAGAAATTAAAAAGACAACCTGGAAAAACCGGCTTGCTTTTGTCATAAAGAAAACATCTTTTGCATCCCCGATTATTATTGGTGGTAGCAAAGCATCCGGAACTGAGTTCTTATTAGCTATGTTGTCCGGTCACCAAAATCTCCACACACTACCTAACATTAAATTGGCTCAATTTAATCGTCATCCACTTGTGAGCGACCGAAACTCATTCCAAAATTACCGGCACAGAAAAAAAGCGCATCCCATTGATATATATCACTTGAATTATGTGCTTCTGAAAAGACGAATCTCGTTTTCAGCCAAGCGCTGGGTCAGTACAAATCGTCTAAGCATTTTGGCTTATGAAGAATTGCTAAATTATTATGGCAAAGGTCTTCGCATATTAAATATCGTACGAGATGGTAGAGATATTGTCATTGAAAATGATGCGAAAATTTTAGGACGATATGCTGTGCCATGTGAAAGATGGGTCTACGACGTCAAAGAAGGAATAAAGTTTGAAAATCATCCGCAGGTTCTAACAATTCACTATGAAGATTTGATACAAGCGCCTGAGGGAGCCATACAAGAAATCGCAAACTTCATTGGTGAAACGAATTTTCAACCATTCTTACAGTATCCTAAAAAAGCAAAGATGGTAGAATCCGGTTATTGGATCGGGAAATGGAAGCAACCGCAATACACTGAGCGTATTAACGAGTTATATCAAACGCCTGAGGCAAAGGAATGTTTACAACATTACGGATATTTAGAGCAAGAAAGGTCTTTCTTTCATGGAGAATAAGGAAGCTTTATTCAGGCTTGATCTAGCAGATACACAGTCCGAGAAATTGAGCAGAAGGGATTTTCTAAAGCTGGTTCTGGCAGGCATCGCAGCTATTCCTCTCGTGTCTTGTCATGGTGATGAGATTATGCCAAAGCCTAATATTGTCGTGATCTTTGCGGATGATGTTGGTCCCGGCGATATTGGTTTTTACCATCAACAAAGAACAGGGAAACCATCGGTTATTCCTACGCCGAATATTGATCAAATGATTGCTGAGGGTATGCGCTTTGACAATGCCCATGCGCCTAACTCACTTTGTGCGCCAAGCCGCTATTCCATGCTAACTGGTAATTATTCTTTTCGTAATTACCTACCGTTTGGCGTATGGAGACCTTGGAAAGACCCAGGAATAGAGGCGAACTATCCAACCAGTGCCCGGATTGCCCAAAAAGCAGGTTACACAACATCATTTTTTGGAAAATGGGGTTGTGGTGGTCAACTAAAAGAAGAAGATACTGACAACTTTATAGATCGAGAAGACCCGGAAAACACAGATTATTCCAAACTACATAAGAGCGCAAACTATTTTGGTTTCGACTATGCCTTGGAATTACCTGTAGGCATACAAAACTTTCCCTACATTTTTTATGAAAACAGCCAATGGATGCGGATAAAAGACGATTCCGTCTTAACATGGGTTGGGCCTGAACAGCATAAAAACCCTGATAGGCAGGACGGGATTGGCGATTCAAACTGGGACCCAACGCAAGTTGGGCCTATACTTGCATCGAAAGCAGTTGCCTATTTAAAGCAACATGCTGCCAACAAACCAGATCAACCCTTCTTCATGTTTTATAGCGCACAAGCGGTTCATCTACCGCACACTCCACCGATCAGTTTGGATGGTGTATCTATTGCCAATAGCACGCCTAGCGCTCATGGAGATATGGTGCATGAATTGGACACTCAAGTAGGGATGATCGTTGACGCCTTAAAAGAAATCAATACTTATGAAAACACCTTAGTGATATTCACATCCGACAATGGCGGCCTTGCCTCCCAGATTACGGCATTATCTGACTTTGACCACGACGCTTCCAACGGATTACGTGGCTCAAAAGGAATGATTTACGAGGGCGGCGACCGAGTACCTTTTATTGTTGTATGGCCGAATATGATCACGCCATCCTCGCAGTCTGATGAACCCATTGTAGGTCATGACATTGTTGCGACTATTCAAGCCATTACCGATCAGAAATCCTCAAGTGGGACAGCGATGGATTCTCTAAATTTATTGCCGTTGTTCTTTCGATATCCAACGGATAAAGGCCATCAAGTAATTTTACAGCAATCCCCGCTTGGCCCTTTCTATGCAATTCGTAAGGATCAATGGAAACTGATTCTGCTAGCTACTGACACGAAAAAGAAAAGTGTAAAAGATGCTGTCCCCGTAGCTCTTTTTGATCTTAAAAACAACCCCTTTGAAAACGAAGATAACAACTTGATTAACAGCGAAGAGTATCAGAAGCTAATTCATAAACTGTTCGATGAGTATCTCAAAGTAAGAGAAAATGATTTCGCAACAGTAGTCAACTAATTACAGGATTATTCTTCGAAAACGGTGCTTTTATGTCTAAAAATAAACAACGAAACCTGCCTGATTTCATTGGCATAGGCTCACAACGCTGTGGTACTTCATGGCTGTATCGGCGCTTAGGCGAGCATCCGGATTTATGGCTGCCACCGATTAAAGAAATTCACTTTTTTAATCACCTTGATGCAACGGCAAACACATGCAAAAGGAAATTCTACAAAGATCTTCGTCAACGCTATCGTGCTTATACATCGCCTAGAACGGTACCAAAGGTCAAACAACCAAACCTCATCTGGGACATTAATTATTTCCTGCGAGCTAAAAACATGCTTTGGTATTCATCTTTATTTACACAGGGCAAAGATAAGATAAGCGGTGAAATCACTCCTGAGTACATGATGCTCTCTAAAGATGTTGTTGAAAAAATATATACCTTAAATTCTCGCATGAAAATCATTTTCACAATGCGTGACCCTATAGACCGAGTTTGGTCAGCAACAGTTAGACATTTTAAAATAAATCGCAAAAGGAATATGCAAGACGCAGTAAGCGAAGAAGAGCTCTTAAATTTCGTAAAACATAAAGGCACTATTCGCAGAACCAATTATCTGCGCACCTTATCTGTCTGGGAATCCGTTTTCCCTGCCAACCAGATACACCTTGAGTTTTTTGACAATATTCAAGAAAACCCTGATGATGTTCTCTTGCAAATATTTGATTTCCTAGGTGTAAAAGCAAGTACAGAGTACATGTTGGTTGATTTGAAGAAAAAAGTTGCGAGCAGCTCTCCAAAAGCCAAGATGCCAATACCACACGCTATAAAACACGAAATATGTATCGAAAATATTGAGCAATTAACCAAGTTAAGTCAACATTTTGGTGGACATACAACAAAATGGCTAAACAGAGCTAGAAAAATTTTGGATGGTGAAAAGAGTTGACGGATCTCACGAAAAGTTTCTCTCGCCCCAAAGTCTCGATAATCATCCCCGTATACAACCATGCGCATCGGGTTGATTCCGCTATCCATAGCGTTTTGGCTCAATCCTGTCAGGATTACGAAATAATCATTATAAACGATGGCTCTACGGATAATTTAGAAGAGATTCTTCAACAATTTGACAATATCCAATTACTAAACCATGACCTCAATTTAGGTAGAGCGGCTGCTAGAAACACAGGTATCCTTGCCGCTCGTGGTGGGTATGTCGCTTTTCTTGATGCTGATGATCAGTGGATGCCCCAAAAGTTGTCACGTCAAATCAATTATTTAGAAGAAAATAAAGACGTTGAAGTTTGCTTAACAGGACATAAGAGGTTGATGCCAAATGGGCAGACCCAAAATATTCCCTTTTTAAATGTATCTGATTGGGAGAAATATTTACTAAAGTATGTTGGCTTATCCGATGGAAGTGTTCCAATGATCCATCGGGCCTGCTTTGATAAAATCGGGTTGCAGGATACTGCGTTTGTTTGGCATGAAAATTGGGATTGGCTTTTACGAGCAGCCAATCAAGATTGTAAAATAGGCTACCTCCATGAAAGACTAAGCGTAAAGAGACAAAGTCAGAAGCGCGCGCCAGCAAGCATCAGAGAAGATGCCACCCTATATTTCATCAAAAAACATACGGACTTATTTCGTCAATATGGTTTCTACGGGCGTTCTGCTATGGCTCTCAAGTGGTACAACCTCGCAATTGATTATTTCTACGAAAAGAATTGGATGAAAGGAAACCACTACCTGTTCAAAGCACTGTTTACGCATCCCTTCCAGCGTCCCGGACTATATTTTCGATTCCTAGATGCCCTTCTGGGAACAAGTTTTGAAGCATCTATGCAGAAAAATGTGTTTTATAAACGAATTAAACGAATAGAAAACTAAGATGAGCACATTGCAACCTTTAACGATATCAAGCAACCCCACGAGCGTTCTGTTCCACACGCAGCATAAATGGATCTGTGAAAACGGAGTTTTAAATTGGCAGAGCTCATAATCCTTATTCCATCCCTGCGTGGAGGAGGTCTTGAAAAAACTATTCTGCGCCTTGCTACTGAATTAAACCAACAAAATGTGGATTTGGATTTTGTGGTTACGAATATGGTTAATTCTGCCTACCAAGTCCCTAATAAATTGCCGTTTATAAATCTGGATGCGGCAAGGATTGCTTATGCTCTCGTGCCGCTAGTTCGATATTTGAAGAAAACTAAGCCGAGAGTTTTGTTCTCTGCTGGAACACCGTTAAATAGCATTGCAGTTTTAGCAAAGTTGGTAAGCGGTTATCCAAAGCGGCTTGTCCTTGGAGAGCGAAATCACCTATCCAGTATCGTTAGACATTCATCGCGTTTTCGGGATCGATTTCGCCCCTATCTTGTGCGTTTTTTATATACGTTTGCAAATTTGGTCTTGGCTGTATCGAAGAGCGTCGCGGATGATGTGATCACAATTGGTGGTTTGGATGAGAAAAAAGTGCGAGTCGTACACAATTTTTTTGATGTAGATCAGATTCGGGTCCAAGCATCTGTGCCCACCAATATTGACTGGATTGATACTCCGGACGTGCCGATACTCATCAGTGTTGGACGCATGGTTCCACAAAAAGGATATGATATCCTGCTGAAAGCTTTTTCCCTGTTACGCAAGCAACGAGAGTGCCGTCTGGTTATTCTTGGTGACGGAACAGAACGTGCGACGTTAGAAATTTTAGCGAAAGAGCTAAATGTCCATAACGATGTTTTTATGCCCGGATTTGTTCAAAACCCTTATGCGTATATGGCTAAAGCAAGTCTTTTAGTGCAATCATCGCTTTGGGAGGGGTTGCCCGGAGTGCTCATTGAAGCTCTGGCTTGTGGTACACCGGTAGTTGCTATCAATAGCCCCGGAGGCGCTTCTGAAATTTTAGCAGGTGGCAAATACGGCACTCTCATTACAACCCCAAATGTAACGGATTTGGCTGAAGCAATCTCCCATAATTTGAATAATAAAAGTGATTCGAAAAAATTAATTGATAGGGCTCGTTTCTTTTCTTCAGAGAATATCCTTCAGCAATACAAAGAAGCGTTTGAAATCATGGAATGAAAGCAAAACCATGTTGTTTAGGAAGAATTATGAAGATAATCATTAGTGCAACAACAAGCTGGAATTTATATAATTCCCGTTTAGGCTTAATAAAAGCGCTTATAGCAAAAGGGCATGATGTCGTCCTTTTAGCGCCTCGTGATGAATACTCACAAACGTTGCTAGATTTTGGCTATCGCTGGGAAAATTGGCCATTGGAACCTCGCGGGCTGAATCTATTCCGAGAACTGCATTCCCTATTTTTTCTTATTTCCTTTTATCGCCGCGAGCAACCGAATATTGTGCATCATTTCACACCAAAGGGCGTTATTTACGGCTCATTTGCAGCAAAACTCGCCGGTATAAATCGAATCTACAACACGATTACTGGGCTAGGATATGCTTTTTCCGATACGTCCCCGCCTCTGCTTAAACAGCTTTTTTTGTTTTTATATCCTTTAGCATTAAAAAATACGCAAACTATATTTCAAAACCCGGAAAATAAAACCTACTTTTTACAGAAAAATATCACTCAGGAAAAGAATAGTACCTTGATTCGTAGCTCCGGGGTTGATGTAAACCGCTTTGAGTATAGGCGGGAACCAGATGGCATTTGCACGGTTATGCTACCATCACGATTTGTTGTAGAAAAAGGGATAACCTATTTTGCTGAGGCTGCAAAGATTTTACATGAGCGCAAAGTGCCTATTGAATGTGTTCTGGTTGGAAAGTCTGAGCAAGATCAACCCAATGCTATCTCACAGACACAACTAAATGAGTGGGCAGAAAGTGGTCTAATTAGCTGGTGGGGCTGGAAAGAAGATATGGCGACCATTTATCCCAAAGTGCATATTGTCTGTTTGCCCACCTTTTACAGTGAAGGTGTTCCAAAAGTTTTAATTGAAGCTGCTGCTTGTGGGCGGTCACTGATCGCAACAGATGTACCTGGATGTCGTGAAGTCGTCCAAGATGAATACAATGGGATTTTAATACCACCCAAGAATACCGAAGCATTGGCTGATGCAATTGAAATTCTTGCTCGTGATCCTGATTTACGAAAAAAAATGGGGGGAAATAGCAGGAAATTAGCAGTAGATATTTTTTCGGCGAAGGAAAACGCTCAAGCTTACTTGAATTTATACAACAAACAGCCTAGTTCTGGATGATATAAGATTGTACGTCATCAAAGCTCGCTGGATAAATGGGTCAGAAATCTAACGGAGACTTTTTAGCTAAACTAAGTAAGTACCTGAAAGTTTCTTTATAAAGCTAACCCAGCAAAGCGGAGCAGATCGCTAGTAGAGTTTTCGCTAAAGAAAGTTCTGTAGGCTACCTTGAGGGCATCAAGAGTTCGTGTCAAATTAGCCGCTATCCTTTGCTTCACAATACGCCAAATACTTTCAACCGGGTTTAGCTCCGCCGCATATTTTGGCAATAAAAGTACAGAAAGCCTCGATTCAAGAAATAACCATTCTTCAACTTTTTTAGAAAGGTGGTAGCGAGCTTGATCCCAAATGAAGATATGGCGTTCATTTGGATAAGTATTCAAGAATGCCTTCAAAAAAGCTATTGTGCTTTCAGAGTTTGCACGCTCAAAAAAAGCATCAAACCAGTCACCATCTTCCAGATTTAGGACACCATAGCTGTAAAACTTCTCATTGGCTTTGGGTATAGGGATGCGAATTTGTTGTCCTTTTTGCATCCACATTTGACGCAATGGAGGTAGGGTTCTGAATCTCGTTTCATCTTGAAGCCAAACTCGCGTTGCGGCTCTCTTCTTCAGCACAACACTGGCTATCTTTTTCATCATCTGAGCTTTATGAGGATCTTGGCGGACGGCTGCCCAGCGAGGGCGGCGCCAGCGAAAGCCAAAGCTATGCAAAGTCTCTCTCAGCGTATTGCGAAATAGATGTACAAATTCTTTTTGGTGAAGATAGGTTTGAAGTAAGGCTACTGTCCAGATTGTGCAGTTTATGCCATAAGATGTTGGGTTTTGAGATAAAGTTTTCTCCAAAAAATTACTTACTGACTTCGTCGTTTTTCTTGGGCGACCTTTGCGTGGTTTGTCGTACAACCCAGACGGGCCTTCTTTATCGAAGCGGTTGAACCACTTATAAACTGTGATATGGCTTGTTTTATGAATACCGACTATTTTCGGAACCGAATAAGCTAGTTCCGAGCAAATAATGATCCCAAGATCATGTAGGTGTGGGACGGATGCAAACAAACCATTTTTCTAGACCAAGTAGCCGTTCAAATCGTTTTTCTAAAGAATCCATTGCTTTCTTGGTTAATTTAACGCCAGTGTGATAAGTTTTTTCGACAATCTCAACTACAGGATGAATACCATTGTAGGTCATGTTTTTAGCGAAATGAAAGACCGTTTCCAAAGAATCGAGCAAGCTACCTCTCCAATAGTTTTCCAGCACACCCCAAACCCGTTCAATTGGGTTGTACTTGCTGTGATATGGAGGATAATAAGCTAATTGAATGATGACTTGAAATTCGTCAGCAAATCGGGTTATTCTATGCATAAACTGAGTGCGACGGCTGTGACATTCAGGGCCATTAATGACTAAGGTTTGTACCAAAGAAAAACGGGCTGCAATCTTTACCCAAACATCTCGAATACAATCAACAAGGGTATCACTAGTTACAGAACCTGTAATCAGAAAGACGAAAAGCTCGTTGTACTGAGGTAGGAAAACGCCAACTGGAGTAACTTTTTCGTCGGGTCGAAAATCGTGGTCTAATGCTTTTATTTCTAGCCGATTGAAGCCACCTCTGGATAAAAGGGCTAACAAAACCCTTCCTTTAGCGTCAACAGACATTCGCAATACTCTTTCATCCGTATCAGCTTGCTTGTTGACCTGTTTCAACTGCTCAAAAATAGCATCGGTTTCTGGTATTTTTTTCAAAGGTTGACTTTTCTTCACCTTTTTAGGGTGATATTTCAATTTGTTGAGTTTGGTGCGGATGGTGTCCTCACACGGCAAATCCTCGTCAGAGTAACCCTTTTGCTTAATTAATTGTTTCCTGACTTCCGCCGCACTTATCCGAATATACAAGCGGGTTGTCTTAAAGGTTGGATCGGTTTGGCTTTCAGCTTCGGCAATTGCTTTGATGTCATTTAGCAAATTGGGCAAGTGGTATTCAGCAGGTTTACGTCCTCTGGCTGAAAAATTCTCGTAGCAACGAAAACCACTTTCAAGTTCGTGCATCCCCTTGCGGATTGTGCGCCGATGCCAACCCAATTCGCGTTCTGCGCGTCGCTGACCACCTTTGTCTAAAGCCTTGACTATTTGAGCCATAAAGATTCGCCGATCACTTCCTTTTAGTGCTTTCGCCGTTGCTGTGAAAACCTTTTTGAGTGATTCTGTTAGCTCCATCTGTCACATCTTGCCTCCTATCTTTTGACGATTAGACTCTAACTTTACATCATCTTTTTGGGGTCATTTAAAGTTCGGAACTACCTAACCTTGAGAAGAAAGCTCTATCATATTGGCTCGCATGGCAATACGACCTACTTCTTGCCGTATCATTCGAGCTAACTCAAGATGTTCTTCTTCTGTGACGCTACGAACGTATCGCATAATGCTCTCCTTTCTACTCGCCTGAACCTCTTTCCTAGTGAAAGTATAAAGGAACTTTTTGACACCCACTTAGAGTTAAAGATACCGAGTAGCATGCGTCGTTAAAGATTGCAGATTGTTTATCCTTTATCAGTTCTTCATTCGCCCCAGTCATCATAGTTCACTTCCCATTACTATGATGCGCCATACCCTCCAAGACATACAAGCAACAGCTCTTTATTATTGCCATTGCCATCACGATCGAGAGCACTCTAAAAAAGCGGCGAAAATTTAGCCTTTTAAAGGATTTATAGAGACAACTGTCTCTGGAACAGTAAATAGAGGTTCGACCCCTCTGCCCCCAGCATAAAAAAGCTCCCAAAATGAACTGCCCCCCAAAAGGTGGACAGGTAATAAAA
>Ga0209249_1001524_pt1 | contig 21789 bp, 16 predicted proteins | sample SaaInlV_200m_DNA_4_FD_184653 | JGI IMG/M metagenome (GOLD analysis project Ga0209249, IMG submission 184653) | Marine microbial communities from expanding oxygen minimum zones in the Saanich Inlet - SI037_S3LV_200m_DNA (SPAdes) (version 2) | ecosystem: Environmental > Aquatic > Marine >...
CAATCCTTATCATTAACCTTAAACGAAATCTCCGTCCCCTCACTCCGCCCAATCCAATTCCTCTGCATCGTCTTTGTCCTTTCCGGCCACTCAATCTTATCAAGACCCTTCAGTAACTCATCAGCATACTCCGTCGTCCGAAAAAACCACTGCTTCAACTTCCGAACCTCAACATCTGTCTCCTCATGCCTCCAACACTTTCCCGATTCCACTTGCTCATTCGCAAGAACCGTATTGCACTCCGGACACCAATTAACAGCAGCCTCCTTTTGATAAGCAAGCCCCTTCTCAAGCATCTTCAAAAAAATCCACTGGTCCCATTTGTAATATTCAGATGAAGCAGTATTAACAATTCGCGACCAATCATAAGTAACACCCAAAGCCTTAGTCTGCTTAATAAAATTCTCAATCGCATTATTAGTATATTCCTCAGGATGAGTCCCAGCCTTAATCGCAGCATTCTCAGCAGGAAGACCCAAAGCATCATAACCCATCGGGTGCAAAACCTCAAACCCCTTCATCCTCTTAAACCGAGCCAAAATATCCCCAATCGTGTAATTTAAAGCGTGCCCCATATGAAGCCCAGTCCCAGAAGGATAAGGAAACATCTCTAAAACATAAAACGGCTCCCTACCACTATTCTCACTCACCTCAAAAATCTTATCCTTATCCCATTTATCCTGCCACTTTCTCTCTATCTCAGAAAAATCAATCTCCATACCAACCTCAAAAAATCAAATATTATAAATCTTCCCAATCACCCATCTCCTCTAACCCTACCCAAAAATCTCTCTAACCATCTCAGCATCCATATTCTTACTAATCCCCTTCTCAACCGAAATAACATCCTCAACCAACTTCTTCTTACTCTTCTGCAACTCCAATATTTTCTCCTCGATAGAACCCTCCGCAATCATCTTGTAAACAAAAACAGGTTTATCCTGGCCAATCCTATGAGCTCTATCCATAGCCTGCATCTCAACAGCCGGATTCCACCACGGGTCCAAAATAAAAACATAGTCAGCAGAAGTCAAATTAAGCCCAACTCCACCAGCTTTAATCGAAATCAAAAACGGCCGCGCATCTTTACTATCCTGAAACTCACTAACAATATCCTCGCGGTTTTTACTAGTCCCATCAAGATAACTATATTTAATCCCTTTCCGAGCAAATTCCTCTCGAACAATAGTAAGCATCTTAACAAACGAACTAAAAATCAAAACCTTGTGTCCCTCACTCAAAACCTTCTCAACTTGAGTCATAAGTAAATCAAATTTAGCACTGCTCCCGGTATACTTCTCGTCAACCATTTTAGGATGCAAAGAAACCTGACGAAGTTTAGTCAGACCTTGCAAAATCTTCAACCTAGATTTATTCATTCCCTTATCCTTAATACTCCTATTAATTTCACTACTAAAATGGTCCTTCCAAGTTTGGTATACCAAACTCTCTTCTTCGCCAAATGAACTATTTAAAACCATTTCAGTTTTTTCAGGCAACTCTGATGCAATCGTACTCTTATTACGCCTAAGCAAAAAAGGATCAATCATTTTCTTTAAACTATTTACTACATGCCCATCCTTCCCCTTTTCAATCTTTAAAACAAAATTCTCTTTAAATGAATCATAACTTCCCAAATACCCAGGACTAAGAAACTCAAACAAACTCCAAAGCTCCATTAAATTATTCTGAATAGGAGTCCCACTAATAACCAACTTTCTTTTCCCCCGAAGAGAAGAAACCGTCCTAGCACTTACACTGATAGGATTCTTAATCACATGAGCCTCATCCAAAACAATATAATCAAATTCCATTTTAGTAAAATTCGCCAAATCATTCTTCAATACTCCATATGTAGTAATCACCAAATCATTTTTTCCCAGCATAGATAAAAATTCTTTTTCACCCTTAACCCTTCCAGAACCATGATGAGAGTAAGTCTTAATACCGGGAGTAAACTTCTCAATCTCAGCCTTCCAATTCCCAACAAGAGAAGTGGGAACAACAATTAAAAACTTAGCTTTACCTTTTCTCTCCGTTCGAACCTTCTCTAGCAAAGCCAAAGCCTGAACAGTCTTTCCAAGTCCCATGTCGTCGGCTAGTATACCATTAAATTCATATTCTCTCAAAAAATTCAACCAATCATAACCAGCTTTCTGATAATCCCGAAGATCAGCCTTCAATCCCTTAGGTACCTTAACTTCACTAATCCTTTCAAAATTTCTAAACCTGTCACTAATTTTCTTAGCACCAGTATCAAGCTTACTTTTTTTAGACAAATTAATCAAGCTCTCCAAAACAGGCATGTGATATTTAGACAACTTCACTTTTCCCTTATCCATATTAAAAAATCCACGATATGCTCGAAGGTCATTAACCCAATCCTTAGGAATCACCCCTTTTTTCCCATTCCCAAGATCAACAAATCTCTTGTTCTGAAAAATCCTCTCCAAAACCTTTTCCAACTTCACCTTATCTCTACCAAAAGAAACCTCACCTTTCAAATCAAACCAATCTACGTCACTTTGGACTTCCATCATCATACTCCCCTTAGCCTTATTCACCTTAAAATTAAACAAACCTTCCTCTCCCCTAATATCAATATCAGCCTCATTAATACCAGGAATATCATAAATAACAAAGTCAACCAAATCTCCCTTAACTTTAAACTCATCAAATTTTTCATGCCGAACAATATTATGAGAATTCAAAAACTCAAGCATCCGATCCTCCTCCTCCAAATCCCGAGGCACTTCATAAATAATATCCTTATCTACAATAATCAAATCTTTGGCAGAAGAGAAGTTTCCAATCTCGCGTCCTCCATAATCAAACCGCAAATTAATCCTAACCTTCACTCCGTCCCTCTCAAGATAAATCCTAGCCTTAGGAATAATACTTCTTTCCTCTCTCTTAAAATCTCCCGAAACATCAAACTCAAAACTGTTCAACATCTGCTGATAATACTTATTAAAAAATTTCTTCAACTCCTTCTCATTCAATGTAAGCTCTTTAGGAAATCTAATAATATTTTTAACAGCCTCTATATTTTCAACCTTCTTATGCTCATAAAAACATCGCTCCTTGCTATCAAATAACCAAAGACTGTTCAATCCCAACTCAGTAACCTTCATCCGCAAAAGATTAACCTTCCGCCGACCCGAAACAAAATACGGAGTCAAAACATAATTTCCCTCGTCATTAATCTTACTCTCCCATTTAATATGAAAATTCTTCTTAGAAAACGTCGCGCCCAAAATCAACTCTTGCTCATCAAAATAAATATCTCTCAAAATCGGCATCATCAAATCACTAGTCACATCATAAAAATCAGTCTTCTGCAAACCATCCCGACTACTACCCACATTAAAATTCTCTCTCGTAACCAAAAAATTCAAAACCTGCCGAACTCGCCTACTAACATTAAGCTTGCTATAATCAAAATCATTCCCAGTAAACTTCATAGGCAAACTATTACTCCCATCATTCTTAATCACCCCTCGCTGCAAAAGCAAAGCCTGCCGACTCTTTCCAAACCCCTCAAAATTAAAATAAAGAATATTCTTCTTCCCAATTTTCTTAACTACCGGAAACAACTCCTTAAAATATCCAAGCCCACCCTTATTTTTTCCATCCACCTCACGTTTTCGAAGCAAAGTCTTAGGTTTACTATTAAAATCATTCTTCTCATCCTTAATCATCTTCCAAAGCATTACAGCCCCAGCATGCGAACATCCTCCAGCCTCAACATGATGCTCACAAGTACAATAACTTCTCATTTCATTCTCCACAACCTCAACACTAACATCATACCCCTTCTTTCGATATCTAATCAAAATATTACATTCATTTTTCGTGTCAATACGCTCCCTAGAAATATTCAAGTTTTTAAAAATAGCAATAGCCTCCATCTGACATTTCTCGTTAACAAAGCTACTCCAAACCGGAATCAACTCCTCCCTAAGCCCCAATCCAAGCAAATCTTTCTTAATTTTAACTTTATTCAACTTTACAATTTCCCCAAAACGAAAAATCCATTTAAAAAGTTACGGGTCTAAAGTGATTACAAAGTCTATACCTCAATTCAACCGCTTCCCAAGCTCTCGAACCCTCTCCCGCAAATAAATCGCTCTCTCAAAATCCAACAACTCAGCAGCCTCCTTCATATCCGCCTCCAGCTCAATCACAACATTTTTTATCTCAGCCCGAGGAATGGATTTAACATCTTTAATCTCAACCTTTTTATCTCTTATAGGTTTCACAATCGTTCTAGGTGTTATATTATTTTTCTTATTGTATTCTATCTGAATTTTTCTCCTACGAGAAGTCTCATTCATAGCTGCCTTAATACTCCCCGTAACAACATCAGCATAAAGCACAACTCGAGCCTCCGAATTCCGAGCAGCCCTCCCAATAATCTGAATCAAACTCCGAGCATCCCGCAAAAACCCTTCCTTGTCCGCATCCAACACCCCAACAAAACCAATCTCCGGAATATCAATCCCCTCCCTCAACAAATTAATCCCAACAAGCACATCAAACTTTCCGAGCCTCAACTCCCGCAAAATCTCCGTCCTTTCAAACGTATCAATCTCACTATGCATATACCGGCACTTCACACCATTCTCCCCCAAAAAATCCGTCAACTCCTCCGCCATCTTCTTAGTTAACGTAGTAAGCAAGACCCTCGAACCATCCTTAACAGCCTTATCAATCTCAACTAAAACATCCTTAACTTGCCCAACAGTGCCCTTCTCTTTATTAGGGCTCACCCCTCGAATCTCAACCTCAGGATCAACAAGCCCAGTAGGCCGAATAATCTGCTCCACAACTCCCTCACTCTTCTCCCCCTCATAATCCCCAGGCGTAGCCGAAACAAACACAGCACTGTTCCCCTTCAAATACTTCTCAAATTCAACAAATTTCAGCGGCCGATTATCAAACGCACTCGTCAACCGAAACCCATAATCAATCAAATTCTTCTTCCGCGCCCTGTCCCCATTAAACATTCCACCAACCTGCGGTATACTTCGATGACTCTCATCAATAATCATCAAGAAATCATTCTTCGGAAAATAATCCAACAAACAAAACGCCTGCTCACCCTCTCGCCTTCCATCAAAATGCCGCGAATAGTTCTCAATCCCCTTACAAGTCCCAGTCTCATTCATCATCTCAATATCAAAATTCGTCCTCTGCTTAAGGCGGTGCTTAACCAACTCATCATCAATAGAGCCCAAATCAATCTTCAACTGGTCCCGAATCTCAGCAATCGCTCTATCGTATACCTCCTCCGGCACAACATAATTCCGCGCAGGCCAAACATGAAAGTACTTTTTACTGTCCAGCACCTCCCCCGTATTCTTATCAATCTCCAAAATCCGCTCAACCTCATCCCCAAAAAACTCAACCCTAATAATATTATTACTATATCCAGGGACAATATCAACAACATCTCCCTTAACTCTGAAACGCCCCGACATCAACTCAATATCATTACGCTCAAAAGTCATAGCAACAAGCTTCCCAATAAAATCCCGACGACTAATCTTATCCCCAACGTTCAAATCATGCCCCATCGACTTATACATCTTAGGGTCCGACAAGCCATAAATACAGCTAACACTCGCAACAACAATAACGTCCGACCGAGAAAGCAAACTCGCAGTCGTCGCATGCCTCATCTGTTCAATCCGCGGATTAATCGCAGAGTCCTTCTCGATATACTGGTCCTTTGCCGGAAGATAACTCTCAGGCTGATAATAATCATAATAACTAATAAAATACTCAACCCTATTCTCAGGAAAAAACTCCCGCATCTCTTCATAAAGCTGCGCAGCCAAAGTTTTATTGTGAGCCATAATCAAAGTTGGCCTATTTAACTTAGCAATAACATTCGCCATTGTAAAAGTCTTCCCCGAGCCAGTCACCCCAAGCAAAGTCTGCATATTCTTGCCCTTATCAATTCCACTAATCAAGCCCTTAATTGCAGCGGCCTGGTCTCCCGCAGGTTTAAACTTACTCTTCAGTTTAAACTTATTTTTCTTAATTTCCATATTATATTCTAAATCAACCCAATTATAAATTTTCCTAACTCATTCTCTAATCTTCTTCTTCCGAAGCAACCTCTGGTAAGCAATAGCAAAACGATGCGCCTCATCCCGAATCTCAACCAACAATTTCAAAGCCTTACCCTTCTTATCCAACCGAACACTCTTTCCCACACCAGGAAAAAACACTTCCTCCTCCCTCTTCGCAATTCCAATAACAGCAACTCCAAGCTTCAAACTCTCCAAAACCTCAACCGCAACCCCCAACTGCCCCTTCCCCCCATCGACAACAATCAAATCCGGCATCTTCTCCCTTCTCTTCTTTAACCCACTATACCTCCGAGTCATTACTTCCTTCATCGCAGCATAGTCATCATTTTTATCCCCTCCCCGAATACGAAACTTCCGATAATTACTCTTATCCGCCTTCCCATCCCGAAACTGCACCATACTCGCCACAACATCAGTCCCACCCAAATGACTTACATCAAAACACTCAATCACCTTCGGAACAAAATCAAGATGCAATTTCTCACCCAAATCCTTAACCTTATCAATATTCCCAAAAACCGAAATCTCCACATTCTTCCTAACAAGCTCCAACAACTTCAATTTCTCTCCTTTCTTAGGAACAACAACCTTCCCGCCCTTGCTCTTAACAAACTTCTTCAATCCATCATCCACTGCTTCAGGCAAAACAACTTCTTTAGGACATTCATAATCAGAATAAAACTGAACCAAAAATTCTTCCAAAAAATTCGGAGTCCAACCAAATTCAAAAAACTGCTTATTCTCAAGTATACCTTTTCGAGCATTAAACAAAATCAAGTATACTCTCTTCCTATTATCTCTTTCAATTCGTCTTTTAGTAGAGCCAGTCATTAAAGATCTTTCAGAGGGGAGCCACGTCTCGCCGTCGAAAGGTTTATGAGAAAATTTCCCATTTTCTCCACTGGCTGAATCCGAAGAGGATTCGCCAACTTCAATCCAATTCACAAAATCCTCATCAAACTTCTTCCCTCTCTCCATCTTCTGCCTCTCTCCCAAACTCTTCACAGCCCGAATCTGCTCCCTCACAATCAAAGCCCTCTCAAAATCTTTATCCATAGAAAACCCCTTCATCTTCTTAGTCAAAATCTCAACAATAGCCCTATTCTTCCCCTTCAAAACCATCTCACAACTTTTAACATCCGCCAAATAATCCCCTTTCCCAATCAACTCCTCACAAGGCCCCGAGCAAAGCCCAATCTCAAACCTCATACACCTCTTCTTAGGAAGCCTCTTGCAAGTCCGAATCTTAAAAATATTTCTAAGAACCCTCAAAACATAATCCCTACTCATCCCCGAAACAAACGGCCCATAAAATTTACCTCGTCCCTCACGTTTCCGCGCAACAAGAAGTCTGGGAAACTCTTCATCTGTCCTCTCAATAAACGCATATCGTTTGCTATCCTTCAAATCAATATTATACCGCGGTTTATACTTCTTAATCAAATTATTCTCCAAAATCAAAGCCTCAACCTCCGAGTCCGTCACAACAAAATCAACCGATTCAATCTTCGAAACCAAAATATTAGTCTTAACATCCTCATGCGTCTTCTGAAAATAACTCTTGACCCGCTTCGCTAAAACCTTAGCCTTCCCAACATAAATAACTTGTTCCTCAGAATCCTTAAATAAGTAACATCCAGGATTTTTAGGGATACCATTCAACTTTATCATACAACACAAAAACAACAAACCAATTTAAACCTGTCCCAAATAAAAAATAAATTAAAATATATATTATTACCTTTTCTCTAAAAGATAATAAACAATAGCAGTAATTATACTAAATAATACCGCACAAACAACCCAGATTATCTTCATGCCAATACTCATTCGCTTCTTGTTCGCAAGAACATCGTAGATTACCCAAATAGCACAAATCAATCCAATAATTCCAATTAGTCCATAATTCATCATATCACCTCCAAATTAAAAAAGCTTCCAAATTATTTATATCTTCCCATTTCTCACAAAACCTTTAATAATAAATAACTCTTAATCCTAACATGAAACTAATCTCCTGGAACGTAAACGGAATCCGAGCCTGCATAAAAAAAGGCTTCCTAGACTTCCTAAAATCCGAATCCCCAGACATAATCTGCCTCCAAGAAACAAAAGCCCATCCTTCCCAAGTAGACGCAGACCTAAGCAAATACCCACACCACTTCTGGAACTCCGCAGAAAAAAAAGGCTACTCAAGCGTCGCAATATTTAGCAAAATACAACCAATCTCAGTAACAAACGGAATAGGAGTCCTAGACAACGAAGGAAGAGCAATAACTCTAGAATTCGAAGACTTCTACCTAGTAAACGTCTACACTCCCAACTCAAAAAGAGACCTCTCAAGATTAGACTTAAGATACAACGAATGGGATAAAAAATTCTTAAAACACATAAAAAAACTAGAAGAGTCCAAACCAGTAGTGAGCGCAGGAGACCTAAACGTAGCCCATCAGGAAATAGACATAGCAAGACCCCAGGGAAACAAAACAACCGCCACAAGACCAGGAAACCCAGGCTTCACAGATAAAGAAAGAAAGAGATTCTCAGGCTTCCTAGAAGCCGGCCTAATAGACACATTCAGGGAACTCCACCCCGAAAAAGTCAAATACTCTTGGTGGTCCTACATGATGAACACAAGAGCAAAAAACATCGGCTGGCGAATAGATTACTTTCTAGCCTCAAAAATTCTAAAAAACAAAATCAAAAAAGCAGATATCTTAACAGAAGTCATGGGTTCTGATCATTGTCCAATTCTGTTAGAAATATTTTAAAGTTACTTCTTCTTTAAAATCATAAGATATTTATACTTGGAATCAAGAGAAAAGATATGAGGTTGGGAAAAGATAGGTTTTATTTAATTACGTCATTATTAGTAGCATTTCTGTCTTTTCTTGGACTGCTGGTATATATAAAAAATCCATATTTAGCATTCTCCCCACTCATAATATTAATTTGGCCAGTTTTTTTTATAGCGAAACTCATTTTGGGAATAGTTCCAATAGACTTCAATTTCTTTTATATGTTAAAATCTTTTTCATATGATAGCCTAATATTCTTCAGTATATTGATTATTGCATGTTTTATTTTTGGAACCCTATTGTCCCTGGGATTAAGCCTAATAAGAGAAAGAAAAGTGCTTTCATTTGCAACATTGAAAAAAATCGGGATGATCTTAATCTTTTCATTAATAGCGTCTAATGGATATCTGCTAATTTATATAGATAATATTGATACAGAAAAAATAGAGAAATATTGTACAAATCCAGGAGGAGAAAGAAGCGGGGCGGCAGTAAAAGAATGCCAAATAGATGCACTGAGCAAGCTGGCAAAAAAAGAAGGGAACACAAACTGTGACCTAAGTAAGATAGATGAGGGAATTTACGACAACATCTGTATAGTAAGTTATTATAGTCAAAAAGATCCATATTTATTTTGCCCAGGAGAACGCTATTCCTGCAAGAGCTGGCAGGATATGATAAATAGAACAAAAGTAATAGAAGAATCTAAGGAAATTCCAGAATTAGAGAAATGTTCAAGTTTAATAAAAAATTTAGGACTAATAGAATCAATGACTATCGATAAGGGAGGGTATGTCCAGCATTTAAAATGGAAGGAAGAATATGAGAAATGTGTATATGAAGTTGTAATATTAGAGAAAGAAAACTTCTGCGATAAAATTGAATTAAACCAAAAGTTAAAGGATGGATGCTTATTAGAACTAGGATTGAATTCAAGCTCCCAATTATTAACAAAAGATATGTGCAAAGAATATTTAGGAGAATCAGTTAGTAGCACATATGAATATGAAAAAGAGCCACTATTTTCCTGCATATCAGACAAAAATTTAAGTTCACATGATTTTGAAATATTTATAGTGGAAGAAATGTCTAAATTTTATCTAGGGTATCTTAGTAATATTGGAGAAGATTACAAATGGCATGCTCAATATAATGGACCTGGATATGACACCAAATGGCCATTAAGCCTTCATCAAGCTGAAGTATCTGGAAAATTACATGATAATTTTTTAAGGTTAATCGACGGAAGGCAGAAAATAGGAGCAAAAACTCCTTGGCCAGAGAGTTTAGACGCATTTGAAGAAGAAACCCGTAGGATTGATTTACTTCCAACATTAGAAAAGGTAGAAACCTTAGAAGTGTTAGATATAACAATTCAAAATATTCAATTATCTAAAAAAAGCGGTATTTACCAGTATGACATTTTTATAAAAAATAATACCCTTATAATATTAGAATGGCGTGAAAACAAGGAGATTGAAGGAATCTCAAGACTGGATTTGATAAAAAATTTTATAGAGAACAGCTATATAATTCCAAAAAAAGAGAATTTATGAGAGGCATAGAAATCTAATAGGCTTACAAAACCCGCCCCAAATACTTCCCAGTCCAACTCTTCTTCTCTTTAGCAACCTCCTCAGGCGTCCCCGTAGCAACCACGGTCCCTCCACCCTCCCCACCCTCAGGCCCCAAATCAATAATATAATCCGCGACTCGGGCAACATCCAAATTATGCGCGGGTCCCAATCATAGTATTCCCCTTCTCAACTAAAGAGTCCAAAACCCTAAGCAACTTCTTAACATCATGAAAATGAAGCCCAGTAGTAGGTCCATTCAAAATGTAATTTTTATCTAAAAAATAAGAGAATAAAGAATAGCTCCAAAAATAAAGCATATCAAAAAAACAATAAGAGGAAGATATTTTCTTAACTTAGGAGGACAATCTACTTTTTTAGAAGATGCCCAATTATCATTCCAGCTTTTCTTAGTTGCTAATCCAAATACTATAAGACAAAAACCTGCCATCATAAATATAAAATTTCCTGTAGCTATGCCGACGGGAAGCCAAAGTAATCCTATAATAAAAAATGGCATAGAGCCCTTCAACTTCTCTTTGATATCCTGCATTCCCATTATTACACAAAATGAAATAACTTAATAAATGTTACCAAAAAACATTCACATAACCTTCTTCAGATACTTCCCAGTCCATGATTTCTTATTCTTAGCTACTTCTTCAGGACTCCCCGTAACAACCACCTCACCACCACCCTCACCACCTTCCGGCCCAAGGTCTATTATATAATCCGCAGTTTTTATCACATCAAGGTTATGTTCTATAACTACCATCGTGTTGCCTTTTTCTACGAGTGAATCAAGTACTCTCAAGAGTTTTTTCACATCATGAAAATGAAGCCCAGTAGTAGGCTCATCCAATATATACAAAGTCCGACCAGTCCCACGTTTAGCAAGCTCCTTAGTGAGCTTAATCCTCTGAGATTCCCCACCAGATAGCGTAGTAGCACTCTGCCCAAGCTTAATATATTCCAATCCAACTCTCCTAAGAGTCTCAAGCTTCCGGTATACATTAGGCACATTCTCAAAAACCTCCAACGCCTCCTCAACACTAAGCCCCAAAATATCCGCAATATTCTTCCCCTTAAACAAAATATCCAGCGTATCCCGATTATACCGCCTACCCTTACACTCCTCACACTCCACATAAACATCAGGCAAAAAATGCATCTCAATCTTAACCGTCCCATCCCCCCGACACTTCTCACATCGACCCCCAGGAACATTAAACGAAAACCTCCCAGGTCCATATCCCCGAATCTTACTCTCCTTAACTCCAGCAAAAAGTTTCCTAATATCATCAAACACCCCAACGTAAGTAGCGGGATTACTACGCGGAGTCTTTCCAATCGGGCTCTGGTTAATCACAATCACTTTATCAATTCGCTCATCTAGAACAATTTCCTTATGTTTCCCAGCTCGAATCTTCGTATCCTTATTCAGCTTCTTAGCCATCCCTTTACTCAAAATCTCATTCATCAGCGTACTCTTTCCCGAACCAGAAACCCCAGTAATACAATTAAAAATCCCAATCGGAATATTAACATCAATCCCCTTCAAATTATTCTCCCTACATCCCTTCAACCGAATATATTTATTACTCTGCCGACGACGATTAGGCGTCTCAATAACTTCCTCGCCAGACAAATACCTCCCAGTCAAACTATTCTTATCTTTTATTATCTGCTTCGGAGTACCTGCACTCACAATCTCACCCCCATGAATCCCAGCCCCAGGCCCAATATCAACAACATAGTCCGCAGCTCGAATAGTATCCTCATCATGCTCAACAATAATCAAACTATTTCCCAAATCCCGAAGCCTATGAAGCGTCTCAATCAACTTCGCATTATCCCGCTGATGAAGCCCAATCGAAGGCTCATCCAAAACATACATAACACCCATCAAGTTCGCCCCAATCTGAGTAGCCAGACGTATACGTTGCGCCTCCCCCCCACTCAAAGTCCCAGCCTTCCGAGACAAATTCAAATAACCAAGACCAACACTATTCAAAAAACTAAGCCGCTCCTTAATCTCCTTCAATATCAACTTCGCAATCTCCATCTCTTTATCAGTCAGTTTCAACTTCCCAAAAAATTCAGCACACTTAACAATCGACATCTGCGCAATATCATTAATATTCTTTTTAGCAACCTTCACACTCAAAATCTTATCCTTCAGCCTCTTTCCCTCACAGTCAGGACAAGTCCTACTTCTCATAAACTTCTCAAGTTGACGTCGACGATAGTCCGATTCAGTTTGCTTATACAACCTCTCACTCTGTGGAATCAATCCCTCCCAACCCTTCTCCATATTCATATTCCCTCCATTACTCCATCTCCCATGAACCGGCTTGTCACTCCCATACATCAAAATCTCATACTGCTCCTCACTCATTTCAGAGACTGCTTCCATAATATCAAACCCAAAACTCTTCCCTACAGCCCCCAACTGCTGAATCCTCCAAGAATTATCAATCCTCCCATAAAGCTTAATCGCCCCATCCACAATCGCCTCATCCTCATCAGGAATAATCAACTCAGGGTCAAACTCCGTCTTAACACCAAGACCATGACACTCCTCACATGCTCCAAAAGGAGAGTTAAAAGAAAACATCCTAGGCTGCAGCTCCTCAAAAGCAAGCCCGCACTCAGGACAAGCCATAATGGTAGAGTAGGTATACTTCTTATTTTCAGAATCAAGAACCTCAATCATTCCCCCCTCGCTAACCCTAGCCGCATTCTCTATAGCCTCACTAAGCCGAGAAGAGTCACTAATATTCACTCGGTCCACAACAACCGCAATATCATGCTTCTTATACCTAGCCATCTTAATCTCCTCATCAGTCCTATAAATCACACCGTCAACCTGAACACGCGCCCACCCATCCCGATTCAAACCCAAAATCACCTGCTCATGTGTCCCCTTCTTATCAGTAATAACCGGAGCCAAAATAGTAATCTGTCCTTCAACTTCCGAAGCAATCCTGTCACTAATCCTCTGCGGCGAACTAGATTCAATCTTACAACCATGCTCCGGACAATAAGCAACTCCCACTCTAGCAAAAAGTAACCTCAAATAATCATAAATCTCAGTAACAGTCCCAACAGTACTCCTCGGATTCTTACTAGTCGTCTTCTGCTCAATAGAAATCGCAGGACTAAGCCCCTCAATCGCGTCAACATCAGGTTTATTCATAACACCCAAAAACTGCCGCGCATAAGCAGACAAGCTCTCAACATAACGCCTCTGTCCTTCAGCATAAAGCGTATCAAATGCAAGAGTAGACTTACCCGAACCACTAAGCCCAGTCACGACTACAAATTTGTTTCTAGGCAAGTCAATACTGACATCCTTCAAATTATGTTCACGTGCGCCTTTAATCCGTATTTTTTCCATATGTGTCCTCAAAGAAAATAAAATAACAACATAAAAAACGATTATAACCTTTAAATTTCTTCCGTCATGATATTTTTACAAAATAATATTCATCGTTAATCTTTTAAACTAAATCAATTTCTAACAATCACGCTCCGTTAGTCTAGTGGCCAAGGATGCCGCCCTCTCAAAGAGGTGGAAAACCCTAGTCGATGAGACAACGGTTTGATGTTCGCTTGAGCAACCACCTGAGTCTCTCCGGAGATTCATTTGGAGAACGGCGGTGACCCGGGTTCAAATCCCGGACGGAGCGTTTTATTTTTTAGGATTTGTTCAAATGGCTTTCGTGAGAAAGTGTGCCCTCAGGCCAAGGACGGAGCGTTTCTTATTTAATATTAAACAAAACATTCTCAGAATCATAAAACTTCCCATTCCTAGTAATTAAAAAATCATACGAAACACTACACCCGGAAACACCTTCAGGAAACGCAAAATAAACCGTTAAGTGATCAACCCAACCTTTAGGAATCTTCCCCCAGGTATACCAACCCCTCTCAATCCAAGAATCAACAACTTCCAACCCAACACCACAATCCTCACTCCCCGCACTCCAATTCAAAACAAAATCATCATCCCCAGCAGGATTAGCATTATTCAAAGCATAAGCAACCCCAAACTTACTTCCAGATGAAACATTAATATAATCAGTAGGCGGCAAATAAAAAGCAGTCTTCCCATCAGGCAAAATCATCGAAGTCAAAATTTCCTTAACCTTCTCATCAACATAATCATAATTATACTTCTCAAAATTCTCATCAAAAATAACAGAAACCTCTTTTACTTTTTCAGGTTTATTCAAATTATCTTTTTGAGCAACACCACCCTCAAACTTTGGATCACCCAACATAAAGATAAATAAAACTAAAAAACTCAAGATAACACCGGCAACAACAACTTTTCTCATGCAAAAACAGAGTAATTAAAGTTTATAATCATTCCCCAACAAAATCCCCAACAATCTCCAAAATCTTCTCCCCATACTTCATCAACTTCTCGGGCCCAATACCCGAAACCTTCATCAACTCCTCAGCATCCCCAGGCATCTTCTCAACAATCTCATCAATCGTAGCATTAGACAAAACAACATAAGCCGGAACACCTCTTTCACTACTGAGCACACTCCGCCAACTCTTAAGCTCCCCAATCAACCCCTCATCGACGACCTCCGACCTCCGACCTCCGACCTCCGATTTTTGGCCTGCCAACTTACGCATAGCGGAAGTTATGTAATAAGTCGGCTTCTTAGTATGCGTAACAACCAATTCCTCCCGAGCCCGAGAAACCGCAACATAAAACAACCGCCTCTCTTCCTCTTCCCGATCATAATCATCCGCCTTCACCATCTCAACAGCAGGATGGTCAGTAGCCTTACACGGAAAATTCCCCTCACTCGCTCCAATCACAAAAACCTTCTTCGCCTCAAGCCCCTTAATCGCATGAATCGTAGCAAGAGTAACACCTTTCATGGTCCCATTAACTTTTCCCATAGACTCGTCTGCTCGAACATTATGCAAAATCTCCTTATTCTTCATGGCTAAACTAAGCTCCATCAAAATCTTATTAGTTCTAGCCAAAACAAAAATATCTTCAAGTCCAACATCCGAATCCTCAATCTCCCTCAAAATAAAATCCCGCTCCGCATCCTCATTAGCAAAATCCTCAATCCTAATATTAGCCTCGCCCTCAAGATGCCCTTCCAAATCTGGCAACTTCATCTCGGCAATAGCATGATTCATAAATTCCACAACACCCTCAAAACTCCGATAGTTCTTTTTCAAATGCACAACCTCACTCAATCCCCAATCTTTCTCAAAGTTAAGAATATAATTCACATCACTACCTCTCCATCCAAAGATAGACTGCCTAGGATCTCCAACCGCAAATAAATTCTGAGGCTTGAGTAACCCAATCAACTCAATCTGCATCGCATTAACATCCTGATATTCATCAACCAAAATATGCTCAAAACTAGGTATACCGTCCGTATTGGACTTAAAAAATTTAATCGTATCAATAATCTGATCACTATAATCCCGAAGTCCCTGCGTCTCCATGTGCTCCCTCAAATATTTTGTAATTCTATAAATTCTCTCCGCATTAACTTTCTCGTTTCCATCAACATCCTTCGTCCAATCATAATCCGTCTTCCCACTCACTTTAAAATAATCCATCACAGCAAAACAGTCATTCATAAAAGCATTCGACAACTGCGTCCCAGTCCTAAACTTCTTCTGTCCCGCACTGAAGTATTCATCAATGATTTGTTCCATATCAAGCCCCAAAGTCGCAACCGCCATATTCATCGCCAAAATTTTATCGCCATAACTCTGAACCCGAACCTGTCTCCCATAAATCTCCCCTCCATTCCTCTGCAAAATACCCTCACAAAACGAATTAAAAGTATGCACCCTAACTCCTCTCACTCTCAATTCTCCCAACCTTTTCTCCATCTCAAGCCTAGCCTTCCGAGTAAAAGTAATAGCCAAAATCTTACTAGCATCAACTCCTCTATGCTTAACTAAAAATTCAATTCTCTTTGTAAGAACAGTAGTTTTCCCAGTACCAGCCCCAGCAACACAAAGCAAGTTCTTGGCCCCAGAAACAATCGCCTTCTTCTGTTCATCATTATAAATATCCAAAAAATCCGAATACTTCCCAAACACCTCCCTATCTTCTCCATTAACTCTACTCTCCCCAAAATTCGCCCGGTTCCCAAGCTTCTTAGCTTCCAGCGTAGGATGCGTAATCTCATTTCTTCCCTTAATAGTCAATTGCATAACCTTAACAAATCGATTATAATCACTCTGCACCATATCAATCATCCCATTCGAAACCAATCTATCTATCTCACCCATTACCTTAGACCTATCCCAACTAAGACTATCAAAATTATCAAGCTCGTCAAGTCGGTTCTTAGAAATAGATTTATTAGAATAATCCCCAAGTAAAAAGTCCGCCAACAAATTCCGCCCCACCTGAAACGGCAACTCCATTAAAGCCCTCAATATATGCGTGTATTTCAAATCCTCTTCCATTTCTAAAAAAACAAAAACCCACTTTTAAATTTTATTGGGCAAGACTAACTACTTCAAGCCCTCATTTCAACAGCATTATTCTCCTCATCTAACTCTCTAATCAAATCATCCGCATCAACAACAAACGTCAAAACCTCACTCCCTCCAGGCACCCTCATATTCTCAACACGCAAAGTCCGACCATACCCAATCTCAAGCTCGCCCAACTCAACAACATCAGCAACATCCCCATCAGACAAAATCGTCAAATCAAGATGATCAATCCCAAGCATTCCCTCATTCAAAACCGAAATATTAAAACTCAAATACTTCCCACTAAGAACAGCATCAAGCTTACTAATCTTAGCATCACTCAAAGCCTTAATAGAATAAAGCTCCACAAGCAAATCAACCATATCATCACTAAGCCGCTGCTCACAATCCGAAGTATTATACATTATATTCTTAGGGTCGTCACTATGATCAAACCCAAAAACATGCCCAAGCTCATGCAAAGCAACAATCGGGTACTCGCAACTTCTAGAATTATACAAAAGCACCTTCCCTTCTTCAATCGTCCGAAACAATCTAGTATTAATAATTCGACTAGGTCCACCTTCACCAGCCGCAAACAAATCCTCACCCAACTCAACAAAATTATTACTGCACCCAACTAAAATATCCGCATTTCCAGAAACCTCAAAAAAAGAAATAAGCTTCTTTTCAGAATTAACAGGAGTAGCACGAGCAACAGAATCCTCAAGAATCCTAAACGCCTCAATCATCTCATTACGTCGGTCAACATCACAGTTCTCATCAATAGAATACGAAATAGCATTATGATTAAACCTCAAGTTCTCAATAAAAACCGGAACCGCCCCATACTCAACAATCGCAACTCTCTCAGGTTCAATATAATTCTTCGTCAAAACAACCGGGTTAATCGGCAAATTCTGAAACATAAAAGAAAAGCTAAACACTACAATTAAAAAAACCACAATCACCGTAATCACCCTCCAAGCCATTCAAAAACAAAAACAAAACACTATTTATTCCTTCCCATCACCTTCTCAACGTCCCCAATATTCCCAGCTTCAACCAAAGCCTCCCTCAATTTCTTACCTCCAACAACGCCCTTAGTAAAATTCATAGCTTGATACTTAATCTGTCTAAAAAACAACCCATACTTCTTAGCCAACTTCAAATACTCCTCAAAACCAACATCATCCTCACTCTTTCCAAAAATCCCCGGCTTCCCAATCGCAGCTCGCCCAATCATAACAAAATCAAAATCCTCCAAAATCCTCTCAATATTATCAAGCTTAACATCCCCAGAAAAAATAACAGGAAGCTTAGTATTTTTTTTCACTTCCAAAGCAAAGTCATAATCAACCTCACCACTATAACCTTGCCCAATAGTTCGCGCATGAATACAAACCGCATCAACATATCTTTCCGCCATTTCAACAATTTCCAAAGCATTTTCACTCTTTCGAATCTTAATAGTCAAAGGCCTCTTAGTATTAGCCCGCATCACTTTCAAAATACTCTCAATTAAATCCAAATCTCCAGACATAAAAGCCCCATGCTCCAACTTCCTAGACAACTTAGAAGGACATCCCAAATTAAAATCCCAAAGCGAAACCTTAGAATCATACTTCTTCATAAAACTACCAATCCCATTAACAGAATTTCCAAACAACTGCAAAGCCGGTTTGTCATCCAAATCCAGTTTTTTCCGAGAGAGAGCAGAAGTCATCCCACTATAAGTCAACCCACAGCCAGCCCTCCTACAAAGCAACCGAAACGCAATATCATTAGGTTCAAGCATTGGCGCAAGAAAAACCTTATTCTCCAATTCTAAATTCCCAATTCTATATTTCACAAAAAACAAAGGCAAAAAGGATTTATAATTTTAATCAAATTAATATATACTAGACAAAACAAAAGAATATATATTAATTCAACTTTTGTTTAAGATGACAAAAAACGAAGATATAGAATCAAAATGCGAATTCGAAATAATAATTAATCCAAAAACAAATTTGCCAACGAATGCAGAACCAATCCCAAAAGAATCCAGAATTAAAGAGGAATTCGTAGGATATTGCTATGACGGCAGAAAAAACCTGTGTGATTTCTCAGTAGAATACAAAAACAAAAGCTATTGTACCTATATCGAGCAAAAAAAATAAAAAAAATAAAAAAAATAATTTCAAACCTTAAGTAGCTCCTCTAGAAGCAAGCTCATTTTCAACAGCACCTTTACGATCCTCAACTTTCTGTCCAGCAACTTCAAGTCGAACTTCAGCCTTATCAGAAACACTCTTTCTAAACTTCTCCATCTTCTGCTCAGCCTTCTTCATCTGCTCTTGAACCCTAGACTTTTCCTCATCGCTCAAATCCGAGTTATTAAGACGAGCCCTAACCTGCTCAACTTTACGTTCTTGAATACTTTCAAGCTTTTCAACTCGAACCTCAGACCTCTCAACTCTTTTCTCCCGAGCCGCCTTCAGTCCCTCGTTCTCCTCAATCTCAACAAGCAATTCACTAAGCTCGCCATCACTCATTTCACTCAAAGCCTTATGTTGACGGAAATTATTTCTCTTCTGCTCAAGAAGTTTTGTCTCCATCTGATCACTACGATTCAAAGCTCTTTCATAAAACATCTCAAATCGCTCAATCTTTTCATCACTAGCCTCAATCTCAACCAAAACCCTACTATCATCAGGAAGCATTCCCGCATGTCCCCCATCTACAATAGTGCAAGTCACACTAGAACCAGAAACAAAACCTATAAGCAAGACAAATACCAGTAGCCCCTTCATGATAAATCATAGCATACAAACTATTTAAATTTTTCAAGAGTTAAATTTATTAATTAGAAAAGGTTTCAATTTCTATGAGTAAGGTGATATTAGTAATTAGAGACGGATGGGGCTTCCGTGCATCAAAAAGAAACAACGCGCTAGCAAATTCTAAAACCCCATTCACAGACAGCCTAATGAAAAAATACCCAAATACTCTACTAACTGCACATGACGGAGCGGTAGGCTTACCAAAAAGATACATGGGAAATTCCGAAGTCGGACACATGACGCTAGGCTCCGGGAGAATAATCAATCAATCCCTATCTAGAATCAATAAGTCAATCCAAAACGGATCCTTCTTCAAAAAACAAGAATTTCTAAAAGCAATTTCCTCAGCAAAGAAAAAATCAGGCTCACTCCACATCATCGGACTAATCCAAGAAGAAGGCGTCCATTCTCACCTAAATCACCTATTCTCACTACTAGATCTATGTAAAAACAAAAACTTCCAAAATGTCAAACTACACCTAATAACAGACGGCCGAGATTCCCCAGTAAATAAAGGAATGAAATATTTGAAAAAAATCCAAAAGAAAATAAAAAAAATAGGATTCGGAGAAATAGTTTCTATTTGCGGCAGATTCTACGCAATGGACAGGGACAATAGATGGAACAGAACAAGACTTTCCTACGAGGCAATCTCAGTCGGAAAATCCAAAATAAAATTTGATGACCCACAAAAAACTGTTCTAGAAAGCTACAAGCAAAAAACAACAGATGAATTCATCGAACCAAGAACAAAAACAAGCTACAAGGGAATTTCAAAAAAAGATTCTGTAATATTTTTCAACTATAGAACAGACCGAGCACGGCAGCTAACAAAAGCCCTTTCAGCTACAAAATTCAAACATTTCAAAAGAAAAAAAATACAAGCCCATTATGTTTCAATGACAGAATATTATAACACAATCAAAACTACAGTAGCATTTTACGAGCCAAAAATAAAAAATAACCTAGGTCAAATAATTTCAAACCAAAAATTAAAGCAGTTAAGAATAAGTGAAACCGAAAAATACGCGCATGTAACATTTTTTTTTAATTCCCAAGTAGAAAAGCCAAACAAAGGAGAAGAAAGAATAATTATTCCTTCTCCTAAAGTAAAAACATACGACCTAAAGCCAGAAATGAGCGTAAAAAAAATAGCAACCACTCTAGTTAAAGAAATCAAAAAAAACAAGCATGACCTCATTATAACAAACTTAGTAAATGCTGACATGGTAGGTCACACCGCAAAAATTCCTCAAATAAAGAAAGCTTGCACTGCTGTAGATACAGCTCTAAGTAAAATAGTTAATGCAGGGCTGAAAGAAGATTATTCTATAATTATATGCGCAGACCACGGTAACGCAGAAGACCAGCGGCCAAAATGGAAAACCAGCCACACAATAAACAAAGTCCCGTGCATAATAGCTTCAAATATCAAAACGAAAATAAGAAAAGGAGAACTTCAAGATATAGCTCCGACAGTTTTAGATCTAATGAAAATAAAAAGACCAAAAGAAATGACAGGCAAATCTCTAATAAAAAGATAGATTTTTATATCAAAACAACCATATAACCAAATGTTAATTCAATGGGTAGCAATCATAATTCTAGTCCTAATAGGCCTAACTCTAATCAAGCTAGAACATCACATGAAAGCAGTCAAAATGTTCATACTCTTAATCATAGGAGCACTCATCTATTTCTCAATTGTAAGCGTTTTTTCATCCCCTCAAGTAGATCTAACTTCTCCAAAAGGCATAATCGGAGGAGCCTATTTCTATGTAGGATGGATAGGACAAGCCGCCGCATCACTCTGGGACGTAGGAGTAGACACAACCCACATGGTAGGAAACGCCATAAAAGTAAATAGCACTGGTTAAAAATTAAAAGCCTGACACGGGGATCAGGTCGAGCAAAGCGAAGATTATCCCAATGGGAAACCCGAGGTTTGGACGCGTGTCATCTTAAAAGCCTGACACGGGGATCAGGTCGAGCAAAGCGAAGATTA
>Ga0209249_1001525_pt1 | contig 21771 bp, 29 predicted proteins | sample SaaInlV_200m_DNA_4_FD_184653 | JGI IMG/M metagenome (GOLD analysis project Ga0209249, IMG submission 184653) | Marine microbial communities from expanding oxygen minimum zones in the Saanich Inlet - SI037_S3LV_200m_DNA (SPAdes) (version 2) | ecosystem: Environmental > Aquatic > Marine >...
AAGGGCATCTCTAAAAACTCCTTCGCATCAAAATTTTCAGAGTTTTTCAGAGACAATTCAAATTTTTGAAACACTATCGGGATAATGTAATAAAATTTGAAGCAGGATATGGAAAACTCTGAAAACCCTTCGGGAACGAAGATAATAAACAATCTGACTACGTTATAATTTTTTGAAATAGCTACGGCTATTCTAAAAAATTATGCCTTGCATATTATTCATTATCTTCATTTTTTGAAAGAAATGAGTTTTTAGAGATGCCCTTAATGTAAATTGTTATAACAAGATTAAAATTTCACAGATTTATTTTAATTGATGACAGTAAATAATAACCACGAAACCTTTATCTAACAAGCTAAAATTGTAAATATCATTCAGAATATCAGTATAATTCAATTTAATTATGTTTTCACCTTGAGGTAAACAAAAACGATTATTCTGAAATATTTTTGACCCATCGGTTTTAATAATGTTAAATCTATTTTATTATCTTGGTGGCCATAAAAGATGTTCTTGTGTATTTAAAATGAAGATTTGGTTTTTTCAAATCGCTCAATTTGACATCAAATGGATTATTTATTAATTGGTTTAGGCATTATTTTTATTATTAGTGGAATTTTGGGTTGCGTGCTTCCTGTAATTCCCGGGCCACCCTTGAGTTATGTGGGATTATTACTCCTTCATTTTACAGAACGATACCAGTTTTCAACAAAATTTCTAATTATTTGGGCAATTATTACTGTTTTGGTTTACGCACTAGATTACGTGATACCGGCATGGGGCACCAAAAAATTTGGCGGTAGCAAACGGGGCGTTTGGGGAAGTATTATCGGGCTGATAGTAGGTTTATTTTTCTTCCCCCCGCTTGGAATAATTATTGGTCCATTTGCAGGTGCCGTAATTGGTGAATTATCTTTGGGTAAAGATTCGGGTGCTGCATTAAAGTCGGGATTTGGTTCTTTCCTGGGTTTTTTAACGGGAACACTTTTGAAACTCATCACATCAGGAATGATGACCTGGTATTTTGGGAAAGAGTTAATTGTAGTATAAATTGTTTTTTAATTGTAAAATCATTTTAATCAAAAATACGATTCATAAATATTCGCAAACTGAAATATCTTTTTTTAATCTACAATATTCTTTCAAAAGGAAGTCGGTAAAATTTTTGTAATCTGAAATCTTTAATTATTGGAGAAAATTTCCGATTTTCAATCCAACATAAATAGTTCGTGGATTCATCGGGCCATAAATATAACCAGGGTCACGGTTAATACCAATATCAAAATCATTTTGATAAGAGTTTAATATGTTTTTTATTCCGGTAAATAGTTGTAAAGTAGCCCCGTTCAATTTGATATTATATCTTACTTTTGACCCCATCTCAAAAAAAGTTCCTGTTTCTCTCAACTCACCTTCTTCCGGATTGGGTATTTGTAATCCAAAATAGGGAACAAGCATTTTCCCGGTATAATTACCCGTAGTAGATATGCCCCATTTACTTGATGGCTTCCAATCTAAAGTCAGGTATCCATAATCTGCTGGGTTACGGAAGAATTTTTTTTCATTAAACTTCTGTGCTTCTTCATATTTACTACTTTGTAATGTGAAGCCTGCTTTTAATAAAAAATTATTTGTTGGTGCTACATTCAATTCAATATTTACACCTTGTACTTTTGCCCCTGCAGTGGCATTAACCCGTGTATAAATAACAGTCCCATTTTCGTCAGGTTCACTATATTCATTAGCAAATGGATTTTTCAACCTTGTATAAAAACCTTCTACTAATAAGCCAGCATATACATTCCCAAATTGTTTGTTGAAATCGAGTGAAGCCATATAACTATGACTCGTTTCTTGTGTTAATCCAGGGCTATTCACATGAATTACTTTTCTGGAACCAGATGTTTCAATATGTAAGTCTTCATCAAATATCTGCGGGGCACGATATCCTTGCGAATAACTTACTCTTGCTTGCAAATACTCTTTTAAATCATATTTTAAAGTAATCCTCGGGCTTAGTACATTCCCCGATTTCTGAGAACCAGAATACTCTTTATCGACTATATTATAATTATCAAATCGTGCCCCAACAGAAACTCTAAGCTTATTCCAATCGATTTCATATTGTGCAAAAATCCCTGTGGTATTTATTGTTTGATCTGCAACCGATACATTATCTGTGTGTGGAATACTAACAAATGTATCATTAACAATTACTGCATTCTCGTAATCCAAATAACCAAGTTTTTTATCTATTAACAATGCACCTTCATTTTCAATACCTACAACTAAACTTGATTTTTCGAATTTTGCGTTGTATTGAGCACCTATCGTGTAAGAAAAATCTTTGGTATTTCCATAATCACTTAAAGACTTTTCTGCACCGTAATACGAGTCTCTGTTTACTCTTTGTCCTGAGGCATAAACTGAAAATAAATCATTTTCCCTTAAAAACTGTTCATAAGTTAATGCACCTGTAGTAACGTTGTGGTCAACTGCTTCGGCAATGTTTGATTCATGGACCGGATAATCAAATTTATCTCCTCCCCTTCTGTCTTCTTTAATATTAAAAAAGTCGGCAGTAAGTTTGCTTCTTGTTCCAAAACGATGATATAACCGGGTTCCAATTGTAGTATTTTTTAAAGAAGCGATTTCAGAAATATTATCATTATTTGCATCAAACGGTCCTCTGTCGCGATAAAAACCATAAAGTGCCATGCCGGTTTTATTATCAGCAGAAACCAAAGATGTGTTGAAGTTAACCGAATAATCTTGTGCCGGATTGCCTGACTCATCCATACCAACTCCGATAAGCCCACTATTTAGGCCAAATTCATATGAGTTATTTATTGGGTCTTTTAGAATAAGGTTTATGGTACCTGCTATTGCATTGCTTCCATACAATGCAGAACCACCGCCCCTTATAACTTCAATTCGCTCTATCATGCTCGACGGAATTAACTCTAAACCATAAACCCCTGCTAATCCGCTAAAAATAGGACGACTATTTATAAGGATTTGAGAATAAGCCCCTTCCATCCCATTCATCCGAACCTGAGAAAAACCACAATTTTGACAATTGTTTTCCATTCGTAGGCCCGGACAAAAATTTAAACCTTCGCTTAAAGTAACTGATTGGGTTGTAACAAATAATTTAGGTGTAATTGCATTAACAATAGTTGAAGATTCTATCCGGTTTGTTTCATTCCTGTCTCCTGTAATTACAACTTCTTCAAGCCCTAAAATATCTAAATCTAACTCAAATTTTATCTCTTTTGTTTCTCCGGCTTTTATTGTGATTTTTTCTTCTTTGGGTTTATAACCTACAGATTGTACCCTGAGAATATGGGTTCCCATAGGTAAATTTATTAACTGATAATGACCCGTTTCATCTGTTGTGGTTCCAATGGTTGTTCCCTTAATACTTACTGTTGCAAAAGGAATATGTTTTTCACAGTGATGGCAAATGACATGTCCAACAATATTGGCATCTGTTTTATTCTTTTGTGCATAATTAATATGTGTAAATAATAATAAAAGTATTGTCAAACCAATATGTATTCTGTTCATATATCCTTTTTTATATTTAAAAATTACTTTCTCAACATTTCATATTTATAAATACGAAATACTGCATAACGACAGGAATTACAGTCTCTATCGTAAAAATGTTATTAGGAAATTGGGGGAGCCCTGCCTTTATGAAGAATTATGCAAGTTAGAGTATGTCTTATTATTATGAAGTATGAAAATTTCTCTTTTTCAACAAGTTTAAACAAGGCAAAAATTGAAAATACTACAAGAAAAAGAATTTCTAAAAATTGAAAGAATAATATTTCAGCATTTGTATGATTGTGAAATTTGAATGGCTTTGAATCGTTTGATTTATCGTAATGATGAGCATGATTAATAACTGTTCCGTCATTTAATTTATGGACATGTAAGAAAATTGCCTTATTAGCAATTAACATCCCCAAAATACTTATCATTAAAAAAGTAATGAATTTTATCGTAATATTTCTAAGCAAATCCTTCATTAAACTGCAAAAGTAATTAATTCAAAGTAGCTAACAATTGCTGATTGTTGATATTTTTTTATATAACTATCTTTTAACATGTTGAGTTTAATAAACCTGCGCCCTATTATATTATTTTGGTGGAATTTTAGCGCTAAATGCACCTCTTTTCTGTTAGAAAAAACGAATACCAATCTATTGAATTTAGCTTAACCTTAGCATGCATGCTAAATTAAATAATGTATTAATACAAGTTGAATATTAAAATGCCACTGGTAAAAGAATTGCTTTTAAACTGAATATAAATAAACTAAAATTGGCTTTGTCGGGGTAGCCGAACTCACACCCTTGCAATTTGATACAATTTCATTAAACAATCATTGTTTTTATAAACTCGCTTAATATACTAATTTAGTGTGAAATAGGATAAATCCATCATTCTTATTGCCTTATCAACTATTTAACTAAATTTCAATTCATTTAAAAAATGTCGGGCAAATGTCGGGCAAAGTTAAATATTTTGTATCTTTGATATGAACTTTTAAACTTATTATCATGGCTGCAAAAATTAAATTTTTTACAAGGATTACTAATCAAAATAATGAAGCAAATATCCGGGTTAGGTTTTCCAATGGTAGGCAATTCGATTTAACAGCCGTGACAAATTTTCAAATTAATCCTGAATATTGGAATAATGAAAAAGGGATTGTCAGGCAAAGAGCAGAATTTGAAAACAAATATGAACTTCAAAAATCATTGAATAGCTTACAAAGCTTTATTCAAAGTGAGTATGATAACACCCCCGATAAATCAAAAATAAATAAAGACTGGTTATCTGAAACCATTGATAAGAATTTCAATCCTGACAAATATTTACAGGACAATTTAAACCTGTTTGGTTTTATACAGCACTTTATAAATAATTCATCTAAAAGAGTTAATCCAGACACCGGCAACCCTGTTTGTTATAAGATGAGGCGGGAATATGAAGTAACTTTCAATTATTTAAAGGAATATGCAAAGGAATACAGCGAACCAGACTTTATTGATATTGATTTAGAATTTTATCAGCAATTTGTTGACTTTTTAAGGGGGAAAGGTTTAGCAGTTAACACTATTGGAAAAAAAATCCAGACCTTAAAAATATTTCTTAATACAGCAACTGAACAGGGAATAAACCAATACATGAAATATAAAAGCCGGAAATTTAAAGCACTTTCAGAGGAAAGCGATAGTATTTATTTAACTAAAAAGGAACTTACTCAATTTTATGAATTTGATTTTAGCAACCGCCCCGGATTGGAACGGATTAGAGATTTATTCATTATTGCCGCATGGACTGGTGTCAGATATTCCGACATACAGCAAATAAGACCTGAAAGGATAATAGATAACATATTTACCATGAAACAACAAAAGACCGTGAAAAAGTCTGTAATTCCGATTAATAGAATAGTCTGGAATATCATTGATAAATATAACGGTGAATTACCGAAACCTATCAGCAACCAAAAATTCAATGAATATTTAAAAGAAGCGGCAAAAATTGCAAAGTTAAACTCTATTTTTGTTAAAACCGTTTCTGAACATGGTATGAGAATTGAAAAAAAATACTCAAAGCATGAAGTTATAGGCAGCCATACAGCCCGGCGGTCATTTTGTACTAATGCCTTTAAAGATGGAATCCCAACACTTCATATCATGTCTATAAGCGGCCACAGAACAGAGAAAGCCTTTCTTAGGTACATCAAGGTTGACGGTGAGGAACACGCTAAAAAAGTGCTTAAAATGTGGCACAAAAGCGGTGAATTTATTAATGTTGCAAAGTAATATTTCAATTATGGCATTTGATTTTAAAAACATAGAATTTTCTTCAGTTCACATCAACTCAATAAATGTATATACCTATTTTGGAAATTTTGTTGTCAGGAATTTTGATAGTATTGAAAGTTTTAAAAAAAAGCGATTTAAAAACTATGCAGATAAACAAAATAAAAGTATTGATGAGGTTTTACAACTTTATGATATTGGATTTAAAAATGGAATAACAAAAGCACAAAAGACAGTCATTGAAAAAAATAATATAGCACCAAAAGCAGGGATGTACTATTTGTTTGAAATTGCCTCTACCTATAATCTTGAAGCAAAATATTACAACAATAGAATCAATGATCATTTTAAAGAATTTGTACATGATAAATTTGAACCTAAAATCATTATTGAAATTGGTGAGATTATGGGTGAATATTATTATTCATGGCTACAAGTTTTAGAAAACCACAGGGTATTTGAACCACTTTTCAAACCTGAAATAGACAAAACAAAGAACAATTTTATAAACAAACCTTTATTTCCTGTTCATGGTGTTATAATTGTTGATTTGCCTCAATCAATGAATATTGCAAAAGATTTTAGAGCCACACTTTATAAAATGAATATCATATTAGAAATAAGATTACAATGGCTTAAAAATGGAATTATGGATAATCTTAACAGTTCCGAAGTGTTTAGATATGATATTTTAAAAGATTTAAGAAAACAATGTGCTGATTTTTTACAGGAAACAACCGATAATACAAATAATGACATTTTTGAAAAGTATGTTTCATTTTACCAACAGATAAATAATGAATTGAAAAAAAGTATTGAAATTTTTTCAATTAAAGCTAAAGCATACCATACAATGGATATGAGTTATATTTATGAATATAAATTCTATAATAAAAATTGGTTTGTTGTAGTTTTAGATTATCTGAACTTTACAAATGAATCATTTAATAGTATTGCAAAATTTGATAATTTACTTACCGGTTTTACTTGCACTTTGCACCCCGACACAGTTAAAGAGGTATTTGATTATATGGTTGAAAAAGAACATTTAAGCGGCAAATTAAGCTACTTTCAGGCAATATTTAGCAATACACCAACCCATGAAATAAATCCCGTTAAATGGCTTATTACAAGCAATTCTGGCAAAACTTCAGAAAGGGGAAACCAAGCATCATTATTCATCTTTCTGGAAATGATGTTAGGAAAAGTTTCAAATAAAGATTTAATTAAGTCCAAAGATTTATTTATTGATGAAAAAGGATTCTTTATAAAAGACAGATTAAATAGAGCTAAGAAAATAAAGGGGAAAAATGAATATGAATATCTTTATGGATTTGAAAGAAGATTAAAACAAATAATTGAAAAAGCCCGACCAGCCTAAACCTCATCAAACCCCTACATTTTACAATACATTTTATTAAAACCCGACCAAACCCGACCATTAAGCCGGTCGGTTAAACCATTGATTTAAAGGCATTTATATTGTTTTAATGTATTACTTTTGAAACGGCTTGCAAGGCAAAAAAGTAAATAACATTAAAAATTTAAAAATGTATTTAGAACAAATGATAAAAGAGAATCCCGGAATTAACCTTACAGTTAACGCCGGTGAATTATTGGAATTTGGGCAAAGTATAGCAGCCCAAACCGCTAAAACCGTTCTGGAAAAAAACCATGAAAAAGTTTATACCAGAAACGAAGTGATTGAAAAATTTAAAATCTGTTCAGCGACTTTGTGGCGTTGGGATAAAATGAGACTGATTGAAAGTAAGAAAATCGGGAATAGGGTATTTTATCCTGAAAGTGAAATTAAGCGGTTAACAAGTCTGAAAGGGGGTGACAAATGATTTTAACAGATTATTACAAAGGGGAAAAATTAACCGATGCAAAAAGCAGGTACGATATTACAACCTCAACTGGTGAATATGATTTATTTGAAAGTTTATTAATTAACAAACGGGGGTTTAATGTCGGGGGTTTGTCGTTTTATTGTGGTGAACGCCCCGACCGTTGGAAAAAGAAAAATGCTGATTTGGCAATAAGCAAAGGCAGCCATAATATTACAAGTCTCACCCGACCCGATTTAAACAAAAATTATGCTTTTGGAGATATTAACGGCACAAATGACGGGTGTATAATTGTTTTCAATCCCGACTTTAAACAAATCGGTATAAATACAATTGAAATATTTATTGCAAGGGGGTTAAGGAATGATGTAAACGCCCTTTGGGATTTACTTATTGATATGGAACTGAAACCAGAAATGGAAATATTAAGACATAAGGCGGTTACAAAAAACGTTACCGGCAAATAATGAAACCGGGGGGAAAAATTCCCCCTTTTTCATTTCACCATGTTAAGATGTGTTTTATACCCTTTTTTTGTAACCGATGTATGATAATTTAGATTTGACTTTGTACAAAGAAGCAACCCCCGATATTAATTTACTTGAAACTATTCCACAATACTTAACTGAATATACAAGTAGTGGAACTTCAAAGTTTGGTGAGTATGTGAACGGTTATTTAGGTAGCCTGAAAGTAAGTGTGAAAGAAAATCGGGTTAAAATATATGATAGCAGCATTTGTAAATTTTGGTTTGGTAATAATTTTAAAACTTTGGGCAAAGGTGACACCAAACAAGCAATTCAGAAAATAAGCGATAACTTACATTTGCCTTTTCATTTGGCTAATGTTACCCGGATTGACTTTTCACAAAATTTCATCATGCAATATCCTGAAAAATTGTACTACCCATATCTCGGAGAGGCACAATATTACAACCGGTTAGAACAGAACAACGGTTTATATTTCAATAATAAGTTAAGGCAAAAACTGTTTTATGGCAAAGTACATGAACAAAAAGAAAAGCGGCAACCAATACCGGGAATATACAAAAACAGGAATGTTTTAAGGTATGAATTAAGGTTTATAAAGCGGTTGAAAGAACAGTTTAACAGGTCGGAGATTACAGCCGGATTACTTTATGATGAGGACTTTTATCGGCAACTTATAAAACGTTGGAAAAATGAATATTTAGCAATTCAAAAAATAAATTCAAAATTAACAAGTATGATACCAACCGGGAGCAAAAAGGAATTTATTGAGAACCTGGCTTTATTTACAGTTTTAGAAATGGGGCAATCCCATGTACTGCACAAAGTAAAAGAGTGGCAGGAAAGCGAGCAAATAAGCAAAAAACAGGCTTATGATTTAAGGAACTCAATAAAACAATTAAGCAAAAAAACATTTAATGAAACGGGTAACGAGTTAATAAATGAATTAAATAAAAAAGTAAAAGAGGCAGCCCGGAATTATTAGCCTCTAAATTAAGATGTGTTTTGTACATTGAATTTGTAACCGGGTATTATCTAAAGTAGAGTAAAATAGATATTTGACTTTAAAATATTAACAAATGGCAAAGGGAAAAAAAACAGGTGGCAGGGAATTAGGGACACCAAATAAATTAACCTCTGAATTAAGAAAAAGAATAAGTGAATTTTTAACTGATAACTGGGAACAGATTGAAAATGACTTTATAGACTTAGAACCTGAAAAAAGGATTGCATTATTTGAAAAGCTACTCCATTATTCTTTGCCCCGGTTGCAAGCAACACAATTAGAAGCAATTATAAATGAACCCAAAACGATTGTATATAAAAATGTATCGAAACAATTTCCAGACAATTAGTATGTTAACTTTAAAATTAACAAATGGCAAAGGGAAAAAAAACAGGTGGCAGGGAATTAGGAACACCAAATAAATTAACTTGTGAGATTAGAGAGGTTTATCAGAAATTAATTGAAAATAACTTTTCAAATGTGGAAAATTGGTTAAAGATTGTTTCAAAGGAAAACCCCGATAAGGCTTTAAACTTCATAATCAGGTTATCGGAATTTGTAGTTCCTAAATTGCAAAGTACAACATTATCAAATTCTATTGATTTTGAAAGTTTAACAGATGTGGAATTAAAATCATTAATAGAAAGAATCAAAAATATTTAAGATATGGATAGACAAGCCAGGATTAAATTATTAGAACTATATTTTAATAATGAAATTACAAATGAACAATTTAATTCTGTTCTGAAAATTGGTTTTCCTGCACCTGTAACATTTCAGCATGAGGGAGTTGAATTAACTGAAAGGCAGAAAGAAATTGAATCGTTAAAGGAAATTTACAATAAACTTGGACAAACAATCTTTGGAATTAGTTTTAAATAAATTCCCCAAAAGTTTTATGAAAAGTGCCTGTTAAAGAGGCTTTTTTATTCCAACCTTATTTTCCATATTTTTAACCAGAGAGGCTAACATATTGGTTGTAATGGCTTATATTTGGTTAAAATTCAAATAAATATTTACCTTAAAACTATCGTTATGACCAAACAAGCATTAACTTCTTATGTATTATTACACTTCGACAAAGTAATGAGATTTGATAATTACAAACTGTTCAAAGATGAAATTATTCAAATAAAAGAAAAAAATGAGGATCAGGATGTAAATAAATTAGCAAAAGAAATAAACGATTCCCCAGAATTTGAAATTATGCAGAAATACTTTCTAAGAACTACTTTAAAAAATATTGAATCACAATTAAAAACGATTAAAGTAATAATTCTTATTTGCTTCATTGTTGGAATATTAGCAGCACTTTTTTCTATTGGTGGGATTTAATTTCAAAAAAGGCAACATCAAATAAATGTTATTGCCTTTTTGAACTTTTAACCCTATTATCAATATAAAAAGGTTGTTCAAATGTAATCATTTTATTTTGGTTAAAAACACCTGAAAAACGGTGAGTTCCTGATATTGTCGGGCAAATGTCGGGCAATAAAAAAAAGATTAGGCTGATAATCAAACGTTTAATTCCTTTAATTGTCGGGGTAGCCGGATTTGAACCGACGACCTCGTCGTCCCGAACGACGCGCGCTACCGGGCTGCGCTATACCCCGTTTAATTTATTTTAACCTCATTTTATAGGTGCTGCAAATTTAACGATTTTTATAAATGCTGAAACTTTTCCTGAGATAATAAATAAAACAACCCAAATTTTATTGTATCGAAAACTCATATAAAATTTTTGCGTTTTTAAACTTTGGATAGACATAATTATTAAACATTTGTTCATTAAAAGTTTGTTTGACTGAATTTTTTATTCTAAATTTGTACCTGATTATAAGTTATGTAAACAAGATACTTTATAAAAGTAAACAAATCAAATTGCAATAATTTAAAATAAAAAAATAATGAAAATGTTAATTACATCAACAGGTAATAATCTAAAATCGAAGTTCGACTTAAGGTTTGGTCGGGCTGCATGGTTTTGTGTATATAATCCGGAAACAAATGAAACTGATTTCATTGAGAATGAAAATATGAATGCACAAGGAGGGGCCGGTACAAAAACTGCTGAAACAGTAGCCGAGCTGGGAGTAAAAAAAGTAATTTCCGGCGACTTTGGTCCAAAAGCAAAATCTCTGTTAGAGCGTTTCAAAGTGCAAATGATTATTATGGATGAAGGGAGTAAAACTGTTCAGGAAATAATTGACAAAATTCAAAACTAAAATATATCTATATTGTTTGGATGAGATGAAACAAAAGTTAAAATATCTCCTCATTTTAGGCCTGATTATATTTACACAGTCTGGTTGTGAAAAAATAAATCAACTCACAGTATTCGATTTAGACTATGATTCGCAGGTTGTTATAGAATCTTTGATTGGAATAAACCTTCCTTTTAATTTGGCAACACCTGAAATAGAAACCAACTCCGAATCGAGTTTCGAAATTAATGATACACGAAAAGATTTAATTGAAGAGGTTACGTTGAAGCAAATAAAACTTGAAATTTCAGATCCCATTGATGGTGATTTTAGTTTTTTAGAGTCTATTAAAATATACATTAGCAGCGAGAACCTGGAAGAAAAATTGATTGCCTGGAACGAAGCAGTTGATCCTGAAGCAGGAAATATTATAATACTTGAAACTTCAAACGACGATTTGCAAGAATACGTTAAAAACGACCAAATAGCTTTGAGGGTAAACGCAGTTACCGACAAGCTGCTCTTAACAGATTATACAATTGACATTAATTCAATTTTTACGATTGATGCCAGAATATTAGGAATTTAACATTTAAAATTAAACAAGATGCCAGGAATTGACAGAACAGGGCCCGCCGGACAAGGTCCGATGACGGGAAGAAGGATGGGAGCCTGCGCAAGCAACAACTATCCTGAAAATGATGAACGTTTTTATGGAGGCAGGGGATTTGGTAGAGGATTTCGCAGTGGTTTTACCCACAACCGTGGAATGGGATTCAGACATGGATTTCGAAACCAAAACTTTGAAAATATCCCTGAGACTTCGGACAAGACAATTATAGAAAATGAGATTAATACACTCAAAAATCAATTGTCTTTGTTAGAGGATAAACTCTCAAAAACAAAAGGAGAATGAGATTTTCAAAGATGGAACACGTTCAAATTAATGTTGTTCCATCTTTCAGTTAATCGAATAAAAAACAAAAGAAATGAGAAATTCAGGAAAAGGAATAAACATGGGACAGGGTCGTGGTTTAGGCCAAGGCGGTGGCCGAGGAAGAAATAAAGGCGGTTCTTTTGGCACAGGTGGTTATTGTGTTTGTGCTAAATGCGGCGCAAAAGCATCACATCAAACCGGAGAAAAATGTACTACAATCAAGTGTCCCAAATGTGGGCATACAATGGTGCGCGAAGAGTTGTTAAATAAGAAATAGAATCCCCCGACAACCTACCTCTCCCATATTAGCAGAGAGAACAAAAGTTAAAATAATTCGTTTTAATAAATTTAAAACAAGGAGGATATAATCATGAAAAATTTAATGAACGTATTCAACGAAAAAGGTTGGGAACAAGCTGATAATTATCCCAATGGTACACTCAGAAAAGTTTTGCGCGACGAAAACAGTGCAAAAACAATATTGCTTAAGTTTCCAAAAGGATTTAAAATGGATCCACATTCACACATCACCACAGAACAACATTTTGTTTTAGAAGGTTCCTATTCAAGTAAAGGGAATAATTATCCTGCTGGTTCCTATCAACTTATTGCGGCACATGAAGATCATGGTCCCTTCGAATCGGAAAACGGAGCTTTAATTTTAGTAGTTTGGGATCCATACAAACAAAAACAATAAAATATATTTTATAACCCAATTTAAAAGAAAGTAATATGAAGTTTGCTATTCCAATGTTAAATGGCCAGATAACAGCACATTTTGGTCATTGTGAAAAATTTGCTGTTGTTGAAACAAAAGATAATAAAGTGATAAGTGAAGAAATGCTTACACCTCCGGTACATCAACCGGGAGCCTACCCAAGATTTTTAGCAGAAAAGGGTGTTGAGGTAATTATTGCAGGTGGCATGGGACAACAAGCACAAAATTTGTTTGCACAAAATAATATTGAAGTTTTTATGGGAGTTGCCACTGGAACCTCCAAAGAGTTAGTTGAAAATTATTTGAACAATCAGCTTGATACTGGAGACAACCTTTGTACCCATTAAAAATGGAGGATATAATTTTATATCCAATCGGAATAATTAATACACCATACAAATCGCTAAAAAATATTCCAATTCAGGGGCGTTTTAAGGATAGCGTGGAAGGTTGTTGTGTTTTGCACAACAAGTATTCCGATGGATTATTACATCTTGACGGATTTAGCCATGCAATTTTAATTTATCATTTTCATAAATCTACAAAAGAAGAAATTAAATCCAAACCTTTTCTTGAATCTGTTGAGCACGGGATTTTTGCAATTCGCAGTCCACACCGTCCCAACAAAATTGGTTTTTCAGTAGTAAAAATTAAAAATATAATTAAAAACAAATTGTTTTTTTCTCAGGTCGATATTTTCGACGGCACTCCCCTCCTTGATATTAAACCTTTTATAAAACACTTTGATAACAGGGAAAATGTAAAATCGGGCTGGGTTGACAAGCATTTTGCAAATGGGAATATTCCCGATGAAACAATATTAAACAAACAATGAAGATTGCAGTAGCAAGTGGGAAAGGTGGTACAGGAAAAACAACCGTTTCGGTAAATCTGTACCGAACAATTGGAAAATTTTTTGATAAAAATATTCGATTGGTAGATTGTGATGTTGAAGAACCAAACGATGCCATTTTTTTTGATAACCCGAAACTGATAGAAAAAAAAGAAGTACATCAGCTTATTCCGAAAATTGACACAACAAAATGTACATTTTGCCATAAATGCGCCGACTGGTGTGAGTTTAACGCAATTACAATTGTTAAAAACCTTGAGTTTGCAGAAGTGAATAACGACCTCTGTCATTCGTGCGGTGCATGTAGTGTTGCCTGCGAATTTGATGCCATTACAGAATATCCTCAACCACTGGGCGTAATTTCTCATTTCGATACAGGTATTGGAAATGGCTTAATAGAAGGCCGTTTAGAAATAGGTTCAGCCATGCAAACCTCGTTAATTAAAGAAGTTAAAAAAGAGGTGTCGCAAAATAATTCTACAATAATTTTTGATGCGCCTCCAGGAACAAGTTGCCCGGTGGTTGAAACGGTTTCAGACGTGGATTATATTGTTTTGGTTACCGAGCCAACGCCGTTTGGATTGCACGACCTGAAAATTACCGTTGAATTACTAAAAGATTTGAAAAAACCATTTGGTGTAATTGTAAACAAAGCCGGATTGGGTTCTGATGATGTGTACAGCTATCTCAACAAACAAAATATTGAATTCTTAAGCGATATTCCTTTTGTAAAAGAATATGCTGCCAATTATGCATCGGGGAAAATTTTCGAAAATATACCAGCAGAAATTGAAGGCACTTACATGGATATTGCAGAAGAGTTAATGAGTAAGAATTTGCCATCATGAAACGAGAATGGAAGAATAACATTGATAAACAGATGGTTATAATAAACACCCCCCATCTTCGCTTTGCTTCGATTGTCCCCCCAAAGGGGATAGGAGCTCTGAAAGAGCGACAGGGGTGAAAATTATAATTTAAATAAAAATTGAATAGATGAAGGAAATTACCATTTTAAGCGGTAAAGGAGGTGCAGGAAAAACAAGTGTGGCTGCGGCAATTGCATCCGTTGCAAAAAATGCAGTGTTCTGCGACAACGATGTTGATGCTGCTGATTTGCACCTTATCTTTAATCCTGAAATAAAAGAAACCTACGATTTCGATAGCGGTACAGTTGCTGTAATCGACCCCGAAGTATGTACCAATTGCGGGTTATGTGTTGAACACTGTCACTTCGATGCCATTCATCCAAATTCCTCTGAACAGTTGGAAGTGAATCCATTTCAATGTGAAGGTTGCCGTTTGTGCGAACGTGTTTGTCCTGAAAATGCCATTGAATCGATTCATAACAACAACAACTTTTGGTATGTTTCAGAAACACGATTTGGAAAATTAGTTCACGCAAAAATGGGACCGGGTGAAGAAAACTCTGGGAAACTGGTTACCGAAGTCAGGCGAAAAGCAAAAGAAATTGCAACCGATATAAAAGCTGATTTTATTATCAACGATGGCCCTCCGGGAATTGGATGTTCTGCAATTGCTTCAGTAACCGGAACCGATGTAGTGTTGCTGGTTATTGAACCAACACTTTCTGGACTTCACGATGCAAAAAGATTGGTTGTTTTGGTCAATTCTTTTAACATTCCGGTTTACGCGGTAATCAACAAATACGATTTAAATTCATCGGTTACAAAAAAAGTAGAAGATTACCTAATCGAAAACAAAATTCCTTTAGTAGGTAATTTACCTTTTAACACTAAAATGGTAGAGTCGATGATTCATGGAAAAACAATTGTAGAATACATTCCTGAAGAAAATATTAGCAAAGAATTTTATTCCATTTGGGATAAAATTATTCAGAACTAATTACTAGATATATGAAAATATTAAAAGTAGATGCTGACGAGTGCATTGGTTGCAGAGCCTGTGCAATGGTTGCTGCCAAAAACTTTGAGATGAACGATGAAAATATTGCATTTGTTAAAAATCAACCTAAATCCCAGGATGAAGAGGATGAATGCGAGCAGGCACTTGATGTTTGTCCGGTTATGGCAATTTCGGTTGAAGAAGTTAAAGCGAAACCGGAAAAAGATGAACATGAGGCAGCTTCAAATGAAAAGACAGATTTAAATCCTATTCTTGCAAAAGATACCGTAAAGGCAACCTTAGACACTTATCCACAATTAAAACCGGTATTAACAGAACTTTCGCCACGATTTAAAAAACTACAAAACCCGGCAATGTACAATACAATTGCCCGCTTTGCCACATTTAGAGATGCTGCAAAACTTGCCGATTTATCTGTTTGTGAAGTTCTACATGCCTTAAACAATAAGCTAGGAACTGAAGATGCGCTTGTTAAAAATATGCCTGAATGTATTTCGAAAGAATCGGACGGGATTGAAATGGACGGCGAAGAAATTACATGGGAGGAAAGCACAGAACGATTTATTTACAACATTGATATTATTTCAGAATTAATTGAAAAAGTTTCGAATCTTGGGCCACAACAAAACTTTGTAATTATTTCAATCGAGAGGCCTGATGCACTATTGAAAACCATTGTCGGACTGGGATTAAAATTCAATATCGAAAAAACCCGGGAATTTAGAGTTTCAATATTCAACCCAAAACCAATAAAGGAAGAAAAAGACTGGACTGAACGAAAAGAGGATTTTGAGCAATTGGATGTTCGAAATATGCAAACCGACCCATTTGATATTATTATAAAACACTCGTACGAAATAGAAGAAGATAGTGGTTTTATTTTGATACAAACATTTGAACCTTACCCATTAATAAATATGCTTAACGAAATGGGGTTCGAAAGTATTACGGAAGAAAAAGGAGCGGGCGAAATATGGGTCTATTTCCACAAAAAAGTTTCGGAAACCGAAGCAGGTGAAATTGCCAGCGACAAACCATCGGTAGTAATTCAATCTGCTACTCCGGTTGCTTATCCGGTTATTATGCGGCTTTTACAATCCGAGAAAATTCGAAAAGCAATTAATATTAAAGAGCTTAAAGTTTGGGAAGAAACTGAAAAACATTTAAGCTGGATTGTAAACGGAAGAGCCGACATTAGTTTCTCCGCTCTTATTACATCGGCCAAATTAAAAGAGAGCGATATTATTATTCCTTCTCTGTTTGTGTGGGATAACTTCTACATTTTAACTCGTGGATACAAAGCGAACAAGTTAGAAGATATTCAAGGAAAACAAATTCATACTCCCCTATTCGAGGAAGCTCCACCAGCAAAAATCACTAAATATCTGCTTAAAGCAAAAGGATTAAATACCGATGATTTTAATTTTGTTTATGGACAACCCTTTGGTCGCCCCGAACAAATTTTCAAAGATTTTGTTAGCGGACGAGCAGATACCGTTATTTTACGAGAGCCTGAAGCCAGCTACGCAATAAAAGCTTTGGAAAAGAAAGGTGAAGAGATTTCAATCATTTCATACAACGAAATATGGAACGACATTAATGAAAATTTTGGAAGTTTTCCAAATGCAGGGCTGGTTTTAAAAGGTGAATTTGCTCGAAATCACCCGGAACTGACTGAAGTTTTTTTAAATGAATTAAAAGATGCAATTAACTGGGTAAACAAGAATAAACACGAGGCTGCAAAGTTATCGTTCGATTTAATGCGCCAACCGGTTGACAGCATCGAACTTTTTCTGAACAGAGTAAAATTTGAATATGTTGAAGGAGATGAATTGGTAAAAAAAGTAAAAGCCTATTTTGATATTTTAGTTGAACAAGGAATTGTTGAAACAAAAATAGATGATGATTTTTTCAAAATATTTAAGTTGTGAAAGCCCCTCCCAACCATCCGCCAACTGGCGGAGAGGAATAAGAGGAAAAACATTACAATGCCTTATCAATTAGTAAAATAAAAACAAAGCTTTATGTATAAGTATCTATTCGGACCAGTTCCCTCTCGACGATTAGGAATGTCGTTAGGAATAGATTTGGTGCCACATAAAGTTTGCTCGTTAAATTGTGTGTACTGCGAATGTGGACGCACAACAAATCTTACTACCGAGCGGAAAGAATATGTACCTGTTAATGCTATTTTTACTGAATTAAATCACTTTCTAAAAGAAAACCCGACTCCCGATTATATTACTTTCTCAGGTGCGGGCGAACCAACTTTAAACTCAGGAATTGGAGAAATACTGAGTTTTATTAAAACAAATTACCCCGGTATTCCGGTGGCAGTTTTAACAAATGGAACCTTGTTAAGTAACAAACAAGTAAGAATAGAATTATTGCAGGCCGACCTTGTTTTGCCTTCGTTAGATGCAGCAACCGAGCACGTTTTTCATAAAATTAATCTACCTGAAAAAACATTAAATATTGATAGTTACATTCAGGGAATTATAGATTTCAGAAATGAATATTCAGGAAAAATAAACCTGGAAATATTTATAATTCCCGGATACAACGACCACCGAAAAGAGTTGGATAGTTTAAAAGAAGCTATTCTAAAAATTAATCCAGATGTAGTACAACTTAATACGCTCGACCGACCGGGAACAATAAAAAATTTACGAGCTGCAAGTAATATTGAATTACAAAACATTGTTGATTATTGGAACTTAAACAATGTAGTTATTATTGCTTCCGCACCAAGCAGGAAAAAAATTAAATCGTACCGAAAAGATACTGAATCTGCAATATTGGAAACAATTTCAAGAAGGCCATGTACATTAATCGACCTTTCTCAAATTCTGGGGAAACACATTAACGAGGTGAATAAATATCTCGATGTATTAGAAAACGAAAAAAAAATAACAACCATAGAACAAGAAAGAGGCTTGTTTTATAAAAAAACCAAAAAGATTTCAACTACTTAATTTTTTAAAATGAAAAACTACGATGTTATAATTATTGGAGCTGGCCCGGCCGGCATAATTACCGGGGTAACTGCTAAAAAAGCATACCCCAACAAATCTATATTAATGTTCAAGGAAGAAGAAAAAGGTTTGGTTCCGTGTGGAATTCCATATATTTTCCACGAACTTAATGGTGTAGATAAAAATGTAATGGGGCCAAAACCCTTTATTGATTTAGGAGGAGATATTCAAACTGACAGTGTTATTGATGTTAATTTGAAAGACAAAATTGTAAAAACAGAATCTGGATTAGAATACACTTATGATAAACTTGTTTTTGCTACCGGTTCAAAAGTAATTGAAGCCAGTTTTATTCCGGGATACGACTTAAAAAATGTTTTCTATATCCGCAAAAGTTACAATTACATCAAACAATTGTTCGAAGAATTAAAAACGAAAAAGAATATTGTTGTAATTGGAGGCGGATTTATTGGGGCTGAAGTTGCGGAGCAACTGGCTCTACATTCCTATAAAAATGTAACACTCATTGAAAGCGAAAAACAATGTTTTTCAAAAGCATTTTCAAGAGAACTTAGTCTGAAAGCAACAAAAGCATTATCAGAAACCAAGGTAAATGTACAAACATCGGTACGTGTAGAAAAAGTAAATGGTGACAATGGAAACGTTTCTTCTGTTTTGCTCAGTTCTGGAGAAATGGTACAATGCGATGCCGTAATTATGGCAATTGGTTACAAACCAAACACCGATTTGGCAAAAAATGCCGGATTGGAGTTAAATAAAATGGGAGCCATAAAAGTTGACAGCTACGAACGTACCGAAGAAAACGGCGTTTGCGCTGTTGGCGATTGTTCTCAAACAATTGGGTTTTTAACAGGAAGGTCGGATTATGTTATGCTAGCTTCTACCGCAACTGCAGAAGCCCGTGTTCTTGGCCATAATTTATTTGGCGTAAAAATTAAGAAAAATTTCAACGGAACAATTGCAGTCTTTTCAACTGAAATAAATGGCATTGCAATGGCTGCTGCCGGCGTAAATGATAGTAATGCAAAAGATTCAAACATTAAAATTGTTTCTGCCGAATGTAGCGATTTCGACACGCACCCGGCTGCATTTAAGCATACCTCACCACTCACCCTTAAATTATATGCCTCTCCTTGCGGCTCAATTTTGGGTGGCGAAGTCTGGGGTGGAAAATCGGCCGGAGAAATGATTAATACGATAAGCCTCGCCATTCAAAAATCGGTTACTGTTTACGAGTTAATTTCATTTCAAATTGGCTCACATCCTTTATTAACAAGTGCCCCAACAAAATCGATATTAATTAAAACAGCCGAAATAATAATTGATAAAATTGAAAATAATTTGAAATAGAAAAACAATATTGAGGTTGTCTCAAAAGTTATTGGTTGGTCATCCTGAACTCGTTTCATGATCAGCATAGTCCAGATTCTGAAATAAATTCAGAATGACGGTTTTAGAGACTTTTGAATCAGCCTCATTTAAAATTATAAAATACAATTATGCAAACAATTGAAAACGTTTTAAGTGTACTCTCAGAAGTGGAACACCCTGCAATTAGTTATTCGTTAATAAAACTTGGGATAGTAAAAGACATTGAATTAGCTGAAGATTCAGTTATTCTCACCTTTGCATTTCCGTTCCCCGGCATACCAATTGCCGACCGGCTTATTTCGTCTATTGAAGAGCCGGTTAAAGCAATGGGATTAAAACTGGAATACATTGTTAAGGTTATGAATGAAGAAGAAAAAGCAACATTTTTACAATTAGAAGGAGAGGCCTGGAAAGGCCTATAATACAATTAGAAATAGCAGAGCAAAAATAAATCACGAAAATTGCAGCAACTGTAGGAAATGAATAATATCGTGTCCGGTTGCGCAATTCAATAACAAAAACTATAATGAATTTACAACAAATAATTTTAGAACTGGAAAAGGTAAAACACCCAACTATTAATTATTCGTTGGTTAAATTAGGAATTATAGCTGATGTTCGCTTGACAGAAAATACAGTATTTGTGGTTTTTGCATTTCCATTTCCCAAAATTCCAATAGCCGATGAAATAATTCAGTCGGTTAAACATCGGGTAAGAAGTTTGAGCTATAGTTTTTCTCACAAAGTGAGGTTAATGAATGAAGTGGAAAAAGTAAGGTTTTTAAAACGTGAAAGTGAAGGGTGAAATGATTTCTAACAAATTGTAATGTATAAATACGATGAAAAAAATAATTGATTTCTATATCAGTGGATTTAAAAACATGTCAATTCACAGTAAAAAATTATGGATTATAATTTTGGTGAAGCTTTTCATTATGTTTTTCATTTTAAAAATATTTTTCTTCCCAAACTTCCTGAACTCAAAATTCGATTCCGACAAAGAAAAAGGCGATTACGTAATTGAACAACTAACAAATAATTAGAATTATGGAACATTTCGATTTAGCTTTAGTAGATTGGTCCAGAGCGCAGTTTGCATTAACTGCACTGTACCATTGGATTTTTGTTCCACTTACTCTTGGCTTGTCTTTTATTGTGGCTTTTATGCACACATTTTACTACAAAACGAGGGATGAAAAGTGGAAGGTTATGACAAAATTCTGGATGAAATTATTCGGAATTAACTTTGCAATTGGAGTTGCAACTGGTATTATTTTAGAGTTCGAGTTCGGATTAAACTGGTCGAATTACTCGTGGATTGTTGGAGACATATTTGGTGCTCCGCTAGCAATCGAAGGAATTTTGGCCTTTTTCCTTGAATCGACTTTTATTGCCGTAATGTTTTTTGGTTGGGGACGTGTTAGCAAAAAATTTCATATGCTTTCGTCGTGGTTTGTCGCATTTGGTTCTAATTTATCGGCACTGTGGATTCTTATTGCAAATGCCTGGATGCAGAATCCGGTGGGGACAAAATTTAACCCGGATACTGCCCGTAACGAAATGGTCAATTTTTTCGATGTTGCCCTTTCGCAAACAGCAGTATTTAAATTTTTACACA
>Ga0209249_1001528_pt1 | contig 21738 bp, 23 predicted proteins | sample SaaInlV_200m_DNA_4_FD_184653 | JGI IMG/M metagenome (GOLD analysis project Ga0209249, IMG submission 184653) | Marine microbial communities from expanding oxygen minimum zones in the Saanich Inlet - SI037_S3LV_200m_DNA (SPAdes) (version 2) | ecosystem: Environmental > Aquatic > Marine >...
GCGCATGGTCGGCGTGTGGTGGAAGACGTGCGAAGGACACGCCGTACTGTCGTGGTGTACCTGAGCGCCGAGCTGGAGGAGATGTCCTGATGGCCCGCCCCCACCTCAAAGACGCCTGGTCCCACCTGGCTCGCCTGGACCAGCTTTCCCCCGGCCGCGCCCACAGCGCCAGGACCTCGGATTACCTGGCCAGGCTGTGCGATGCCCTCCAGCCAGGCCAGCGCCTCGTCCTCACCAGCGACGGCCCCCGAGCCGCTACGCTGGAGGAGGAGGATCACGATCTGGTGAGGATCGTGATCCGGTCCCTGAACCTGGACCCCAAATCGGACAGCACCCGCCAAGCTCGGGTGTTGGATGAGACTGAGCGCACGGTGATCGTCTCCACCGACCACCCAGACGCCTCGTGGGCCTGGGTGTACGTGGTGTCTCCAGCGAGGGACGTGTGGCTGCGGGCCTTCGTCGGATCAGCCGCGAGCCGCGCTGAAGCTGAGCGGCTGGTCGTGGAGCAGGTCAGTCAGACCAAGGCCGCCACTCCCGGATCCGACGCCAGGTAGCCCTCCCCACCCAGACCCCGAGCACCATCAGCACGCCCATCAGGACCAGGCTGAGGCTCAGGGTCTGGTAGTCGTGAGGGGTTGGGGTCACGGGTCCACGTCCTGCCGCAGCATCGGCCCCAGCTTGCGAGCCGAAGCCGGTAGGGCGCCTACGCTACCCATCCCAGCAGCTATCCAGCACAACGCTTCCAGGGCGCCCTGTAGCGTCCCGGCGCCGTCGTCGGTCCACCACACCCCCACGAGGCCCAGGACGGCACAGAGAACCGCGACAGTGCCGAGGGCTACCAGTGTGGTCCGGACCATGCTGCGGGTGGTGGAGGGGCGGTCAGGCATGGACCCATCGTAGCGCCCTCGCGGCCAGGGGCAGCCACCATGTGCGGTCCCCCAGCAGTAGCCGGAGCGCGATTCGAGCGTGAAGCCGGCGCAGCATCAGATCTCCACGGGCAGATCCAGGACCTGCTGTAGTCGGTGGGGGTGGAGCGGTAGAGCAACCGCCTGGTCACGATAGCCTCTGGACGTACTTGATTGCACCACGCGGATGCCTCCCCGGCCCAGATGGACAAGGTAGGTGTGGCCCGCACTGTAGTCGTCACGCCAGTCCTGCCACACACTCCAGCCGCTGGGGGCCCGAGGCCAGGTGCTGGACGGGTCGCCGGGGCCGTCCAGAGTGCCGCCGAGTAGCTCCTCGATAGCCTCCAGCGCACTCCACGGATTTTGGGCGTCCCAAACATTTGCCCTCGCCCACCACCCGGCGGGCCCGGCCCTACTCCAGGCTCCTATGTCCGTCGCGGCATCCGGGGCCCGTCCGGCTACCTGGAGAGCCCAGCAAGCAACCAGGCTGCAGCAGGGCAGGAGTTGGGAGTCTGTGAGCTGGCGCAGGGGAGTGCCCTCGGCCAGAGCCAGGGCGCCGCGCATCAGGGTCAGGTCCTTGGAGCTCATCGGTGATCCTCGTGGCGAACGGTTGCGGTGGCGTCCTCAATCCGGTCCAGCTGCCTCCCCTGCGCCTCCTGGGTGGCCTCGATGCGCGCCACCTGCTCGGGCAGGCATGACAGCCGGTCGATGGCGCCGGCGTTCACCTCGATCTGCCCTGCCTGCGCAGCCCAGCCCCACACCAGGCCGCCAACAGCCAGGGCCACGGTAAGCAGACCGCCGGCGGCGGCAAGCTGGCGGTACGTGAGCACGGCTCCATCAGGGTGTGCGATGGTGGGGGACTCGGGATCCATGGCGGATTCCTACAGGCTGGGGAGAAAGATGAGATCTGCGTAGCGGACGCCACCGAGTAGCCCAGCACGGCGCACGTGGGCGACCCGGTTGGCCATGGAGTGGCGGGAGCTGTTGAAGAGCGTGGCCATCCCCGGCCTAGCTCGGGAGAGTGCCCCGCGGTGGAAGAGTCCGTCGCCCGTCACGCGAAGCCTCATGGGAGGCTGGGAGCGGAGGCGCGCCTGCCAGCCGAGAATCTTGTCCGCGGTCCTGTCCAGGTAAACCATAGATGCCGTCTTCACGACCTGATCGCCATCGTGCCTGTGCCCGAGCTGCCCGCCAAAGCGAAGCTGGGCGCGACGAAGGTGCAGGCTCATGCTCTCATGGGCGGGCTCCCTGGTGGCGCGGCCGTGCCAGGTGGCCCTGCGCTTCCAGGTGCCGTTGTAGATGCTCCTAGCGTAGTCCAGGGAGTGGAGGATCTGGCCAGGCTCATCGTCGTAGGTCGGCGAGCCCTCCGAGGAGCAGTTGAGGCCGTCTGTGAGCCTGATGTCGCAGTTCCCCTGGTGGGCGTCCAGGCGCCAGATCACAGGGTAAAGGCCGTTGGGGCCCGGGATCCAGGCGCACGGCAGCAGCGGGAAGACCTCAGAGCACAGCCACTCCCAAGGGTCCTGGGGGGCGTCCCAGAGGCCGCCGAGCTCGTAGGTGTCCAGGAGCGGGAGCGCTGGGCTGGTGCGCCGCCAGTCCACGCGCCGGGCCGTCTGCTCGAGGGCCGAGCGGATGATGCTACCAGCGCCCCTGAGGCCGTCGCGGTAGTCGTAGCGGACGCCGCCGCAGCAGGGGGCCTGGATCGTGGCGTAGTACTCTCGGCCAGGAGAAAAGCCGCCGCCAGCGGCGAAGGCGCCGACAGGTCGCAGCACAGTACAGACCTGGCCGAGCTGGTCCTTCACGTACCAGATCTTCGCGTTGATGTTGTCCGGTGGGGTCGCGCCGTCGTTGTGCCAGGCCCTGACGATCCCTGGGTTTCCTGTGACGCCGGGGAACATGTAGCCCCCAGCCACCAGGCCATAGTCTCCCGTGGCTGGCGGCCACGCTGCGTACCCGGCCCAGCTGGTGATGTCCCCCCACGGGGTGTAGCGAATGAAGGGGGCGACGGTGGAGAGGGCGACGGAGTAGACAGGGACTGCTGGGATGTTCGCCCGGCTGGCTCCTGCCCAGATGTAGCCGGCCTCCCCGAACACCTGGGGGTATGACTTTCCCTCGTGGGCCGAGTCGTAGCCCCAGGGCAGTGTCCCCCAAGTGTCGTCGCTGATGGCGTGGGTGGGCCCTGGGTGGATGTACGGCAGCAGGCCCGGGTCCGCGCCAAGCACCTGCAGCCTCAGGGGCTGCCCGCGAGCTCCTGCACGCTGCACGTCCACCATGCCCTGCAGGTAGCGATCTCTCTGTCCCCACTCCTGGCCCGGGATGATGGTGGCTATCTCGGCCCGGATCTCACTGGGGAGATGCTGCTGCGACGCGATGGCGGACAGGTCGTCATCCACCAAGAGCTCTACCGCCATGGACTGGGGCTCTGCTACCCCAGTGACCGGCGCCTCACGGTGCACATCCATCGGGGCTATGCCGCCTCGGTAGAGATAGCTCTCTGAGCCGTTGGCCACACTCAGGGGCCGGGAGCTGTAGCGCCAAACACGCCCCGCGTGCTCCAGGGTGAGCAGCGTCACCGGAGGGGCGCTGGCCATCAGGTCACTTCCCGCCAGGAAATGCCCTGAATGCGCGCCATCTCGTCGTAGCTCTCCGCTCCACGAACGTTGTCCAGATCCGCGGTGCCGGTGAGCCTTGCCGGAAAGGCCCCGTGGGCCCATTGCAGCTTTCCGCCGCTGCCGGCCTGGTCGATGCGCTCACACACAATGACGACAGTGGCGGCGCCCTGGAGCGCCCGGAGCTGGTCCTGCACCTCGAGGGGGGCGTCAAACTTGAAGGCGAGGGGGGAACCGCCGGTCTTGGCGGCGATGTAGTCTGGATCGTTGCTTTCCACGTGCGGGCCAGTAGGTACGCCGGTAGCCCATGTCCACTCCAGCATCCGGCGAGGCGGTTGCCTTACGTAGGGGATGTCAGTCCCGTCCTCGGCCTCAGTGATCTCCACGTCCTGGGCCAACCCCAAGCGGCGGCCGTGTGACGGGCTCCAACCCCAGGCCCAGAGCGGACCCGGCGCCAGCATTGGGATCTCAAAGTAGCCCTCAGGGGGAGGCTGGGGTGGCGTGGCGTTGCCGATGGCGTTGTTGTGGGTGGCCCGGAGCTGCACGCCGCGGATCTCTGTGGACAGCGCCTCGAGGTCGAAGATGACCAGGGCGCGGTTGGGATAGATCCGAACCGTGGGCTGGGCGGGGTCGGCGGGGTCGCCGCCATCCACGCGGAGGGCGACCGGCAGGGAGGTGCCCACGGTCGTAGCTGTGTGGCCCGGGGTGTTCTCCACCACGCGATAGGACGCCACCACGTTGCCGCCGGTGATGTACTCCACCAGGCAGCCCACGAGCTCGTCACGGCGAAAGACGCCGCTGTTGGGTAGGCCGCCGCTGTTGACGACCAAAGTGGTCCCGTATCTGTCAGCCGTGAACTCCCAATATCCAAGGCTAATTCCCGCATCCCAGACGCCGCCATAGTAGAGATGCAGGGACGCACCTCCGAAATTGAGCAGGTCAACAAACGCTGCCCAGCGCAAAGACATGGCGTATTCGACGGTGATGGCCCGCTCCCAGCTCCATCGATAGCTGCCGTTGGCCACCGCCAGGCTCCCAGCACGATGGGGGCGCCGGCGGCTGGCATCGACGAAGGGCAGCATGGCCTCCACCGGATACTCGGCGCTGGCCTCGATGTCCCAGGCGTCGCCATACATCGCTGGGCCAGAGACGGCCGACACCCGGACGCCGTGGCCCAGGTAGCAGGGGAGATCCACCACGGGGCCCGGGTACTTCTCCCGGAGGGCCTGGTCCATGATGCCGGTGCCGGTGTACTTTCCGGCGCTGACGGGCCACTCATCCCAGTAGACCACGGCCGCCGTGAGCGTCCTGAACTGGACACGGCTCCCAGGGTTCGCGGGAGCGTTGCTGAGCGCGAGCGTTCCGGCCACCTCTTCCCACTCTCGATCAGGGGCCGTCAGCGCCTCCTGGAAGCCCAGGGCTGCGACGGTGTCATCCCCGCGGCAGTAGCAGATTACTGTGGAGCCCCGCATGCCCAGGAGGATTCGCAGCCTCTTGTGGCCGTGGGTGAGCGTGCTGCCGATCTGGGTGCCGGCGATGGAATCCCAAAGCTGGACCGTGGTGCTGGTGACCCTCACCTCCACCTCATAGTGGATCGGAGTGGCGTCGGAGAGCCGCATCTCGCACTGGGCCGTGCCGGAGTTGACCTCCAGGGACCACTCTGCGACGTAGCCCTGAGCTACCGTGGTCGTGGGCGAGAAGTGGTTTCTGACGCTACCAGCCGCACCGGTGGCCACCACGCGGCCGCTGGTCAGGACCTCCGTAGCGCCGCCAGCCAGCACCTGTGTCCAGGGGCCCTCCGATGGCAGGTGCATCCCACACCCGTTGTAGTCCCAGGCGCACCTGGCGTCAGAGGCGAGAAGTTGGCCCTGGGTGGGCATGGGGACCGTGGTCCAGCCCCCCAGGAAGATGGCGGCCATGTAGCCCAGATAGGCCCCGCCAGCTCTGCGCCAGCTGGTGATCATGATGCCGCGGCCGCGCTGGTAGACGCCGCAGAAGCTGAGGGGCTCGTTGTTCGGGCTGGCCACCACCGGGCCAGGGCCGCCTGTATTCCACCAGCAGGAGCCGTCATTAGCGGCTGCTGGATAGGTGGGGTGCTTCCCCATGATGGTCCAGCTGTCAGCGCCGTCAGGGCTTCGGATGATGGGGCAGGCCCCGTCATCCCCGCCGGCGCAGTGTCGGCCAGCAGCGAAGAGCGCCTGCTCCTCGGAGCACCAGAGGGCCAACTCACCTTCAGGGATGTACTGATCGGCAGCTCCGCCGCCAGGGACATAGACCCCCCAGTTTTGCGCGCTGGGAAGGCCCGCTGCCCCGCTGCCCGGCGCGCTCTCATCCTCTCCACTGGTCCAGGGATACCATGCGGTGGAGAGCCGGCGGAAGACAGGGACCACGGTGGCGCTGACAGCGTCGTATACCAGGCGCCCCAGAACGATCTCTCCGCGCCAGAGGCAGACATCAATCCAGGCGCCGGCGTGGTCGGTGTCAGATCCGTCCGAGAGCTCCACCTGCGTGAGCTGGGTGCCCCCATCGGAGCTGGCCCACTGGATGACTCGATCCCGCTCGATGTCGGCCGCAGTGTCGACCGCCAGCAGGTGACCGAAAAGCGCCACCTGGCCGCGCTCCGCCACATAGACACCGCGGAGCCGGTAGTGAGTGGGGTAGGTGGTGCTGTCCACCTCGGCGAGCAGCACGGGGCCCTCGGCCTCCCACGTGGCGCCGTTGTCGTCAGAGTGCCAGGCCCTGACCTGGTGGCCGCCCCCCGAGCCAGAGGCCCAGCGGTACAACATGAGCCGATAGCCGGTCTCTCGGGGGATTACGATTAGACAGGGATAGCCGTTGGTGTAGGCCCCGCTGTCCACCGTCACCTCGGCGCCCCAGGTCAATGTGTCTGGGTTGAGGGTGCGGGAGTAGGTGTTGCCTGCGATGTCCTGCCAACAGAGCACGACGTGATCCGTGGGCGTGGTCACAGCGTGCGGGAAGTAGCGAGCGGCGGACAGCTCAAGGAAGAGGCACGCCGCAGCCGGGGGCGGCAGATCCCGGCCACGGAAAAGGGAGGCGGCCTGGCCGTCCAGCTTGAAGAGCACCCCCGCGGCGTCCAGGCCAGGCAGACCGCCCCTGTTGCACTGGGCCACCAGGTCCTCTTCCTGGCCACCACCAGCGCGGAGCCCCATGTCCGTCACCACGCCATCCTGCGGCGTGGCGCCACCCGTGACCGGGGTAACCTCCTGGATGTCGCTCTGCTTGACGCCGCCACCGTCGAAGAATCCGGACTCAGCCTCCCACCAGGTCAGAGTCTCGTCTGGCTTGACGATGCCGCGGTAGTGCGCTGGGACGTGTCTCTCACCCATGGTCAGCTCCTCCGGTAGCCGCCGGCGTGGCCGGTCAGCTGGCCGGTGATGCGCGTGAGTTCGGCCCGCGCTGCACCGCCGCGGCGGACCTCCCTGGCCCACCCGTCAGCAATGGGGCGCATACGGAGCCAGGTCTGAGTCATAATTGGCTGCCCGCCGCCATCTCGGCCGCTGCTGGTCTTGGACCGGTCCACCACGCTCTCCCCAGGATGTACCATGATGGGGGTTCCAGCGGGGGACGCATAAGGTACGTCGTAGCCGGTGTAAGCTGCGGGAAGGTTCTTGCTGGCCACGACGCCCGCTTGGGCGATGCCCGCAGCGATGAGCCCAGCACTGGCAAAGGCGCCCCCGATGGGGCCCAGCTGGGCAAAGCCCTTCATGATTGCTGTGGCGGTGTCCACGCCGATCTGCGTGATGGCGGCCATCTTGTAGAAGTCGAACCACCGGCGAGCAGCCTTGCCCTGCTGCTTGGTCTGCTGGTCTGCAGCCCAGCCCGCCAGGTCGGCCAGGCCGCCGAACAGCGTGGACGCGGCGCCCATCTGCGCCTGCTGCTGCTCCTTCAGGCGCAAAAGCTCGGCCTCATGCTCGGTCTTGCGCTCCGCTGCGAGCTTGTCATGGAGCGCGGTGATGTCGCGCGCCCCTCGAGCTTCAACCTCGGCCATGGCCTGGAGCGTCGCGGTCCGATCCTGGGTAGCCCAGCCGAGCTCCACGAGCTTGACGAGCTGCTCCTCTTGGGCCTGCAGGATCTTCTCTTCGTCGGAGAGCTGATCTGCCCTGGCCTGCGCCATGATGCGGGCCACGTCGTCGGCGGCCTTGGCCCTCGAGCGCGCGGCAGCCGCGGCGGCCTTGTCGGCCTTGGCGGCGTCGCGGCCGGAGCCGGAGTAGTCATCGCCAACGACAGCAGCGCCACGCAAAGACTCAATGAGCTGTTTCGTTTCTTCACGCCATTTGCGAGTCGTTTCGGCTGCGGCGCCTGCGGCGCCTGCGGTAATTTTAAGCGGCGTCAGCGGTATGGTTGCAAGTTTTGCCGCCACCACCCCGACGGCCCCTGCTGTCTCCAATACACCCTCTGCGTTGCCCACCTCGTCAAACGCAGCGCCAAAGCTGGCGATAGTCGTCTTGATTCCGTCCAGCGTGCCTATGATGGTGCTCCCCGCAAAAACAAAGGCCGTGCCCCAGTTTAACAGAGCCTCAGTCGTACCAGAGATCAGCGAGAACAACTGATCTTTTAGGCCGGCCGTGGTCAGCTCGAGCGCCGCAAACATCACCTGAGCCTCAGACGCAACCCGTGTGGCCTCGGGGCCTGTATCTGTGCCCCACTCTTTGGCGAAGCTGGACATTGCCTTAAACGACTCAGCGCCACCACCCAGCGCCTGTAGGAACTTTCCGGACACCTTGGAGCCCAGCAGGTCTGCGTACCTGACCGCCCGCTCAGAGGAGCTGGAGAAGTCGTCTGTGGCGCCGACAAGCTCCATCAGGATCTCGTCTGTCGTCTTGAGCTTCCCGCCCGCCTGGTGCACCTTGATGCCCAGCGCGTCAAAGCCTCGCACGGCGGTGGAGAGCCCCGCGTCAGCGTCCGCAATGATCTTCGGGAGCTTCTCGCCGACCTTCAGGAATGTTCCCATCTCCTGCCCGCTCGCTTTGGCGGCCAAGCCGAAGGTCTGGATGGTGTCGGCAGCAAGGCCCGTTCTCGCGCTGGTGTCGGTGAGCTCATTGCGGAGATCGATGACCTCCATCGCGAGTTCCTTGAATTTGGTGGCGAGTCCTCGGATCGCCCCTACAGAGATCATGCCGGTGATGGCTCCGCCCAAGTACTGCTTCCAGGCCGCGCCGCTCTGCTGGGCTGCGCGCTGTGAAGCTCTGGCGGCTGCCTGCTGGCCTCTCTGGTGCTGGCTGACAAAGCGCGTCGCAGCCTGCGCCGCGGCCCGCTCCGTCATGCCCGGTATCTTGGCCATCTCCGCTTGGTAGCGAGCAATGGAGGAGGTAATTTCAAGAGTCGCGGCCATGAATCCTCCCCAAAGCCTCGCCCACTGCCTGGCCAACGGACGCGATCAAATCCCGGAAGTTTCTGCGAAGGCGATACCAGACGGCGCGCGTTGCCGGCGCCGCGAGCGTATACGGAGCCCTGGAGACCACCTTGGCGCCGATCTCTTTTCCGCTGGAGCTCCACTCGATATCCAGCCGTGACAGCGAATAGCCTGACCAGACGGGCCACCCTACGTAGGCCTTCTGGGTGGTGACCCTTTCCACCACGCGCTCCGTGCCTGGGGCCCAGGAGGGCTGGCCGGCGGCGTCGGTGACTACTGACCCATCAGGACGCTTGTGCACCGCCTGTCGCTGAGTGACGCTGACGCTGTAGCGCTCCTGGAAGGCGTGCCGGTAGAGCCACGGTCCCAGCTTGCGATCCATCTGGATCAAGACATTTTCACGGACTTCGCGGTCCACGGTGCGGATCCAGTCGTTCAGCCCTCCGACTGAATACCCGCCGGCACCCTGACCTACGGTCTTCCGCTGGGCTCCTCCGCCTACCACGTATTCGCCGGCCTTGGCGAGCCAGCGCTCAGCGACGTAGTCGTAGTTTCGTGTTGAGCCGAACCCCTGCAGCTGGGCTGCCCCGAACTCCGCGCTATCTTTGATGCCGGCCTGATGGCTACGAATCTCGCTGACGAAGCTCCGCTGAGCCGATCTCCACGCGCTGGTGAACTCATCCCGCGCCTGCGCGAAGCCGGCCGTGTGAGGCAGCGAGCCGGCGCCCGGCCTATACGCGGGTGTGTGGTCGCTGCTACGTGGCGCGCGAAAGCTGGTCACCTGGTCCTCACTGGTCCGAGCGGAGGAGGGGGCAGCGGCCGGGAGACTCGGTCCGCTCTACGAGCTCCCAAACCGCTGCCCGCTCCCATCTCGTGGCCCGCAGCAGCTCAAGCGGGCTCACACCGCGCTCCGCTGCCCGGCTCAGGAACTGGAGGAGGGTGCTTCCGCGCTCTCCTCCGAAGAGGGTTCCCCCACCTGCTTCGCTTCCTCCCTGCTGGGCAGAATGCCGGCCTGGTCGATGGCGTCACCCCAGCAGGCGTCTGCAGCGTTGACGATGTCCATCATGCCGCCGAGCGCGGCCAGTTCGGCCACCACGCGGTGAGCGTAGAGCTCCACGGACTCCCCCGGCTTGCGGGGGTTCGCGGCGCCGAGTTCGCCGATCCAGGCGAGGATAAGGTAGGTGGCATCCACATCGCTACCGGCCCGAAGGTGCGCCAGCACCTGGAGCTCGGTGGGTTCGCGGAGGGGGATCTCCTTGCCGTTGATGATGAGCGGACGAATCTTCACGGGCTACTCCTACTCCCAGGTAATGGGCTGGTTTTCAGCGCTGTCCGGATCCCCGCCGACTTGCGGCCGGTAGCAGGTCCAGCTGAGGGGAAGGGTGTTGACCTCGCCGCTGGAGTAGTCTCCCTTGGCGTGGGTGTTGGGCATGGTGGCCACGTCTACACCGTCCCGGGCCTTGATGGTCACCACGATCTTGTGGGAGGGCATGTCACCCAGCGGATCGGTGTAGCTGTCATCGGCGAAGGCGCCGGCGTAGCAGATGCAGTCCTTGATGGACCGGACCTCAGACTCGGAGAGCTTGCCCTTGTGGCGGATCGTGAGCGATCCTTCGGGGTAGATGTCCTTGCCCATGAGGGCGCCGGCGTAGACGTCCCGGTCATCCATGACGACAGGCTCTTGGTACTTGGCATGGAAGGCGTCGGTGATGGTGATATCGCCATCGAAGGGCCCCACACGTACGCTGTTGTCGCTGCCGGTGAAGATGTCGATGGTGACCATGCCGCGCTTGCGGTAGACTCCGGCGGGAAGGGGGTGTCCAGACATGGGGTCAGCTCCAGATGAGTGGGGAATCATAGAGGGCGGCGAGGGTGATGTCGCAGAGCATCCACCCAGAGACAGATAGGCCCCGCCGAATGCCGTTGCCGCGGTTCTCGACGATGTCGATGCCTAGCGGAAAGTCCGACGTGGGCCGCAGCAGGTGAGAGATGAGGTGATGTCCAGCCAGCAGAGCCCGGCGCCAGTCCTGGTCGGAGGAGGCGGGCTGCAGCGGAAACAAGTAGCTGATCTCAAGCTGGGCGCGGTAGCGAACGGCCTCTGGATCCACGCTCTCGATGGTGACCGGATCGTCTTTCAAGCTGAATGCCAGAGGGGCCGAGGCGGCAGCCTCGCGCTGCAGGAACAGCGGCTGCATCGCGCGCCGCCATCGGGCGTTTGCCCAAGGGGCGTAGCTGTCGAGCGCTGACAGCGTCTCGATGTAAGTCGAGAGCGCGGAGGTCACCTCATCCGGGCGCCAGAGACTCACAGCGCACCCGTCCAGCCGCTGTAAGACGTGAGGTACAGCGATCCCCTGGTGGGCCTGGTGTCTTCCACCACGTCCTCGCCATCGTCCTTGTCATAGGTGAGCACGTCGCGATCGTAGAGGGCCTTGAGCTTGCCGCGCCAGTCCGTCAGCGCACGCGCGACGGTGCCGAGCGGATCGGCGTTCAGGCTGAGATCCTCGAGGAGCTCCACGATGGCGTGAGACTCCGCAAGATCGTAGAGATCGGAGGGCGCCACCACCAGGTGGACGCGGTTGCCCTGGCGCTTGAACTCGCGCTCCATCGCCTCCCAGCCGCGCTCGATCCATGCGTCGAAGGTGTCTTCACCGGTGCCCTGCAGCATCCGCTCCAGCACCGGCCGCCCCTTGGTGATACTCGTGTGACTGACGGGGCAAGCGGGCACCCAGCGCACCAGGAGCACCCGCTGGCGGTAGCGCCGGGTCTCGCCGGAGACGACGAACGCCCAGTAGGCGTCACACACTAGCCCGGGATCGTAGGCAGACAGGTCGCCCGGGGAGACAGCGTAGGTGGGCGGCGGGCCGGTCGCGACGACGCCTGAGGCGATGGTAGCGGTCCCATCTGTGAGCTCGAAGGTGCCGGAGTCCGGCGTCACGTCCACCCCCAGCAGCTCCAGAGGAAAGGAGAGCGTGCCGCCGAGGCTGGCTGACAGCAGCGCCTCGGTGGTCTCTCCGGTCTGGTACTGTGAGCGGACTACAGGCATCAGATCCCCGCGAGGAGCACCTTGTAGGTGATGGGGCCCGAGCCACCCTCGGTGACGGTGAGCAGGTCGCCGGTAACGGGGGTGACGACGATGCCGCTATCCTCGTCAGAGCACGCCCAAAGGAAGACCGCGCCGGCGGGAATGACGATCTGATCGACAGCGGCCGAAAAGAGAACCACGCCGTTAGCTGCGGGCCGCGACAGCAGCATCTCCCCCGGGCCCTCATTGTAGAAGGCCGCGACGCGCAGCCGCGTCAGGGTGACGTTGGTGATGCCGTCGCACTCCTTGAGCGTGCCGCTGAGGTCCAGATCCTCCGTGCCGCTCATGACAAGCGTGCGCTCATCGTAGAAGACGTGGTCCACCTGGCCGAGGTTCAGGCCCTCGGTGAAGGTGTGGAAGAAGTCGATGCTCTGGCCCGGGCCACCGGACAGGGGCGCGGCCCGCGTGGGCGAGTTGGAGGCACGGACCTGGACTTCAAGGCGATTGGTGGGGGGCATGAAATGCTCCGGTCAGGGTTTCGGTCGGGATCTGGAGGGTGCTCTACTCCTCGCAGGGCGCCTCATCTGCTGGCGAAGGCACCAGCTTCGGGGCGGGGGCGGGAGCAGGGGCGGGAGCTGCCTGCTCCTCGGCCAGCAGCTCGTCCACCAGTGCGATAGCGCCGGTGATTCGCTGCGCCGAGGCCTGGAGGGTCCGGATGGTGGCCTGGGCTTTGCCGAGCTCGGCGAGGAGTTCGTTGCGGCGGACTTTGAGGTTCATGGAGCACTCTTGATGGTGGTGAGGGTGAAGGTGGGGCTGGTAGGATTGCAGGTAGCGACACGGGAGGGCTGACGATCAGCCTCCCGGTCAGCTCACGTCGATGATGCGGTAGGTGACCGTAACCTCGAGGGAGCCGCCGCCCGTGGTGTTGAAGGGGTCGTTGTTCCGAACGAACAGCTCGACACCCTCATTGACTGGGGGAGTCACGTCCGCAATGGCCGCCTTGATGCAGGCGTAGTCGGTGCCTGCACCAGCGCGAGCGAACCGGATGGCCCCGCCGTTGCCGTTGTCCACATCACCAGTCACCTCGGCGTGGCTGGTGGTGTAGCGAAGCACCAGGTCATCACCGGCCCCAGCGCCGTCGTAGGCGGCCGCGGCATAGACCCACTTGTAGGTCACGTCTTCCACGACGATGATGGTGTTGGCACCACCAGCAGGCACGACCTCGACCGGGGCAGTGTTCAAATCACCGACGTTGCCCGCACCGTTGCCACCAGCGATGACCGTCTTCTGCTTCTGGACGGCCCAGCCAGAGAGGCTGAACACGCCCGTGGAGCCATCGGAGAAGATGCCAGAGCCGGCCATCAAGGCCGCCATATCCCGCCAGTTGTCGCGCTTGGTGGCGTCGCCGCCTGTAGCGTCGATGAACGCAAGTCGGTCGCCGGAGGGCTGGAAGACGTCGTTGGTGCATTCGTTGAGGTCCACCGCAAGGCCGGTGCCACTGGTCTTGATGCCGGTTCCGGCGGCGAGCATGGTCAGGACTTCAGACCAGAGGCGCTTCTTGGGGTTGTTGGCATTATCGGCGTCGGCAAAGGCGATAGCGTCGCCGGCGGCCATGGCCGCGTTGGTCAGCCCGCCGATATCGAAGGTTGACGCCGCCAAGACGCCGTTTGTCGCGGTCAGGTTGGCGCCAGCCATGGCCGTGGCGAGGTCGGCGATGGTCTCGCGCTTGGTCTTGCTGGAGTCGTCGGCGTCCCGGAAGAGGAGCTCGTCGGTGGCCACATTGATGGTGCCATCAGCGACGGCCGCGGCGACCGTGGCCACGTCAAGACCTACGCCGTTGGCACCCACATCCACGGGGATCACGGTGCCCCCCGTGGTGCTGTCCGGCTTCACGGAGGCTACGTGGGCCGCCACCTGGAGGCCGCTGCCCAGGTCTGCCTCCATCAAATAGTCGGAGTAGGTAAGCCCCGAGGCAGAGCCGTATGCGGCCTCAAAGCGGCCATCCGTGCCCGCGCGGTCCGCGGCTACGTTGATCTTGGTGACGGCCATGCCGAGGTCGCCGGCGTTGGCTACCAGCTGGCCACTGGAGAAGCCCTCCACCGTGGGAGTGAGGCCACCACGAAGCGTGAGGAGGTTGGCTGCGTGGCTGACCACCTCGTAGAGGCCGTCATTCTCACCGTCGTTGTCAGACCCGGAGATCATGACGATGTCATTGAGCGCGAAGGTGGCCGCACCGTCCGTGGTGATGGTGGGGTCGGAAACGCCAAGGACGCCCGGGGTCACCACGCCGGATCCGGTGGTGACATCCTGGGTGGCCGTGGGGAGGACGTTCAGCACGCGCCCGCCGGTCACCGCCACCGCTGTGGTGTATCCCAAATTCTGCGTGAGCCAGTTGGCCTCTAGCTCGATGCTCTCGAGCTGAGCCAGAATGGACGAGCCCTGCACCACGAGGTTTCCGGTGAGGAGCAGGTCGGCGAACTCGGGGCTGTCGCTCGTGCCCAGGCCGATGGAGGTTCGGAGGGTGCCGCCGGACTGGTAGGCGAAGACGCCCGCGCCCGTGGCCACGATCATCTCACCGGCGCCGCTGGCAGCACCGAGCGTGGCCAGGTCCTCAAGGACGGCCTGCACGGAGAGGGTGGGGTTACCCGCGACGCCGTCTGGATCTGCAACACCGAGCGCCGTGGCGCTGCCGGCATCCACCGCGATGGAGCGGCCAGCGAAGGTGTTGGCCGTGGGCATGGCGAGCAGGCCGGCGGACGGGAGCTGAGCCGCGGCGGGATCGTTGCCGTCGCCGACGGGGATCATTCCGAGGGTGGAGAGGTCCAGCTCCTCGGATGCCCCACCGGCCGTGCCGCGCAGCATCGCGCCGCGGGTCAGGGCGACCTTGGCGGGCGTCACGCCCTTTGGCTGGAGGTAGCTGGTGCCCACCGCTTCGACGATGGCGAGACCTGGCACCCACAGGATCTTCCCTGTGGTGGCGTGCTTCTCGACGAGAACGCAGACCACCTGAGCCACCTCGTCGGCGCCCGTGGGCTTGGTCTCGGTGTAGCCGCCCGGGCTGGCGGGATCCGCGTAGCCCTTGGTTCCCACGCCACCAACCCAGGTACTGGTGTCGATGCTGCTCTGCAGCCAGTAGCCATCGTATGAGCCGGCGGAGGCGTCCGATACGTCCTCGGTGGCTACCGCCATGGGCAGCTTGGTGGGATCACTGGCGTCAGCCTCGGTCACCTCGGGGAGGTCGTTGGTGTCGTCGGCGCCGGAGACGTAGACGACAGTTCCGGCCGCGTGTGCGCCGCCGGTGTCGTTGTAGGCCTGGACGGCCGACATTCCGCTATTCACTCGCGCCCAGGCGCCGCCCTGGCGGAACCAGAAGACTTCCTCCGGCACCGTGGCGCCGAACTGCCAGTACACGGATCCATTGGGCTCGGTCGCCGTCGGAGCCGCGGAGCCCCATGTGAAGGTTCCGCGCGTCCCGCCCAGATAGACCTGCTGCTTGCGCTCGCCGGCGACGAGGGGGAGGAAACCGCGACTGATCGCGGCGCCGTGATTTCCGAGCCACTGCATGGCGCGTCCGAGTGCTGACATCTTGCTTCTCCTCGCCCCTTTCGGGGCGCCTGGTGGTCAGGCGAGGTTAGCGACCATGTCGCCGGTCGTGCCTCCTCGCGGTGTCTTGGGCTTTCCGGTCCAGCTCCTGGGCTGACCGTCGCGGTCTTTCTCGTCCCTGCTCTTGGGCCTGGCGGCGAACGGCCTGCTCATGCTCGTGCAGGCGCTTCCGGTGAGCTGGGATGCCCCGCTCTCGGTGCTCGCGGCGCTCACCCATCAAGACGCTCCTCGACTTCTGGGAGCGGCGCTTCCTCGGGCTCGCTGTAGGTGACGGAGCCATCAGCTTCGTCCACGACGATCCCAGCGCTAGCGATGGCGTGCAGCTCGGCGGCGAGGTCGTCTGACTCGAGCCTCTTGGCTAGGTCGTCCCTGGCGGAAGCGCTGTCCAAGTGACGATGGATCCTGCGATCGCGCCGCTCTAGCATGTCGCGCACGTCTGCGGGCTCAGGCATGGGCACCACGCCCTGGGTAAGCAGCAGGTGCTCCCAGCGCGTCTTGGCGTTCTCGTCACACTCGATAGTCCAGTCGCCGGACCTAGTGCGCCGAGGGTACAGCCATGGCGGCAAGTAGGCGTGCCGCTCATTGCCCTTGCTGTCCTTGCCGGCCAGCAGATGAGCTCGGTAGTAGCTCGGCAGCCCGTGACGCCGCATCGTGGCGGCGTCGAGCACAACGCCGCCGCGCTTGGTCGCCGCCCTGGCGGGGCGGCTGAAGTCGAGTGGGCGGCCGTCTCCGCCGTCCACCCCACCCAGCCCCGGCACGCCGCGGATCATCTGGATCCTGGGCGTAAGAATCGGCGTCCCGTCCTGCAGCCGTCGCATCGAGTAGGCGCCAACTCCCGGCGTCCAGTACAGCAGAAACTTCGCCGTCCTGCGGATGTTCGGGTAGGCCTGCCCTTCGGCGGCCTCGAGCGGTATCTCGACGCCCCGGCTAACGCTGGGACCATCGGCGGGCTGGCTGCGGACTGTTGGCATGAGCGGATGCCTCCTGGTGGCTAGTGGCTGTGGTGGGCGATGGCGCTGTCAGGCGCGAAGATCAGGCGTCGGTACGGATGTAGCGCCCGCGGAGCTGGCCTTGGTCGCCGACGGCGAGGCCGAAGTGACAGTTGGCGTAGAACTTCGAGAGCGCGCCATTGCTGTCGCTGTCCCAGTCCAGGATCATCCCGAGCTCTGGGAGCAGGATTGCGTGGTGCGAGAGCCCGCGCACGTTGGCGATCCCGGCGCCGGCCATCGTATAGGCGATGGAGCCCGGGGCCCAGATTCCGCCCCAGCGGTCGGTGCCGTCGGAGGTGACCCGCTGCGAGCGGAAGATCGGCACGTTGAGCAGGGTGCCCTGGTAGCCCTCCGCCTTGTAGCTGACCTGACTCTCATCCTTGATCCACTCCGCAGGCTCACCGCGCTTGCTCTCCTTGAGGTCTGCGATCTGGCGACCGTGGAGCATGGACAGCAGCGGCCCGAGGCTGCCATCGATGAGATCGAACTCATAGGTGGCGTCGTAGAAGTCGTCCATGGACATGTCCACGCCGGTGGAGCCCACGCCGTTGGAGAAGGTCGCCAGCAGGGTAGCCAGCGAATCCATGAACTCGGCTTCGTAGGTGTCCCCGATCTGCCTGGCGAGCATGGAGATGTCCCAGTCGATGCCGGCGCGGGCTGTGATCTGGGCCAGGAAGGTCTCGTGGGCCTCCAGGCCGTGGCGGCCGATGGTGATGTCCCGGTAGTCGACATCGATCCCGATGGGCGTGAGCGTGCCGGTCTCGGCAGCGGACTCCATGGGGATGCCGGCGCCCATCTGGGCGTAGAGCTCGCGATATGTCGCGGAGCCCATGCCGGAAATGTCACCGACATAGGGCAGCATGCGCCGGATGCTCACCCGATCGGCGAGGATCATCTTGATCTCTTGGCGCAAAGTGGCGGCAGCGATCCGGTGATCCGCGCTCAGCAGCTTGGCGTGAGTCTGCGGGGTGGTGATCGTGGTGGGCATGGTAAAGACTCCGGCGCAGGCGTTGGTGAGGAATCATTCTCACGCCTACACCGATGTCGGACGGCGGGCCGGGGGCGCAACAGCTGAAGCCTACCCGGCACGCGACGCGCCTGTCAAGCCTATCCGATCAATGACTCTCGATGCTGCTTGTACTGCTCAGGAGTCATCGCGTTGATCTGGTCCTCTGTGTACCCACCGGATGGGCGCGGCGTTGGGCGCCTGGTCTGGTCGGTCGGAGGCCGCGCGCTTGGCGTTGACGGGGTGTCTCCCTCCGCCACCTTCGGCGGCTCACCCAGGAATCCCTGCGCCCACCTGGGGGCGGTGTCGGGCTCCTCACTCCACCCCTTCGCGCTCTCTTCCATCCAGTCCACCAGGCCCACGCGCTTCGCCTCGGGCAACTCCTCCATGGCCTTGGCGTGCTTGGCGCGGAAGAGATCCATGTCCGGCTCGTGGATCCCGTCGATAGATCCGATCCTGGACTGCTCCAGCCGCCCCTGAAGCTCGCCGCGCTCTGTCTCGGCCTGCGCCCGCAGGGCCTCCATCTCCGTCCCCTTCTCCTCGAGCTGCTGCTCAAGGGAGGCGCCGCGTTCCGTCTCGGTCTTCAGGCGCCTAGCGAGTTCAAGGCCGCGGGCGCGCATGGCCTGCCAGCGGCTCCAGCTGGGCTTCCAGTCCTCGGGCGGCCCCTGGTCCTCGGTATGGTCGTCAAAAACGTCGCTCATGGTCTACTCCTCCCCGCCGGCGGCGGTCAGGTTCGGGGTTTCGGCCTCGGCGGCCTGGTTGGCGATAATGATCTGCTTGGCCTCTGACTCGCTGATGCCGCGCAGACGAGCGAGGCCTTGGGCCGGGGTGATCCAGCCCTTATCGAGCTCCCAATCTATCTGCTCACGGAGTGACCTCTCCTCCTCGGCGGACAGCGGAATCCCCTGATAGGCCACCTGGTATCCGTCCTCGGAGTATGGAGTTTCGTTTGTGTGCCAGCGATTCCAGGCGGCGGCGGACTTGCACAGCAGCGACTCATCGCGGGCTCGCCACTGGGGGCCAAAGCGGCGCTGAGCGGCGCGCTTTCCCTCGTTGTTCAGGGCGATCGCATAGCCGCTTTGGGGGTCGCCAGAGAGGCGCTGGAGCTCGGCGGGGCTCACGCCCTCACGTCCGGTAGCCTGGGCGAGGTAGCCCTGCAGCCCGGTCAGAAGCACCCCAGGGTCAGCCCCGGTCCTCCACTGGTCGATCTGGGCCTGCTTGCCATCGAGCGAATCGATCAGCAGGATCAGCGTTGCATCCGGCGTGATGTACCGAGCGCCCTGGCTAGATTGCTTGACGGCTGCGCCGATGGGCGTGCCGTCGATGATCACGCGCTGCTCATGGGCGGCGTCCCGGTAGTTGTGGCAAAACATCGACCACAGCACCGCCGCCATCCTTGTGGCGGCCACCATCTCCACTCCCTGAGTGCAGTGCCACAGGGCGGCGTCGGGGTCGCGGTGGTAGAGCTCCACCGGCATCCAGGGCTTGCCGTCCTGCCAGCGGGCCCAGTAGTCTTTCCCGCTCTGGGATCCGCGAAATACCAGCTTCGTCAGATCAGTCAATCCATCCTGCGACAGAACCCGCATACTGGGCTCTTCACCAGTGAGGTCGATGACGTCACGGGTCCACACCTCGCTCCCCTCGACAAGTCGCGGCACCCACTCACTGTAGACAATGGGCTGGCTTGGGTTCGCCGGGTCAGCCTTCATCTCGGTGAGCCACGGTGGCACCGGGCGATACACAAGATCGCCGGCAGTGCTCATCTCCAGCCTCATAATGTACTCACGGAGCCAGCAAACGCGGCCGGTGAACTCCGGCATCATAGACCACAGCAGCGACTTCTCGATGGGCCCGCCTGGCTGCACCAGCCGCGGCTCCGCGCCGCTCCTGGTGACCAGCGGAGGCCGGACATGGCACACGGCCAGCTCTCGGCTAATCTGGGGCCCAAGGCAGCAGGACATGTCAATCACGCCCAAGGCTTCGGCCCGATCTGCTCCCAGCGCTTTTTTGAGATCGCTCTTCAGCGTCTCCTCCCAGTCGCCGTCCCAGAAGGAGTCTCTGAGCATTTGCTCCCGCTGGCGGCGGGGGTCGTCGATGGGTGGTGCGGTGAGTGTCTGCGAGATGGTTGTCATGCTGCGTACCTGCTGATGATGAGGGGTGGGCGGAGGTAATGGCCCTCCACGAGAGCCTCGATGAGATAGCGTAGTGCATCCAGGAGATCCTTGCGCGGGTCTCGCTTGTCACCCTCCCAACCCTTGATCGACTTGATCAGCTCGACGCAGGATGGGTGAATGCGGATCCTGTCCTCGAGAAAAAGACCGTTCACGAGCTTCAGACCCTCGTATAGGCTGCCGCTGTACTTCACCGGCGTGCGGATGAACAGACCTCGCACGTCACCCACGCAGAGCTGGTCCAGCGGCTTACCCACCAGGTCAGAGATCGCCCTAGCGAGCATCGCGTTGCTTTTCCTGGTGGCCCACTTCCTGCTCTCGGCCGAGCGGTCGCCGATCCAGAGGATCTTGTCGGAGGCTGTCCATCCGGGGTATTTATTCATTCCACTGAGCACGCCACGCGCGTCCTGCTTGGAGCTGGTGCGCTGCTCAGGGCGGTACTCGCCAAAGATCCACAACATGTGGCCGTCAGTGCCGCCCCAGACCGTGGCCTGGCGGCCGGGCTCCATGCCGTGGTCCGTGGCGTTGCACGCCGATACGCTACCGCGTGGCTCGTGCCAGTCCTCCACGTGCCGAGGCTGGAAGCCGTCGAGTTGACGACCAACGGCGATCTCTTCCCACGACAGCCCGCAGCGCATGCTCCGCTCAAGCGGTAGCCAGCTCTGAATCTTCGTCGCAATGCGCTCCCTGGACAGCCACGGGCGCCCACCCACCGGAGTCACCGAGTCCAGCGATATGGTGGAGGGGTCGTCGGGGTCAGTGCACAGAGGCGCCGTGGTCAGGCTGAAGAGGCCGCTCTCCACCTTCTCGGCCACCCAAGCCTGGTCTGGCGCGTCAGGGGTCGGCGTGAGCGTGAGTCCCACCTCTCCCCCCTCACGGGTCCGGCCCTCGATCTCCCCCCATTTCATGGCTGGGCATGGCTCATCCAGCGCCTGATAGTCAAGGGTCTTGCCCGCGTAGGCCTGGGAGCTCTGCTTGTAGGTCAAGAAGATCAAAAAGCTGCCGTTCTTCCACACCAGACGCGGGGGCTTTCCTGTGATGCCACGGCCCGGGTCGTAGTCGCAGCGGGACTCCAGGCCGGTGCCATGCGCCTGGCGCCAGAGCTCGCCCATCAGCGCCTCTAGGCTGGAGTGGCTGTAGCCATAGGCGGCCATCTTCACCGGAGGCCGCATGCAGGCTCGATACTCGTGGGTTCCAGTCGCTCGGGCGGTGAGCTCGTAGGCCTGGATCACGCTTTTCCCGGTTCCGTTGCCGCCACGGAGCACCCGATACCTTGCGGGGTCTGAGAGCCACCTGAGGCCTGGGCGAGAGAACCGCGTTGAAACACGGGGGCAGTCCTCCCGTGCTTCGATGAGGTCTTCGACCAGGTCAAGCGCCGCGCTCAATGCCCCTCTCCTCCAACTCTGCGTCGCAAGCAGCGCCGAGCTCCGCCAGGTCCGCGTCCTTGAGCTGTGTCATCCGGTACCGGAGACGAGCCTTGGCGTCGTCCTGCGTGAGGGCGCGCAGGTCCTCCTCCTCCTTGCGGCGCTTCTCCGCCTCCGCCTCGAGCTGCTGGATGTCGACCAGAAGTTGGCGCTCCTCCCTCATCAGCTTGGTGTAAGCAGTATCGCCAGCATCCAGGATCCGACGCCTCACGTCTCGTAGGCGATACCGGCGCGCCCCCAGGCGATCTTCTGGAATGTCCTCGGCGGCTTGCTGCTTCTGGATCCGGTCCAAACGCTGGAGGGCAAGCTGGACGGCCGCGATGTTGCCGCCGCTTCCGGTCTGGGCAAGCAAGCCAGCGAGCACCTGCCGCTTGTACTCCGCCTGGGCTGCGATCACATCCAGATAGAAGCCGCGCTGCCACCCGCTCTTCGCTTGATAGCCACGACTGAGCCAGCTCTGCAGCGTGTTCCTGGAGAGCCGGAGCCGCTGGGCAACCTCGCGCTGGCTCATGCCAAGCCCGAAGCACTGCAGGGCGACGGCCCTGTCCTCGTCGCCCAGGAAGGGCACGCCTACGCCTCGCAACCATGACGGGGCCCCCAGATTTTCCCGACGGTGCGCGCGCGCAGCGCGACACTAAACA
>Ga0209249_1001531_pt1 | contig 21714 bp, 20 predicted proteins | sample SaaInlV_200m_DNA_4_FD_184653 | JGI IMG/M metagenome (GOLD analysis project Ga0209249, IMG submission 184653) | Marine microbial communities from expanding oxygen minimum zones in the Saanich Inlet - SI037_S3LV_200m_DNA (SPAdes) (version 2) | ecosystem: Environmental > Aquatic > Marine >...
ATAAACCAGCAGGATGAGAGGCTAGCGCTACTGTCTTTCCCTTTCTGCCACTCGGTAATCCAATCCCTTGCTGAAAACCAATATCGGTGAGGTCTGAACCGTACAACCGTTGAATAGTAAAGTTGCCCCATGAGAACATTAGGAACAGTTTATGAACAATCGCTGCCTGTCCGTTGTTAGAAGCCTTGATAAAGTCAAGCCCAACATTCAGTTGTTCTACTCTATCTTTTGTGGCTGTGTAAACGCCATCCGTTTTGAATACATATAATTTCTTGTCGTAATCGTGTAAATTTGTAATTAGAGATGATTTATCGCCCACTAAAATGTCACCACCAAATGATAGGTCGGTATCGACTGCAACCGTGCTTGCTCTCGATACCACAATGCCATCACCAGATACGTCATTCTCTCCACGCCATATTTGTGGACCATCTACGCTATCTGGGAATACGTGGAAAAAGTCTGCATAACTAGCAGTATCGTCATAAAAAACTAATGCAGGAGGACTGTCTGCGGGTTCAAAGTAGAAACTTCTGATAAAATCCGATAGTCCATTTGCCATATAAGCAATATTGTTGAAAACGGCTATGTCTTTTACGGCTGCACCAGCAGCGAAACTTTGCCAAGCATCTCCTCCATAAATCACATAAATGCTATCCGTGGAAGGGGCTATATCAATTGCCGCAAAACTAATTGTATTTGTTGAGGCTACCGTATCTGTAATTAGTGCGTGTTGTCCTTGTCCTGTTCCAGAAACAATCTTGACATACCATCCGTTCCATTGGTCATCTACCCAAGAACCATCTAGCCCATTTCTGGTATCTACCAAAGTTGTCGTAGTCCCACCTGTGGCTTCTCCAAGTTCCCCATTCAAATAAATGGTAGAATTTCCACCACTTGCCAGTTTATCTATACGCCATTCTGCGCCAAGCATCTTGAACGGAATTAACTCTCGTTTGGTGTCTGCGTCTGCTACCCTAGTGTACATAGTGAAACCAGAACTTGCCCATGTGCTACCATCTGCGGAATCATAACTGGTATCTACTGCATTTGCACCTACTTCCCAATGAGAGTTCTTGTTATCCGTAGAAGCACCATAAACCACTACCCAATAAGCAGTAGAAGCTGTCAAATCAGAAGCAGCGGATAAATCGAATGTTCTAAACTCACTAATATAATCCGTAATATCTGTGGTTGAAACTGAATCTGTGGCACTTGCTACTAATGTGCCAGGTTCTCCTGTGCTATCTGTCCATATTTCAAAAGTAAACGTGCCTGGTGAACCAATCCTGCGTAACCATAGCGAAACATTATCCGCACCCATATTAGACCCGCCAACAGTAAACGGTGAGGCTATATATCTTTCACTGCTGATCAAAGACTTCCAATGCACATCCCCTGGTAAAGTCTGTAATGCAGTCCGCAATCCTGTGGCTGTTTTCCATTGCAGGGTAGGCACTAATTGGTCATCCAGCATAGAGAACATATTCTGACTATCCCAAAATCTGCTAGAATCTAGCGAGAAGTCTTTGGAGTTTCTGCCACCTTTCCATGACCGTTGTTCGATATGTGAAAATCCTGGTTCCCAATCACCAAACTTTGTGCCACCACCTGTAAATTGAATTGTACTAGGGGTAGCAGGGCGTTCAATAATAGATGCCTGTCCATTTGCATATTTGAAACCAATCGCCTGTCCCTTATCATTCTGCAATGAAAAGTCATGCGTTGGTAATACCTTTCGTGGTCCTACACTTGGTTTACTGCTCATAACGAAACCTTATTAGGTTCTCCTACACGCTTATATGCGCCCCTTTGGATGGTTGTAATCTTGGGCGTTCTTTCTTCTCGCCAAATTTTCCACTTAGAAAGTCTTTCGGTAAAATCAACCTGTGCTTTATTCAATTGCTGTACATCAGAAGGTTCTGATCCTTGCGTTCTAGCAACGTGCCATTCTAGGGCAACAAGTTTTCCAGAAGCAACCGCCAATTCAGGCATAATCATTTCGGATACCACATCATCAAATGAAGTCAGTTCAGGGTGTGTATCAAAATACCATACCCTTACATCTCTACTATCGGGTGGCTGGTTCTTGAACACTATAAGACCTTTCGTGCCAGCAGTAGCGGGTATGTATTCCCAATCGTATATCGTCACCCATCTGTTGTCGTTTGCATCAGCGGTGTTTGTTTGAATGTCAATTCTGGTAGGAGTGTTGAATTTCCACGCCAGTTCAGCATCATATTCTGTTTGATTAGAGGCTGTGTCCAAAGTAGTAGTATCTACTAATTGTATTTTTCCCAATTCCTTCAATCCAAAATTAGCATGTTCTATCATTTGTTCTAATGGATAAAGAGGGGAAGCGTATGCAAACCTGTCGCCACTTTCTACCCCTGCGGTAAGTGCAGGGCTAAACGTGAACGTGCCTGTAGAACTGTTGAAGCCAGTCACTTCACTAAATTCACCAACAGGAGCAAGCCCATCCGTGGTTGAACGCACCATCACCGTTCCAGACAAGTCATTATCTCCTACGCCTGTGCCAGTCTTTACGGCAGTAGTTGTACTGCCACCAGAGGCTTTATAGGTGGTTGATTGTCCCAATCTGTTATATAGGTCAAATATATAATTTCCTAATGTGTACGCCATTTATTTATCCTTCTATACAGTTTCCCGTAAAGATTACTTGCTTTCATTTTTATTACACCTGGTTTCTTCCTTAATTCTATCCATGCCCTGCTTCCCTGAAGCCATATAAGCAAAAGAAGAACCATAATGACTGCCAATATATAATCTGTCATAAGTTCACCCCTTGTGCAAACGCGGTGTGCTTTGTTAATCCAGCTACATTATCGCTTATCTTTATTTCAATGTACTGTCCTTCTGTCAACAAAGACTTCTTGCCCGATTTTTCAATCGTCCATCTCACGGGGAATGAGTCATCTCCCGCTGCTGGAATAGCTATGTTGTCTGCACCAGCCAACCATCCCCAATCCTCATTTGCTTTTATAGTTTCTCCGTCTAAGTAGTCACATAAAACCGTGTCATCAACATCGTGTGCTCTTACAGTTATTCCATTTGTGAGAGCAGCCCCTAGTCCTCCATACTGTCCATATCTTATTGCGCCATCAATTAGAGTAACATTTACTCGTGTAACTTCTATAGAGCCGTTTGTGGCTGTAATTCTAAACGGAACGGCTGTCACAGAACCGTTTACCGCCATGCTAATACTATCGTCAGCGGTATTTCTGAAGAATTTGAAGAACTTATTCTTAGGAGAGCTAGAGTTATTTGTCACGACCAATCAATCCTGGCTTTCCAGTCACCCAAATCTCTTAGGGTGAACTTATAGTTGTGTGTTCTTGTTCTATCTTCTTGTAAATTATCAACAGGAATAACCATTACATCGCCAGCCCCATCTTGTCCAGCAGTTTGCTGAATGTCTTTGGCTAGGGCAGGGTCATCAGTCCTGAATAGTTTCTTTTTTCTAAAATCCATCTTCTGTCCACCAGCCTCAATGCCATTGAAACCGTGTTTCTTGGAAGTTTTTATGATTTCGTATCCTTTCTTAAACGACATCTTCTAACCTCACTCTCTCATATATTTCTAATTCACCACCAACTGTTGCGTTGTAAATTGGTACAGGAGAACTCATTCTTGCAACTCTATGCGCTTCCATTACTTCATTCGTATCCCATTCTGAAAGCTGTTTGGGATTCTTGCTATACCCTTCATCAAAGTGGTCATGCCCCTTTGGTCTGCCATAACCCAAATCACAACCCACTAAATATATCTCTGTTGCCCCTTCTAAAATTGCGAACTGCATCGCTGCGGATATTCCTGAAAACGCGGTACAGACCGCGGGTAAGTGCCAACTTTCTGCCTTTTTGTGAAAATTATCATGGTGATAATAGTGGTGTTCACATCTTGGAAACCATGTTACATTATCGTGTTCACCTATTCCTTCTGGCATCCATTCACTAAGGGGGTGTTCCTTTGGGTAGCCAGTTCTAAACTTCTCCCAAAAGTAGCAATCATATCCCTGCTCAACATGAAATAAGTTTTCGGAATTGTACACATCCTTCAAATGGGGGTTGTGATCAGACTTGAAATATTTTGTCGGCCTCCAACTTGTATTCGGATAGTGCAGGTGTATTCTATTTAATCCCCAAGAAACATGCCCATTGAGCAGTTCAAGGTTCGTATAATTCAAACTTCTTCCGTTACCTACTACAAAGTGTTTCAAGGTTCACCCTTTCATAAACTTCAAGTTCGCCACCAACTGTTGCATTGAATATCTCAACATCCGAACTTCTCTTTGCTATCACATGCGCTTGCAAGGTGTCCATATTGGCGTATCTAGCAGGTCTTAGCATGTCTTTGTATCCCTTTTCATATTCATCTGTGAAATGACTTGGTTCACCATCTTTATATCCAAGATCACATCCAACAAGATATATTGGCGCATATCCCATTTGCACTGCAAGCTGTATTGCTACATTTACACTAGAACCAAATGTGCAAAGGTTAGGAAAATGCCATAAGTGAGGGCAATTCTTATCATCATAATGTGTGTCATAGTGCGCACACGATTTGATTGCGTTCCAGTTATCGGGGGTGTATCCTAGTTTTTTAGGAAAGTACAAGTTTCCATATATGGGTATATCTGCGTGTGCTTCAATGTCTGCCATCCATATACGGGGGTCTGGCTCATTGTGGAGTTCCATTCCCTCTGCTCTAACATAATAAGTTGGTCGCCATTCTGTTTGTTCATATACCAAATGTATTCTATTAGTGGCAAAACTCACCTCTCCAATCAATAAATCTAAATTGGTTTCCGCTAAACTAGGGCCACAACCCACGATGAAAGCTCTGGACATATCATAAAGGGGAGGCTGTTACACCTCCCCAATAATCTTAGGCATCTACTACAGTAGCTGTCTGGATGTGTCCGCCAACACCCATTGGTACTGCCCAGGCACTTGTGCCATCGGAGCAAACCATGAATGCGCCACCAATCTTCTCTGAAGAAGTGGAGTAGGCAATTCCATCAGCAGCCAAGTTGTTGAAAGTAATCAACGTATCTGCTGTTTCAGCGGTCACAGTCAATGTAACATCTGCTGAGTTGAGGCAGAAGAAAATCCAAGGCCCATCTGCAATTGCAGGAAGGGTTAGGATAATTTCTGCTTCTGTTGCAGCAGTATTCACGATGAATGAACCTGATTCTGCGGCAGTTAATGTTCTATCAACTATTGTCGTAATAAATTTTGGAAACCATTGCATAGATTCAATCTGTCCGTACTGCCCTACAGCAGCACCACGACCCATGAATGTTTTCATTGCGCTTTGTGAACTTTTAGACATTGTAACTTCCTTTTGTTTGTCTGATTAATCGCAGCCTGCACCTTTGGCTCACCATCGAAAAAGTAGGGCAGGGGGTTGGTGAAACCCCTTTTCGGGAATGACCCTAGCCCATTTGTTTATTTCTTTGCCTGTTTCTTAGGCTCTTTAGACTCCAATGCTGCGAACCTTTCTTCAAACTTAGCGTTCATTGATTTTTGTTCCGCGAGTTCTTTTTGAAGGTCGGATACGAGTTCATCTCGTTCCCAAGCCTTTTGTGAGGCAGAATCAATAATCTCAACGCCAGGGCTTCGTGGAATAATCTCGTTAGCGGGTGTGCCAGCTATATCATTCCATTCAGACTCGATTTCCCCTACATGCCAAGTTAGTCCATTTTCATCTGTTTCGATTTCGTATTTCTCAAATTCTTCGTTAGACAGGTGAGGACTAAGTTGCGATGTCCGAACTGGACTTACACCTTTGTGATTCCCTTCGTGTCCTTTTATGAGTTTGCATTTAACAAACGGTTTCGGGGAATGTTTGTTGACATGCCCGCATACATTTTCTGTCATTGTTTATTCCTTATGCATCTAGGGATGAGGAATTTTCAGCTCGTACAATTCTGTTTTCTACTGGTCGGGCATAAGCACCATAGAACTTCCATGCGTAGGAAATCCATTGTTCAAGTAAGCCTTGTTTTTCTTTCATCAAGAGTTTACCGAATTCGCCTGTGCCTGGATCCCACCATTTCTTGAGTGAACCAGGTCCACCAAAGACTGTTGGGTATACACTGTCAGCATTTCGTACCGCCACACCAGAAGCGTGATCGAATCGTAATCCACCATTTGAACCAGCACCAGCGATAGTAATGTCAGTTCCAGATACGGAAATGACTTTCACGCGCTCATTGGTTTCATAGTGAGTGTCCCCTGTTTCCTCAGTACCAATTGTAAGGTAACGTCCAACAGTAATGTTGGAAGCAGAAGCTACTGCAATTACCTTGTCTAGTTTATTTTCAGCAGCAGATAAAGTCGTAGCAACGGCAGTACCGTTGTCCGCTCCTGCGCCACCAAATACCTTGCCCCAAGGAGGAACAATAATTTGGAATTTGTCTAACGCACCTAAAGCGGAGTCCATGATTATTTCTGCTCGTTGCTGTTCACCAACGGTAACTACATTTCCACCAGCTCGGAGGTCGTAGTATGCGTCAGGATGAACAATAGCGAACCAAGAACCATTTCTTCCACCACTAGCTAAGTCATCATTGCCAGAGGGCATCCACATTGGAACTTTAAATTCATATAAAGCATTTGAGGCTTTGGTAAATTCAAGTTCGGTCAATCGGTGGGTGGCAGTTCCAGCATCCAAAGAGGCTCTCGCTGCGGCACGGAAAATCAATCCGCCCTGTAATGCTTGTGCTTGTGCTAGAAGGTCAATGGATTCGGTAGCATTCTCAGCCACGATTCTCAATGTTTCTGCTTCAAAGTTTTCCGCATAGTTTTGAATTTGCAACAGTTCTGATTGTTGTAATGCTTCACCACGTGATGTGGGGGTAACAGTAGCAGTTGCATCTCTTAGTGCTTGCGGGGTTACGTCAGTATATTCATTGATTGCAGATGTGCCGATGTTCATTTTAGAAAGATATGGAATTACGACAGAACTGCCAGCAATAAATTTTGACATATCATCGCCAACAGGATCGGCCAACATATCATACACTCGTTGTGCAAAAATCTGCATATCATAAGCGTTTTGGTATCTTGCTCGAATACTATTGGTTAGGGTATCAGTTGTTCCTATAGCCATTATATTTTATCCTTATTTCGATTGCGCCTCCTGTAACTCTTTGTCGATTTCTAACCTTCGTTCTCGTACAGTTTGTCCGCCAGGAAGTCTTTTACTCAAAGACATGGTGGATAACTTGTCGAACTCGGTTATCAATCTGGAAACATCGGCTGATTGCGGTTGTGTTTGAATGCCACTTGGTTGCACCGCACCAGTTGTCACAGGTTGGCTCGTTTGATTAAGTTTTAGGTCAACCAACGCCTCTTTTAGCGATTTTGCATCGTTCATATTATTCGCTATAGCGGTGATAACATCATTGTCACCTGGGTTGAGTCCTAATGAATTAACGACCTGTGCGTAGTCCGCGGGTTCTTGAGCTTGCACAGCGGATACTGTACTCTGCTCAATAGGGGCAGTTTGTGTTTCTAATGCTCTAAACCGAAGTTCGGTTTTTTGCGCATCGCTAATCTGCATCCCTAGTTCCTGTGCCGTTTCGATAAACTTGTTTGTAAATCCACTTTCGGACTTGTCTTGCTTACTCTGAAGTCCACGCAACTCACTTGCAAGTTTTTCTAAATCCGCACGGGACACTACATCCTGTGAACCTGCCTGTGAAAGTTGCTCGCCTTTGCCTTCTGAAACAACTGCCTGATCCGCAGGGGGTTGCTCCTGAGTGCTTTGGGGTTGCCCCTCCACTACTTCTGTCATTATTACTCCTGTTTGCCTAACAAAAAACGACCAGCTTTCGCTAGTCGTGACTTTCGTGAGGACTTTGTTAGTTTCGCCGCGCCTTTCGGGGAGGCATTTTATAAAATGATAACACCTATTTTAAAGATTGACGTTCTTCAAGTATTTTTTTGAGCCCCTTCGTAAGCATAGACATGCTACGATATAAAAGCTCGATTAGTTTTGTTAGTGTTTCGTCATCCATAAGTGTTATCTTCTAAATTATACACTATATTTTGCGTAAGTGCAACTAATTTCAATATATATTACTATCTCTTTCTTCGACCTTTTGAAGGTTTTGTGGGTTTTTTCTTTATGTTTCCCTTTGGCTTCCTTGAAATAAACTTACTCTTAGATGCAGATGGCTTAGGAGGGCTTCTTCGGAATGATTGATTCGTAGTAACTTTTTTCTTTACTTCACCACGTTTAGGCATTGCTTTCTTTGCAGAAATCTTGCCTTTCATTGGAGAACCTTGTGTAGACCTGCTTGCACCAGATGGTTTGGTTTTCTTTAGTATTCCACCTTGTGTAGCGCGTGTTGGGTTTGCAAGTTTCTTCTTGTTCACCTGATTTTTTACGCGAGTGCCTTTTTTCTTTGTCTTTCTCAATATAGAAGCAGACTTCAACGCTCGTCTTGCAGGTTTCCTTTTTGCCATTCTTTTTTTCTTTGGTTGAACTTTTGGTTTACTTTTCTTAGCCATTATATACTCCTACTTATTTTGCTTTCTTAGTGGTGACTTTTTACCCTTGTGGTCTACAACCAGTCTAACTTTACCTTTCTTTCTAGGGGTTTTCTTCATCAATCTTCGTAGCCATTACTGACCTCCTGTAACCCCTGCTTCTATCAGGGATATGCCTACTAATTGAATTAAATCTTTCTTTTTCATGTCGAATTTTCCAGCTGCACGACCTACTGCGGTTGATACCGCGTTACTCATCGCTTCACCAAATATGATATTTCTAGCCACGGCCTCAAATAGTTCTTGTCCTATTTCCTGTTGCCATTGTTGCGCTGTCAATGCCTGCCCACCTTGCACAGCCTCTAATACATCTTGTGCGCCTGTACTGGTCAAGTCCGCATCAGGTCTAATCTCTGGGCCTATCGGGTCGCCAAGTTTAGAACCTAGTTCAACCACTCGTCTATTTATCTCATCTTCTACACTATCTGTAAAATCCCAATATGCTTTCAATTGTGGATGTTCTCTAAGGTATTGTTTTTTATCTGCTGTAAAGAAGTTGTCATCATAGTATCCTGCCTGAACATCTAAAATATCTTCACCATATCGTTTTTCTGCCTCACTATACATAAGGCTCTTGAAGTATCTGTTTATTCTGTCTAACCCTCCGTAATAAGTACCTAGTTCTGAACCAGGATATGTTGCAATCACTTGGTCACGATATGTTAGCGCGGCTTCCACTTCTGGATTGGCTTTCATAAACGCTTTAGCAATATCTCCGCCTTCATCCAAATCGAATAAACTGTAATAGGTGTCAATCTTATCGTGAATGGTCAATCCGTTTTCGTCTACGCCACCGAATTGCGCTGTCATAATATCGTTCAGGTTTTTGCTTTGTATTCTGGCGGTGTCCCACTCATCCCTAGTAGCATCGCCAGGAACAGCGAGAACTGCCGTCAAATCTAAAACGCTTGCCATAAATTTATCAATATCTGATTGCGCCCACGGTTCAATGCCATCAACAGGATTTCCACCAAATTGCCCTTTGCTTTCGTAGAACTTTTGAATAAGCCTGTTGTCCATACCAATGTTTTCTAACAAGTCAGAACCAGGGGGAAGTCTGCTAAATGCGTTGTATGCTAATGCTGCATCTCGTTCCCATCCACCTTTCCTTGCAACAAGCAGGGTATCCATGAACGGATAAGCGTCTTTTAGTTTATTCATTCCTGCCACAAATTCTTGACCCGAAAGATTATGACGTTGTTCCATAAGAGAATAAAAGTCATTATAGAATATATCTATTTGTTGATCTGCAATGCTTCTTCCCTTGAACCCAACACCAAATGCGAAACCAGCCAACTGCCCAAGAGCGCGTTCATTGAACGCCCTTTCAATCGCTGCCTCCCAAATCTGCCCCTTTTGGCTGCTTGCCGCATCAATAGATTGCGCCTCAGATATAATTCCTTCTTCTACCATAGCTGCCAACGCCCTTCCGAACTGTCGTTGTTCGTATGCGGTATATCCACCAGATAACCATTTTGCTAAGGGGTCGTTCCACGGTTTATTTCCAGTCCCACCAAATTCATCTTTTTCTGCAAAACCTTCAAATTTGAACTCGGTATCGCTGCCTTCTGTTATTCTTCCTAAATTAAACCCTTTGTTTATGATAGATTGAATAGCCCTTGCAGCAGATGTTTGGGGCAATAAGTTTCCCGACCATTTGCTTGCCGCTTCAAATTCTCCATCCCTGTACAAGGCCAATGCCGTAACAAAAGATAAAAGCGTATGTGTCGTTGGCCCGAATTTTCCCAAGTCATTCAAAACAGTAGTAAACCAATTTGTTGATTTATCGGGGTCATCAAAGTCTACACCAGTAATTCCGTTTATGGGGTTTAGAGTTTGTTCCACGTTGAAGAATAGGGGATTGTCGGGGAATAGCCCTAACAGCTCATCAGAGTTTACGTTATATCTCCACCACTCAGGTTGTTCTGAATGAAGTTTAGACATTGTATTTTTGTACTTTCCATACGCTGCTAAAATTCCAGGTTGTTGTGCAACTCTTACTGCCCAATTCGGCAGAGTTCTTGAATACCAGAACCCATAAGGATAAACAAGACTTGCAACAGTATCTAAGTTTAGCCTTTGTGAGTAATCAATCAATGCAAAGTTTCTTAGTTCTGTACCAACTTGGTCGGCGGTGAGTTTCATTGTTTGAGAACGTTTTTCTGCCTCGGCAAACCACTTGATAAGTTCTTCTTCTTGTCCAGACGGAAGCGTTGGAATAACCTCATCAAAATGTTTATAAATGCCCCTGTTCATTGTGAACTCTATTTCATCAATGATGCCCTGTTGTTGTGCATTAGAAAGGTATCTGAACTCATTAGGTGGAAATTCCCCTGTTTCTGGCGGAATAACATAATCTTCTTTGGGTACAACTTTTGGAGGAACACTATCGCCAATAACCTTTTTCAAATCTTCACTCAATTCAATAAATTCATCGCCATCTCTAACAGCCTTTTTATTCAGCAATCTAACTGCTTCTTCGTAAGGAACTTCGCCCAAGTGCTTATAAGGTACTGGTACAGATTCATATACCTCAATCATTGCATCTTCTAAACTTTTATTTCCAGTTTCCCCCGAAAGTTTTATCGCATCATCAAGTAGTTCTCTCGGAACATCTTTAATGTTATCGTATTGCACTAATTCTGGTAATGGAACATCTTTGTCTATGTCAGCTAAATCGTCAAATAAGTATTCTTTTTTTTGCGAAGGTGTAAGACTGTCAAAAAATTCAGCTTCACTAGCAAAATCATCTGAGTTTGGAAATTTTACATCGTCTGCCTTTCCGACCCTCTTTACTATTTCATCATGTTCCAATCGCAATCGTTCATTTATGGTATCTAATATTTTTTTGGTTTCGTTCTGCGGGATGTCTTGTAGATTTCCAATTCCAGCAGTTCCTATTTCGGCAATCTCATCTGTAGAGAACCCTGCTTCTTCTAACAACTTCTTTACTTTTGCAGTTTTCTTAGATGGGATAGTTCCCTTCAATGAGTCAAGATACTTATTCGATTCTTTTGATAATCCGAATTGTTGTCTAAGTTCATCGTTGATAATGTTGAATAAGTGTTTTTTGTGTTTGATATTATCGTTTATATCAACAAGTTTCTTTACCTTAGAGAAGTCTGTTTCACCATTGGGTAGGAACTTTGAGACATCATCAATCACCGCAGAATTATCAAATATTCTTGCTTTCTCTAATGTTTTGTCAACGTATAACATTCCAGAGAAGTTTTCATTTGCAGACATTACCCCCTTCTGTATGGCTTGTGGCATATAGAAATCATCAAATATCTTCTTTGCGCCCATAGAGTATACATCTCTTGTAGTTGCAAAGTAATCTCTGGCGGTTGGATAATACACGGCATCCCACAAGAAATCCCTATATTCCCAAACATCCATTCCTTTCGGCAAGTCTATTTTTCTAAGGTGTGGCAAATCTTTAATCTTATCCCACGACTTTTGAATATCAACGGATTGCCCAGAATTTGACAATTTCTTTATCGTTTTGAACTCTTTGTTGAACGGCTCTAAAAATGTATCGTAGCTACTTACTCTTTGTTCAAGGTATGTGCCATCCTTTACAGTATTTAAAAATTCGCTATTTACATCAGCGTCAATCATCTTTTGTAAATCAATGCCCTCATCTGGTGCGCGCTTTACCACACTATCCATCACGGATTTGATTGCATCTTCAGCTTGTTCATTTGCATTAAGTCTTGCGCCACGTATCAATTTCTGATTATCAGTAAGTCCATGTTCTCCAACATAGGCCATCTGCTTTGTGTATCTTGGGGCATCAATGCCATCACTTTGAATCCTGTATGGTTGAATATCTCCTGCAACGCGTGAGGCTTTAGCCCTCAACTCCTGCGTCATTTCTTTTGCAACTTTCATTGCTTCTTCTCGCGTGGGTATTCCTTTTATTTTTGCCTTGAAATCTTCTAATACGCCAAAATCCTCAAACATCTTTCGTTGTTCTTGTGTCATCCATGACAAAGACTCAAATACCCTGAGTTCTCCAGTAGCCTTTTCTGCCCTGAATATTGCTTCTACAGCTTTTACATTTCCGTTATTGTTCAGCATCAAGTATTGTAAGTGTTTAGCCACATCTGCACTCATTCCAGCGTCAACCAAATCATCTACAAGCGGGATTGCCCTGCCAGGAACTAACATCTGTCGTAAAGTCTTTCTAATGCCAGCGGCGTAGGCGTGAATGCTTGCGGCGGTTTCCACTCTTGAACCTGCCCTAATACCACTACCAGCAATGGTTTCAAAGAACTTCAATGGCTTTCCAAGAACGCCTTGTTGTCCAATACCAGATACAGCATCTTTCCAGAGAAATCCCATAGTGCTTTCTAAGAATTTCTTTTCTGATATGATTGCCTTTGAGTCTTTTCCAACTACTGCCCACAATTGTGATTGTATTGACTTCAATCCTGTCTTTGGATCAATATCTACAAAAAGGTGAAGCGAGTTTGTAATAATATTCCTTGCCACATATCCAGGGGATAATCCCATATATGCGTATGCAAGGTTTGTGTTCACGTCTTTCAAGAATTTACTTTCAACAATCTTTTCTGCACCCATTAAAAATTTCTCGGTAGCAGATAACTCTCCGTAAATTTCAGGACTCTTTGCCATGTCAGATAATGAAGGAAACATCTTTTTTGTTGCCTTTTCTGCCAATGGGTCTATAAATTCAAGCAATCCTTTCAATGTTTTATTTTCTTTTACCGCTGCTAAAAATGAATCTGCGCCAGAATTTTTTATAACACGGATAATATCATCCATGCTTTTATTTTCTGCAACAAGCCTTGCTACTTTTTGTATTGTTTTTTCGTGGAAACCAGCACCTTTTAGAAGCGACTCTATATTAGACTTTTCTGCGGTACGAACCGCCTTTATTGTATTCCCAATAATTTTTTTAGATAGACCAGAACCTTCCATGATATCTCTCATCATTATAGATGTTTTCATCGTGGCTGGTGAGGAGATAATATTCGGGTCAATTCCCATTCCCAAACTCCCCTTTTTAGGGGATGTTAATGTTGTCCATGCGTCCATTCGCACCGCATCAGACGCATCTGAAAGTTTATAAATAGCATCATTCAATTCCGCAGCCTTATGCGCGTCATACTTTATAACCTTCAGTCCTGTTTTGGGGTCAATAACCTCATACCTCGCCACAGTATCAAGGAGGTGTCCCATTCTGTTTCCAACAAGTTTAGTAATGCCTATTCGCTTCGATGTATATGTTAGTGCTTTTGCATTTTTCTGATTTGCTAATTCCGCCAATCCCTGCTGAACCATTTTTCTCTGAACGCCCAATTCTTCCGCTATCGAAGTTATCTTTTCAGCGTCAGACATAGTTTCAGATGTAAGTGCTTTTGCAATAACATCGTTTCCTTTAGTCATTTCTGCGTTGAAGGCATCCACATTCTTTGTCATTGACTTTGCCTTCTTCACAAAACCAAGAGCATTCAACGGATCAAATATAAGTTCTCCAACCAATTCGGCTACAGGGTTCATCAATTCTTCTGCTAATAAATAAGGATCTTCTCCTCGTCTTAGCCTTTTCTTATACTCAACTTTTGTCAATGGGTCAATCCATGTTGAGTATAATATTCTTCCAGCCTGTCTGTTAGCCTCAACTATGTCCCCAAACTCTTGTAAACTAACAGAACCATCCAATATCATTTTTGCAGAACGTATAGAATTTGATATGTGTTTTACGGGATTGAATGTGTCAAATAATCCTGCAATAAAATTATCAGAGTTTCCTAAAAGTTTTTTGAAATCCTCAGAGAGTGGCTTTCCAGTAAATATATTATTTTCAAATCCAAAGAACTCAGTTGGCACAGGCAATTGTTCTCTTTCTTTTACCTCTCCGCCACCAGCCCTGATAACATCTTTTGGCGTTTCAGAAGCGATAGAAATAATTTGTTCTGTATCTTCTGCTAGTTCTCCTGCACCCTGTGCCAATAGCCCAATTCCAACACCAAGTGCTTTTGAGATAGCACCAACAAATCCTGTTGCGACAGTAGAAACAACCCCCTCGCCTTCTTCTTTGAACATTATACTTCCCAATGCTTCAAGGGAAGTGCCAACTGCCCCTAATCCTCCAAGAATTGTTTTCTGAAATCCAATATCTAGTTTCCCATCATCACCATATAAAGCCCTATACGCTTGGTCAGAAGCCTTTGCAAGCAAGTCCCCGCCTTTTTCAGCAAATTTAGGATTCCATTTATTAGGAATAGACATAAAATATTCAGACAAGTTGTTCTGTCCACCGTACCACGGTGTTCCGTGAGGTGTCCATCCTTTCTGCGAGAAGTATTTGCTATTACTTGTCATCATCTGTTCGCCATTCGGACCTAACTTTTCGGCAGATGCGTTTGCTGTTTTATAATCCCAATTCGGGTCTTGAATACCGTAAGGTTGTTCAGGAAACTTCGCTTGGTCAGAAGCAACTCTTGGTTGAGTATTGAAATATGAGTTTGTCTTTGCGCTACTAAAATCAGGCACGTATCCAGCGTCAGTCAGAACCTTCTTGTTCTGCGCTGCTTTTTGTGCTAATATTGCCTTTCGTCTTTCTTCGGCTGAAATAGGCATTAAAAGCCTCCTGTTCGCCAGTTGATTAATGCCCCTCTACCAGATGTAAAATCTGCAACAGGATTAGATACCGATTGTGGTCTTGAATAGCCACCCCCACCACCTAGTCCGAGAACGCTACCTGTGTAATATGTCAAAGGCGTGGTGTTGTAGTTTGTTCCGCTAATAGGCTGTTCTCCATTCGCTGCTTCTGCGTCTTGAATGATGCCTTGTGCTATTGGGTCTATCTGCCATCCCCACGCTGTTTCTACATATCCATTTTGTATCATCTGTAAATCAGAAATACCGTTAGCCTCAATAAACCCTCTGGTAAGAGGAACGCTATTGTCGGCAGTCATGTAAGCATTTCTTTGCGCTTCTGCCTGTTCTGTAGCAGACAAATCATTGATTGGATTTCTTTCTATTGATGCCTGTAATGGGTCAATGGTAGTTCCTGGTATAGCCTGTGGCTGAGGAATGTTAGCGCCCAAACCAAAGTTTCCAGCAGGGGCATTTATCCCCAATCCTGTGCCGTCAATACTGAATGAACTGTCTATTCCCGTAAATCCTAATCCAGCACTAAAATTATCTGGAATTTGTGGCAACTGAACGCCTATCCCGAAACTTGGTAGGTCTATTGTGTTCGACACGCCATTATTTGTTGTTTCAATGCTTGGGAGATTAACCCCAATTCCCAGACCTCCTGGCGAGGGCGCGCCCTCTGGTATTCCTGTATCTCCACCAGAAGTCAGGCTTCTGTTAGTCCACGGGCTTGCACCATTTAATGCGCCAGAACGCCTAGAAGCATCATCAAGGTTTCTTCTTATTGCGCTTGATGTTCGCGCATCTGCTTGTTCCGACTCCAATCCAGGTGCTTGTTGAGGAGTTTGTCCAAGAAGATAAGGATTTATCATCCCATCATTTACGCCTGGAACACCAAAAATATCGTCAAAGTTTCCTGTGCTAGTTCCCTGACCAAAATCATCACCAGTCGCACCACCAATCTTGTTTGCTATATTTATCTCTCTAATATTATCCAATGACGATTCTGTAACTACACCAGAGAACTCATCGGGGTCAGGAATATTTACCGTCTGCCCTGGTTTCAGGTTTGCCCAATCAATCTGCGGGTTACTATCCATCAAGAACTGAAACGCTCTTTGGCTGTCTAAAGTCTTTCCCGCAATCGAGAATGAACTATCTCCTGGTTTTACTGTATAAGTAGGCATTATTCCCTCCCCAAGTTAGCGTTTGCGTTAGATTCGGGTGCTGCTAGAGATGAAGGACTACCTCCCCTCTGTGTATTGAACCCCTGTCCACCAGGATTTACCCCCCTATTCTGTGCTTGTTGGTTCTGTAATTGAGGGTTTCTCTGCTGTTCTGCGAGAGTGGGGGGGTTGCCTCCCTGGGGTGGGGGGGTCTGTTGTGCCTGTTGCATCACTTGTTGTGCGGCCATTTGTGCAATCCCCTGAGAAGCACCTTGAACTTCTGCGTCTTTCAGCATTTGTTGTCTGGCGTTCTCTCGTTGTAAGTTTTCTAATTCAATCTGATGTTGAACGTCTGCAACATCTTCTTTTTTCTTTTTAGCTATTTCTGCTTCGGGATCTTCGATGCCCACTTCATCCATCGCTTCATACTGAGAAATGCCAATTTGTTGTCGTGCCATACCAGCGGCGTTCACTCTTGCCACTTGGTCTACGGGCAAGTCAGCAGTAAGTTCTACTTGAATATCTAAATCTTCCACATTCATCAGCAACGGTTGATTAATCTGGTCAATTCCTTCTGCCTTGTCAGCGTTAGCGGTCAAAGGCTTTTCAGAATCTTTCAGCCAATGAAGCATTTGATAGGCAAGTTCGGCAATAGATTCTTCTGCTAATTCTTTATAGGGGTTCAGGTTCTTGACACCCAACTCAACCTGTTTCTGTAATGTAGCAAAAGCAGTACCTGATTTTATATCCCCTGATTGCACGATATTAGAAATTGTAGATTTTGTAACCCTGCTTCTCAATTCGTTATACTGCTGTATCAAAGCGGTGTCTAGTGGAGGAGGAGCCATTGCCTGTGCATCTTCGCCAGGCATCATTCTAAGTGGTCGCCCTGGTTCTTTGTAGTCAGGGTCAATTTCTTCTGGATTAGGACTAATAATTTTTAGCCTGGGTGCTGCTGAGTATGCGATTGTTTCTGACATAGACAAAGTGTCAATGATGTTCATGTCATCCCATTGTCCAGTTTTATAAATCGAGTACAATAGCGGTTCTAACTGACTTCCACCATCTTCTACTACCCACGGAATGAAGTCTAGGTCATTATCTTCTTCTAATAGGATTGCCTTTTCCTGATAGTCAGGAGGCTGAATGGTTTGATTGTCCCCTTGTGGGCTTACCCATACTACTCGTTTATCGAAATCCCAATAATCATAAACGGTGGCATATTCTAATCCTGCGTTCTTTTTCAGCCCAAGTCTTTTCTGATATGCACTGGCCTTATCTCCCCAAAAAGATTCAACGTCTACATTGCTCATTACCTGTCTAAACACTACCCCTTCTAATTTCATCCAATCATTTCTAACAGGAAATACGGATGCTGCGTTTCTGGGTAATACAGCAAAATCACCAAAACGATAAGCGTGTCTGCGTTTCTTGTCGTTATCTTTGAATACGCCAGCTAATTTATCTTGGTGAGGCAGGTATACGGTCTGAAATGCTACCCTATCATATTTGATTGCAGACTTGATAATCTTAGATTGAAGTCTTGTTTTTCTACGAAAGGCATTTTTTATGTTCTGTATCAAAGCCCTTTCGATGTTCTCTGCCACAGCATTGTCTGTGCCTAGTGGCCCAAGAGGTTTCACCCTCAACTTTGGCACAAGCGCAGCGAACAGGTTTGAGCCATCCTTCAATGCTACATGGGGATCAGCGGAAATCATTTTATGAATCCACTTCAATCCACTAAGTTCTTTTGGCAAATTCCAGTACATGCTATCCATGTTGTCCATCGCCTCGAACATTAGCAGATTGTCTTTTTGACTTTCTACTACATCATTTACAAAATTCTCTAATTCTTTCATGTCACCTTCCTAAACTAAACGGGTTGGGAGCTTTCTCTTTCGAGTTGAAAGGGTTTCTTCCCTGCAATTTTCGTTCCCGCCGTAAAGGTGTGACAATATTCTCACCAGCCCTCAGCATAGCATAAACGGAATCCAAAGTATCATTGTGGTAGTTTTGTTCAAGGGGATCACCTTGCCAGTTCATCCACTCGTCTTTGAAGGCCGTCAAGAACTCATTTTCTGAATCCGATATTCTAATTCTACTTCTTTGAAACAAGGGGGCCATCTCTTTCTCGAACCGATAGCCCTTGCTCTTATTGAATCGCACAGGCATAGGCACTACACCACTTGCTCTAATCTCTGCGTTATTCAGCATATCTTTATAAAACAAATCCCCTGTAATAATTGCTTCTATCCCAATCGCCCTAAGTGTTGGATACATAGCCACATAAGCAACCACCATATCCTGTGCTTCAGCGTGGGATACTTTTCCCCTAAATCCACCTTCGAGTACCATGCCTTGTCCGCCTGGAATTTCTCTACCGATGGCAATACAGAAATAATCACCTCTTTCTTTGCGTGGGTCTTCCGTAGAAGTGTAGTCAATGCCCATATACACAGGCCAGTCTACGTTGATATATTGATTCTCAAAGGGGTGTAACCATTCTTTTTTCAATACTAATCCCTTGGTCTTGCTCAAATCTAATAAGAACATTCTTGCAAATTCAATCTCGCCAGCTTTTGCACGTTCTTTTGCAACTTCCTTCTCCCCGTACATCTCAGGCCAAGTATAAATAATCTTGCCATCTTCATCTTCTGATTGCACAGGAATCTTTATGTGGTCAAACTCACCTGTTTGCAAACAATAGTGAAGTGCATCTGATTCATTCCACGGTGTACCAATATACACCATCCACTCGGACTGATTGGCTGCTGGAAAAATTGTGCCTTTCAGCGTAGTCTTTACTTTCCGCAACTCTCGTTCTGAGGCGGTATTCTTTTCATCGTTAATATCATCCATCAACAAAAACCAGGGTCGCTTACCAATAATCTGACTTCTGTATCCCATAGCCACAAGCGTAGGGTCTTTCCTTACTGCTCTCATCTTTCGCCAGCGGGTATAACTAATCGGTTGCTGTAACCACGGGTCTTTATGTGTCGCTACTACTTCGTATCCCTTAGCACCCCATCCCTCCTCTTTGTCTGGTTTTACATGAGGAAACGCTAAATGATAACCTTCGTTATATTCAATGATACTTGCTATCTGAGAACTGTTATCTAGCGCAATATCATCGCCAGCCTGAATCATCAAAAAAGTCTTATCGGGGTTTAGCCCAATCATCCACGCAACAAATCCTACGTTTCCACTCGTAGTTTTGGCTGCACCTCGAAACAACTCAACAATCGTTCCCCTTTTATTCTTACTGGATTCCATCATCTTGCCAATAACCAGCTTCATGTGTTCAGTAAGCGGAAATCCATAAATCAATTCGTGAAAGGCGGCATACCCCTCCACACTAAAATCTCTAGCCCTCGCTATCTTGAATATTGTGTCCAAGTCTTCCACACCCCTAGACTGACACCATTTCACATGCGCTGCCAGAAACTCCCCTTGTCCTGCATCAATGTACTTCTTTGCTAACTTCTCTAAATTCAAACGACCTCATCACCAGTTGATTGTTCCATCCATTCCACATCTTCAGCGAATATCTCTCCCCATGACATATTTATTCTTCTTTCAAATTCTTCTTGTGTTGGCAATTCCCATGTATCAATATACTCATCATATAGGGGATTACGAGGACTTAGCCGAGGAGTTTCATCTTCGTCAAATTTGATATTCGCAACCCACCATTGTTCTTGCCAGTCATGTGCTTCATCAATTATCGCCTTCACCAATTCTGGTTCCAAATCCTCAAAGCTAAATTCCATTTCTACACCGGAATCTTTTTCTATATTGATATACTTGGTGGGAATAAGGAAGTTTAGTAATTTTCTAATCACGGTATACATACATCCTGCCCAACTTGAAGTTCATTTCCAAGATGTTTATTCATATCCATAATTACACCGAACCATCTTTGGTCTCCCATAACTTTTCCAGCTATAGAAAACCAACTGTCGCCCTCTTGAACTACGTACAACCCACCCATGCGCATTGGAGTTTTCTCCACATGAGAAAAACTAGGGTCCCAATCACCAAACAATCCTGCACCGCCATTCTGTAACCTCGTGCTATAGCCTAATTTATGATTTTGCATCTGTACAGCAACTCTGTCTATAACCTGTTCTTCAGCACCACAATTAGAACACGTACCACTATACTTACTTGCTACAAATTCAGTATTACAATATTCACATTTCATCTCAATTCCTTTACCCATCTATCCTCGAATCTTTTTACCTTGTCCTGCTTCCTGCAAAATGAAACCTGTAACTCGTCAGCCCTTATCTTGGCCAATCGCCATTCCTTGTGCGCCTTATCTAATTCTTTTTTCAACTTCTCATACGCATCTATTTTATCCATATCTATCTCCTATTATACAACATATCTTGCAGAATACAACCTTTATTCACTATTTGTTACATGCAATTATTATAGCACGATTTGGGAAAACTGCAAAATTTTTTATTTATTGTACTGACAATGATGACTCCTGTACATTATATGGGATACACCATGTTCTATTGTGAAGTATCTTCTTGGTAGAAAGAACCTTATTATTGACAACATATTTCAAAACTCCTAAAATTTTTTTTGTGATATACATACAGTCACAAGGGTACTCACACACACACTCACACACCCCCATCATCCACCTACTCCCTACCATCACACCAGCACATTATCACACACATTCTTTCATCATCATCGCATGTCACACACACCGACCACCACACACACCTTACACACAATCACACACCCACACTACCATATATACATAATTTGGCATCCTACCACACACACCCACACACACAACCCACACATAACACCCACACGCTACCGAATACTCAATTATTATCTACTCTACCTAAGCATTAAGCCACAACTCCCGAATGACAATACGCAAAACTAACCATTATTCGCTCATCTTATTCAGGATCTCTAAGAATTGGGACGCGTCCCCTGTTACCTTTCCCGCTGGCGTGTCCATTTCCAGCTGCAGATCCTTCCTGGTGAGCCCTGTAGCCTCTCTCACGGCCCCGAATGCCTTTACCCTGGATTGCAGCGTAGCATCGGATAGATATGCATCGCCAGCCAGTCGGCCGGTCATGGCACCGATAGCATCTTCGAAGTCGTTTACATCTTCATTCGCTATTGATGCGATCTCTTTGAGTACAAATTCCCTTGCACGCTTCTCAGTGCGTTCTTTTATTGCATTATTCCCTGCATTGCTCATTGCAAGCGCATTATCCTTTGTGATATATCCTGCCTCTATTTTACTGAGTGTTTTGTTATATGTTACCCCTGACTCGTATACCCATAGCTCG
>Ga0209249_1001544_pt1 | contig 21608 bp, 21 predicted proteins | sample SaaInlV_200m_DNA_4_FD_184653 | JGI IMG/M metagenome (GOLD analysis project Ga0209249, IMG submission 184653) | Marine microbial communities from expanding oxygen minimum zones in the Saanich Inlet - SI037_S3LV_200m_DNA (SPAdes) (version 2) | ecosystem: Environmental > Aquatic > Marine >...
AAGAATTGATGAGATTAATGTTGCAGATGAAAGCGTTCAAATAAAAATTTTACACAATGGAATTTTACAAAAAGCATATGAAAAATTAACCTTAAATGAAAATGTTGATGAATACCTTGTTGCTACTGCAAGCGGAGAGTCTTATTTATTAGAAATAGGAAACATAGATGATGAATTTGGAGAAGGAGTAGTAGAATTAAGAAACTCTGCTACTGGGCAAACAATTTGTCAAGACAAAAAAGCAGGAGATAAATGTTACATTGGAAATGTAGAATTAAGAATTGATGAGATTAATGTTGCAGATGAAAGCGTTCAAATAAAAATTTTACACAATGGAATTTTACAAAAAGCATATGAAAAATTAACCTTAAATGAAAATGTTGATGAATACCTTGTTGCTACTATTTTTAATTTATTAGTTCCAACAAAATTGAAAGAAGAAATTGTTGTTGCTTCAGATGATATCTGCGAAAATGTGGGTATAAGAAAAGAAGGAAAATATTGTTCAGATACAGAAGTTTGGACAACGCAAAAAGAAACTTCTGCTTCTTGTGAAAATAATTTTGAGTGTGATAGCAATCTTTGTTTAGAAAATGAATGCGTAAGCGGAAATTTAATATCAAGATTCTTGAGATGGTTAAAAAACTTATTTAGTTAATTCCCCCCAAAAAAGATTATTTCATCTTCTTTCTTAGAAAGAAAGAAGCAAAGAAGGGCGTGCACCTCAAATTTAATGGGATGGCTAAAAGCCCACCTGAACTAAGAGAGATTTTAGAAATATTAAAGACGGAGAATTAGAAACTCACGAGGTCGCTTCTTGCTCCACTCGTGTTTTTGATAAATCAAAAATCGCTGAACAGGGGATAAAGAGAAAAATCTTTTTCCTTACGGAAATTTCTTTTGTAGAAACCAGATTTTTCCCAAATTCTTCTTCCACTCGAGCCTGTGAGGTTCCGCTCCAGTCTCGAGGTCAGAAGAACTTTCCTTATCCCCGATGTTATATTCAATTGTCGTGTAGATTAATTAGAAATAGTCAGGCACACAAAGATTTATATATCAATCAATTTATTTAAAATATTATGGCAATCAAACCAAAAAAATTACAAAAAGGCGACACTATCGCAATAATTTCTCCATCATGGGGCGGTCCATCTGTTTTTCCTCATATTTACGAATCAGGCATTAAAGCACTTGAAAATTTAGGATTAAAAATTAAAGAATACCCTTCTGCTAGAAAAGATGCAGATTATACTTATAATAATCCTGAATTTCGTGCTAAAGACATAAATGATGCGTTTGCAGATTCGGAAGTAAAAGCAATTTTTACAAGTATTGGAGGGGATGATTCAATAAGAATTTTACCTTATATAAATACTGAAATTGTAAAAAATAATCCAAAAATTTTCTTAGGATATTCTGATACAACCACTATAAATTCTTATTTTAACCAATTAGGTTTAGTTACGCTAAATAGCCCTTCTATTATGGCAGGATTTTCACAATGGGACTCTTTAGGAAAAGATTTTCAAGAACATATTAAGAAAATATTATTTGAGAATCCTGAGTCTTATACTTATGAAAAATATGATGAATTTTGTCAGGGCTATTTAGATTGGAGTGATAAAAATAATGTTGGAAAAACTAAACCAATGATAAAAAACCTAGGATGGAATTGGTTACAAGGTAATAAAAAAATTCAAGGAGAATTATTTGGTGGTTGTATAGAAGTTTTTGAATTTATGAAAAGTACAGACTTTTGGCCTGATGAAAATTTTTGGAAAGGTAAAATCTTATTTTTTGAAACTTCTGAAGATAAACCATCTCCTGAGCAAGTAAAATGGGTGTTGAGAAATTATGGAGTTCAAGGAATTTTTGATAAAATTTCTGCTTTATTAATTGGAAGACCAAGAGACTATTCTGATGATGAGAAAAAAGAGCTAGATGAAAATATAATTAAAATTGTTAAAACTGAATTTAAAAATAATGATCTTCCAATAATTACCAATATGGATTTTGGTCATACTGATCCTCAATGGATTTTACCATTGGGAATAAAGGCAGAAATTGATTGCCATAAAAAAGAATTTAAATTGATTGAAAAAATATTTGAAGATTAATGTGTGCCTGACTATAATTTTTATTTTAGACACGACAACTCTGAAATTTTCCTTCGGAACGTTGCACTAAATTTCAGCCCTGCGGGGAATATAACAAGGATTTAGAGATTCCAGAGCCTTGCAGGCTCTTCCATCCAAATTTTGCCTACGGCAAAACTTCTCTTAATCACGATGTTATATTCAATTGTGTTTAAGTTCTAAAAAGGGGAGTTCGTCCTTCGGACATATAGTATTTTACTTTGTAAAATATTTGATTTTACAAAAAGAAATCTTTTGTTTCTTCTATTAAAAAATTTTCATGTAATTTAATCTTATGAAGATATTCTGCTTTCTTCAAAACATCTCGGCATTTTATAAAAGACCAGTTATCTTCTTTGCCTCGATATTTTGGATTGTTGCTATAAACAATTCCTTCAATTTCTGCCCAAACTGCTGCCGAAGAACAGAGAGGGCAAGGTTCAAATGTTGAATATAACCAACATCCTTTTAGAGACCAAGATTTAATTTTTCTGCAAGCTTTTCTTATAGCATTTACTTCTGAATGAGCTGTTGGGTCAATACATTTTTCAGGAGGATAAATTTTACCATGAGATATTGAAATAATATTCCCTTTTTTATTAACAATCGCCGCTGTTATCGGCTTTTCTGGACCATAAGCAATTAGTTTCCTCATTATTTTTTTATTAGGGTGTTGCATATTATTAAGAATAAAATTTCTTTATTAATAAAACTATCGCGCACTTTCCTTCTACCCTTAAAATTAGTCTAAAATTAATCTCGCTTGCCACATTACATTCTCAGAAATCAAAGATTTTTTCGGGTCATTGAACATGGGATAAAGAGTCCCGCCCTCACTCTGCCGTTCGGCTCTTGCAGAGCCTCTTCCAAATTAATTTCTCAGCCAGCTCTGAAAAAATCAAACTCCCCTTATCCCCAATGTTATCTTTAATCTTTTAAACCCAATCTTCAGGATTTAATTTTCCATCTGAGCCAGTTGTATGCGTATGATAATTTTCTTTTAGTCTTTTAATCCCAATCTTTCAATAAATTTCTCTTTATCAAATGAAATAAACCTAAGCGGTTTCCTTTCACAATCCTTCCCTTCCTTTGCGGTTAGGTGGTTTCTTTTAATTGCGTTTACAGATACCACGTTTGATAAAGAATTATTTTATAGTCCTAATCTTTCAATAAATTTCTCTTTATCAAAGGGTTCAATTTTGTCATATTCTTGTCCGGTTCCTAAATATAGAATTGGTCTTTTTGTTACGTGCCCTACACTTAATGCTGTTCCGCCTTTGTCGTCGATATCTGCTTTGCTTAGAATTATTCCATCGATTCCAATTGAGAAATTAAATGAACGAATTTGTTCAATAGCGTCGTTTCCGGTTGTTGATTCTCCGACATAGATTTTTAAATCTGGATTGCAAACTCGTGCTATTTTTTCTATTTGTGCCATTAGATTTTTTGAAGTGTGCATTCGCCCGGCAGTATCAATTAATACACAATCTAATTTATTTTTTTCAGCGTATTTTATTGCATCAAAGCCAACTGATGCAGGATCAGATTCATATCCATGAGCAATTACTGGCACTCCTATTTTCTCTCCGTGTTTTTTTATTTGTTCAATTGAGGCCGCTCTAAAAGTATCTGCTGCAGCTAAAACACATGAAATGTTTTGCTTTTTCATAGCGTCGGCAATTTTTGCTATTGAAGTTGTTTTTCCGGTTCCATTTATTCCGCAAAATAAAATGACAAAAGGTTTGGATTTATCTTCCCTTGATTTTATCTTCCCATAAATATCAAATGGTTCAATTAGGATTTCATAAATTATATCTTTAAAGGATTCCATTATCTGTCCCTCAATTTCTTTTTTTAGTAATTCTTTACCGACGACTTTTTCTTTTAGTTCTGCAATTATTTTTTCTGCAACTTCAAAAGCTACATTGTTTTCTAAAAGCAACATTTCTAGTTCTTCTGCATAAATGTCAAATTGTTCTTCTGAAATTTTTACTTTTGTTATTTTTGATTTTACTTTTGAAAAAAATGATTCTTTTGTTTCTTTTTCGGTTGTTTGAGGATTTTCTTTAATTATTGTTTTGGGTTTTTCTTGAATTTTTTTTGCTGGCTTTTCTTGGATTATTTCTTTTTCAAGTTCTTTAAGTTTTTCTAAATCTGGTCTGAAGCTTTTATCAAAAACTTGAAATTTCATTGGCATTGAAATTTCTTTTTTGGATTTTTTATCTTTATTGATTTCTTTTTTTGAAGTTTTTGATATTTTTTTTGTCTCTTTTTTAATATCTTTAACAATTTTGGCTTCAGCTTTGTCTATAACTTTCTTTGTTTTTTCTTCTACGTCGCTGGTGAACTTTTTTGTCCAAGCTTTTAATTTATCTTTTAGTTTTCCAAACATGTTTTTATTAGAGGTTGTTCATATAAAAAGGTTTTTAAAGAAGTTTTGTTTTAATAATTTAAAGAGAGGGGTTATGGAAAAAAAGAGTGCGTTTATTTTGGGTATATTGTTTTCTATATCATTAGTTATTGCTGCGCAAGTTATTACAACTTCTGGGGGTGCAACATCTTATTCAGTTCTTGAAGATTTGACTTTTAATTTTAATATGACTGTGAATAATACTGATGTAGATGTTAACATTACTCAGGTTAATATGACTATCCCAAGTTCATTTAGTTTTTTAGTAAATTCAAATGGCACAAATGCAGCGACTCATACTTTTTCCAATACTACTACTATTTTGACTTGGACGCATGATGGGTTGGTTCAAAATGTAACTTCTAATTATCTTTGGTTTAATGCAACTCCTGCAACTCCTGGACTTTATAATATCACTGTAACCAGTTTAAATACTACTGGAACTTCAGCAACAAATATTGCAGTTACAGTGAATGATACAAATAGTCCTTCTGAAATTAATTTTACTTCTCCAATAACTTATGGAAATTATTCTGGAACATTGATTTTGAATATTACTCTTATTGATGATGGAACAATGGATTTGGTGTTTTTTAATGTAACAAATAGTACAGGGGGACAGAATGCAACTTATACTGCTTCAAATCCTTCTGGGAATTATTGGAATGCTTCATTACTTACTACTGATTTTGTCGACGGAACTTATAATATAACTGTTTGGTCAAATGATTCAGCCGGGAATGCTAATAACACAGTGGTTGCATCTAATTTGACTTTTGATAATACCAATCCTACTGTTACTTTTAGCTGTAGTCCTACAAGTGTGAGAAGAGGAACAGCAACTACTTGTACTTGTACTCCTGCAGATGGAGGTTCAGGAGTTAATGCAGCTTTAACTTCTCTTACTGCGAGCCCTTCAACTACAAGTGTTGGGGCGTTTACTACTACATGTACTTATGCTGATTTGGCAGGGAATACTGGGAGCACAACTGCATCATATACTGTTACAAGCGAGGGAGGTATTTCATCTGGTAGCGGAACCCCTTCTTTTTACCAAAATACTTATGTTCATAATGAACAAGAGTTGGATGAATTTCAAAAGCAATTGAAAGTAAAAGAAAGAGTTAAATTAAAAATTAATTCGCAAACGCATTATGTGGGTATTAAAGAATTGACTGATGAGAGTGTTACTTTGGAAATTCAAAGTGATCCAATTGAAGTTACTTTAAAAATTGGGGAAGAGAAAAGAGTGGATGTTGATGCTGATGATATTTTAGATTTGATTGTAAAGTTAAATGGTATTACAAATAATCAGGCAGATTTAATTGTTATAGCCATAGAAGAAGGGGTGGGGGGGGAACCTGTAGGTGAGATTGTTGATGGAGTTGAAGTAACTGAAAGTGAGGAAAAAGGATCTTCAGCGGGGGTTATTATCTTAGTTATTTTAGTTGTTGTTTTGATTTTAATTGGCTTAAAATTAAAATCAGGTAAAAAATAATTTTAAGTTATTTAAATTAACATAAATTTTTATAAAGATGAATTTCGTATTATTTGTATGTTGAAAGTAAAATTAAAAATTTTTTATTCATTCGCTAACTCTTCGAAGGGGGTTATCAAATGAAAGCAAATAAGAAATTTTCATTCATCCAAAAAGTTAGCGGAGGTTATTTTAAATGAAAGGAATATTAGTTATTTTGGATGGATTGGGAGATTTGCCTAATAATCAGTTGGGGGGTAAGACTCCGTTAGAGGCGGCTAAGACTCCCAATATGGATTTTTTGGCTACTCGTGGAGAGTTGGGGTTTATGTATCCTGTTAAACCTGGATTTGTGCCGGAATCAGATGAAGCAATTGTTTCTATATTTAATAATAATTTAATTTCAAGTACTCGGGGACAGTTGGAAGCGAAAGGGACTGGACTAAATCTTACTCGAGGGGATTTGGCTTTGAGAGTTAATTTCGCTACGATTGATTCTTTGGAAAAAGGAAATATTTTGGATAGAAGAGCTGGGAGAAATTTAACAACTGAAGAAGCAGAGATTCTTTGTAAAGCATTGAATAAGATTTCTTTACCAGTAAAGTTTGAAATTGTGCCTAGTGTGCAGCATAGAGCAGTGTTAGTTTTTCGAGGAGGATTTTCAGATAATCTTGTGGGTAACGATTTAACTTATGTTAATGGTAAAACAAAGGGGTTTAATAAAATTCATTCTTGTGAGGTTTTAGACGAGGAGGACAATTCTCAGTATACTGTAAATATATTAAATGAATTTTTAGATAAAGCGTACGATATTTTGAAAGACCATCCAGTTAATTTGGAGAGGAAGAAGAAAGGGTTTTTGCCCTCCAACTATCTTTTAGTAAGGGGCGCAGGAATTGAAATCCCTAAATTAAAACAATACAAAAAGTGGGCATCTGTTGCTTATATGCCTCTAGAAATTGGATTTTCCAAATTATCTGGAATGAATGCTTACGAGTTTGATTATCCCAAACTAAAAAGTTTTGATGCTTACGAAAATTTATATAACGCTTTAAAAAAAGCTTGTAAATTTTCTGTTAAGATAATTAAGAAAATTATGAAAACTTCAGAGTATCTTTATATTCATATAAAAGAAACAGATTTGCCTGGACATGATAATAAGCCTTTAGAGAAAAAGGAGATGTTGGAATATATTGATAAAACCTTGTTTAAGTATATACGGAAAGTGGCGCCTCCAAATGAGATTAAGGTTGTTGTGACAGGGGATCATTCAACTCCGTGTAAGCTTAAGGATCATTCTTCTGATCCTGTTCCGGTTTTATTTTATAATAATAAAGAGGTGCCAGAAGAAAAACACTTTAATGAAAAAGAGTGTAGAAAAGGGAGAGTGGGAAGAATTCTTGGTAAGGATTTGTTGAAAAGAGTTGGTTTTTCCAAATGAGCAAGATGGGGGAAGTAGATTATGCTACAAAGTGTGGAGAATGTGAGGATGTTATTTATTTGGCTAATAATGAAAATTTTGGGTTGTGTGATAAATTAGGGGATTGTTGTGGTCCTGTTTATCGAGTTAAACTTGCCTACCAAAAATGTATTTATGCTGCTCCTGGCATAAGGATTAATGAGAGAGAAATTTCCAATAGAATTCAAGAGGCAAAAGATAAACAAGTTGAATTTGAAAAATCTCTTCAGAGGGCTAGAGAGATAATTGCAGGATGGCCTGAGTGGAAAAGAAATTTTTTTTTAGGTACGGTTTGAAGATTTTCGGATCCAGAGTATGTAAGAGCAAAAGCTCGTCTCCAAATTAAGTAAGTAAATTCTCTATTTTATATCATCGCAATCAATATAAACTGGAAGTGCCTTTTGTTTATATGATAACTTACAATGATATTTACGAGGCTGCGCGAAATGAAAGATATTCAGAAAGTCTCCAACCGATTTTAAAAAGTTTTATTAGCGATGTTGCTGTTTATTTGAAGGATAAAAAAGAAGTTGCTTCAAAGGAAGATGATATTTTTGTTGATGTGATTGTTAAGAATAAAAAGCAACTTGAAAATGCAATAACTTTATTTAAGGAGTTAATGTTAAGAAGAAAAAAGAAACTTCTTGAGTTGGTTTTGGTTGCGTCTGAAACAGGGATTTCTAAACAGGATTTTCAAAATATGTTACATTTTGAAAAAGAATTATTTGAATCTTTAATGAAAAAGGTTGACGATTCAGATAAAAAATTGAATCAACTTTTAAATGGAGCAGAAGAAGGAAATGAAAAGAAAAATGGCTTAGTTTCATTTTTAGAGGATGTGGAAGAGTTTGTTGATTTAACTGGAACTTCAATTGGGCCTTTTGAAAAAGGACAGATGGCAAATCTGCCTTCAGAGATTTCTAGCATCTTAGTTGCTGATGGAAGATGCGAATTAATTGAGGGATAATTTTAAAGGTTTATACAAAACGAAACATTTAAATAGTATTATGAATAGGTATTCATAAGTAAATATGGAGAAAATTAAAAATGCCAAATAAAGATAGAACAGGTCCGGAAGGTAAAGGTCCTAGAACTGGAAGAGGGTTAGGAACTTGCAAACCTGAGGATGAAACAGAGAAAGAGAAAGAAGAGAAGGACGAAGAATAAGATGCCTAACAGAGATGGAACTGGCCCTTTGGGAAAAGGGCCCCTGTCTGGGAGGAGAGGAATGCGTTTTTGTGGAGCAGTAGTTGGACGTCCAAGAATATGTAGAAGAATTCGAGGAAGGCCAGATGTTACTTATTTTAAGCCCGCAGGGATTCGAATGATTGATTTAAAGGAAGTTGTTTTAGCAATGGATGAATTTGAAGCTATTAGACTTGTCGATTTTGAAGGAATTGAACAATCTGTGGCTGGAGAAAAAATGAAAATTAGTCAGCCAACTCTTTCAAGATTATTGAAATCTGCTAGAAATAAACTTGCTGGAGCCATCACTAATGGAAACGCAATTAAAATTGAAGGTGGAAATTTTAAATTCAGTAATTAAATCAAAAATGGAGGTATAAAAATGCCAAGATATGATAGAACTGGACCTCGAGGAGAGGGACCAATGACTGGAAGAAAGTATGGTCCTTGTAATTCTCAAGAAGATGCTCGAGAACAAACAACTTCTGAAGATGTTCCTGTAAATGATCAAGAAAAGGGTCTAGGACGCGGTTATGGCCCTTGTGGGAGAGGGTTAGCAAATAGATTCGGTCAAGGACGTGGAAGAGGATTTGGTCGAGGACGTAGATAGTTAAATTTATTAACTTATTTTTTTTATTATTTTTATGAATTTGATAAGTAGAACAATAACTGGGATATTAATTTTAATATTTAGTATTTATTTGCTTTGGCTTGCTTTCAAAGTTGTTTGGGTTTTAATTTATGCAATTCCACTTTTTATTATTGCTTGGTTTGTACTTTTTAATCAGAATGAAGATAAAATTGAAAGGAGGAAAGATAGATAATGAGCGAGATAATAATTACAACAGGTGAAGCAGTTCCGGGTAAGAGTGTGGCAGAAATTTTAGGAGTAGTCAAGGGAAATACTGTTCGGGCTAGAAATTTGGGGCGAGATATTGGAGCAGGTTTAAAGAATCTTATTGGGGGGGAAATTAAGACTTATTCTGAAATGACTTCTCAATCAAGAGAGGAAGCATTTAATCGTATGGTGAATGAAGCAGTTAAACTTAAAGCAGATGCAATAATTGGAATGAAATTTATGACTTCAATGGTGATGGCAGGGGCTTCTGAAATGTTGGCATACGGAACAGCTGTGAAGTTGAAATAAGATTTGATTTGGAGAAGGTAATTGAGAGTGGGAAATTTGTAATAAGGGATTCAGTCGCTTCGCTCTCTACTCCGTAGAACATCAATTTCTGTAGAAATTGACATAAACCCCCTACAACTTCTGTAGAAGTAAAAGTTGCTTGGCCAATAGGCATACCCCAAATTGCGGAATATTGGGGCAAATTTACGTGACTTAGAATCCTGAAGAATTAATATATATTATCTTGCTTCGATAATTGACACTGCTCAGTGTACCTCTTTTTGCGGAGTGCTTGGGCAAAGCCTGCAGAGGGATTCCTTTATCTCCTAATCACGATTTGCACTTTTAAAAATACCTTCGGTAATTTATTAAATCGTAATTACTCGACCCCCAATTGAAAGTTGCTTTGAGTTTACGTGACTTGGAATCCTGCCAGGATTAATAATATTTAACAAAGTTAAATATTATAGATAAGCCTGCGGAGGGATTCAAACCCCCGACCTATTCCTTACAAGGGAATTGCTCTATCACTGAGCTACGCAGGCATATATAATTATTTTAGAAACAGGTATTTAAAGATTTATTCTTTGGTGTCTTACGCCCAGTATTTCGCAATTTGGGTGATGCCTATTGGCGACCTGCTTCTTCCTTAATTTCTTGAGCAGGTTTTTCTTTTTGAGTTTTTGTTACTTCTTTTTTAACAGGTTTTTTTTCCTTAACCTTTGTAGGTTCTATTTCTTTTGTCGGTGCATTTTCCAATTCTTTTTCTACTTTTATCCTTCTAATTTCACAAGACGAAAGAGGATATATTTTTTTAAGAACCAAACTTAATTTTTTTTGCAAGTTGTTTTTTAATATTTCTTCAAATACTTCATTTGCTGTTTTTGTTTTAATTTCATTAATTAATTCTTCTTTAGCTTTATTTCTCAATGCTTTTCTTACTGCTCTTGATACTTTTCTTCTTGTTACTAAAAATGGTTTTATTTTAATCTGAAAGTCTTTCGATTCTGTTGAAAATGAATCTTCAACATAATTTGTTCCTTTTCTTACTAATCTTTTCATGAAGTAAGGAAGGATTGTTAGTTTTTTTGGAACTGCAGTTGCAGTGTTATCTTGTACTTCTATTTTCGCTTGGAGGATTATACTTTTTCCCCTTTGAAGTCTTGTTAAATCATACTTGATATGCTTACCTTTAAGTTCCTCTATTTCGAATGCCTGTAAATCAGTTTCTTTACTGATGATTGGTATTTCTACCTTAAAAAATTTCTTTTTACGTTTTGCTTGTGCCATTTTAAAGTGTTTCTCCAGTTAATTTAGTTCCCAATAATTCTTCTAAAATTGATTCTCCTTCTTTAAAATGTTCTGGTGAACCATAAGCAATAACTGGAAAAGTGTCATTTCGTATTATTGCCATTAATCCCGGGGCAATATAGTGGGGTTGAGGGGAGTATTCTCCTATATGAAGATAAGGATGTTTAATTTTTCCTTCTTTTTCCATTCTTTCTCTTCTTTGATAAAATTCTTTATCCCAAATAGATTGTTTATCAAACTCTTCTGGTGCCGAGTATCTTCTTGTTTCTATCATTTTATTCTTGTTGTTGTTTCCCGGCTCTTTGGCCTTTCTTTTGATATTTAGATTTTTTACATGCTGAACAAGTATACATTATGTTTGTTTTTTTAGTTGTTTTAGTTTTACGTTTGTGTTTTGCTTGGGCTGGTTTTGAACCCCACTTCCCTAAGTTTCCGATTCCTCTAGCCAATCCTCTTAATCTTGCTCTAATTCTTCCTCCGCCCCGCGTCATTGTTCCTCTTGCGAAACCTGTTCCAACTAGTTTGATTTTTTGGTCTGTTCTTTTTCTACAATAAGGACAAAACCTTTTTGTTGTTTTTGGAATTTTCATATTAATTTATCTTAATCTGAGTTTAAAAAGGTTTTTATATTGGTGGTCCCGTAGTTATTTGGGTTTCTTTTTTCAAAAAAAGAAAAGCTACAGTGTAAAAGAAAACTAAAATTGAAATCTTGAATAAGATTTGTGAGTTAGAATCGTTTTCTCTTGCAATCCGAAGAACGATTCCTGTAGGGGATTTTAATAAAATGGCAAGGATAAAATTTAGAAAAGGACAGCAGAGAAAGTTTTTACAAAAAGTTTTGAATAATGTTAATTCTCCTTCTTTAAGAGAGCTGGCTAACCGGATGGAAATTAATTATTCTAGTTTGAAAAATTATTATTCTGAGTTAAGACTTTTACCAGATGATATATTCAAAAATTTATGTTTTTTAGGAAAGATTAGTTTTCAGGAATTAAATTTTGAAAGGGTTGAAGAAAGTTGGGGGCAGATTATGGGTGGAAAGAAATCAAAAAAGGGTTGATTGTTTTATTGTTAGTAAGTTAGTTAGATAGTAAGTAAGTTAGTAAGAAACATTTAAAAACAAACTTTTCTTAATGATTTTTAGGAAAAAGAGAATGAAAAAATATTTGCTTTTGGTTGAAAACGAAAAACTTTGGGAAAAGTTTAAATTAAGTATAAAAAAAGATATCAATAGTGAAATTTTAGATTTGATAAGAAAAAAAGTTGGAGATAATATTTCTCGGGGGCAAAAGAATGAATAAAAGGGCAATGAATTCACGAGGACAAATTGCTATCTTTGTAATAATTGGAATTTTGATTGTGGGGGGAGCAATTGCTTATTTTGTTTTAAGAGATTCTGTAGCGGGAGTGCAAGTGCCTGCAAATTTAGAACCAGTTTATTCTAATTTTTTAAATTGTTTGGAAGAAGATGTACTTGTTGGAATTGATATTCTGGAATCTCAGGGAGGCTATATTACAATTCCAGACTTTGAACCAGGTTCGAATTATATGCCCTTTTCATCTCAATTGAATTTTTTAGGGAATGCAATTCCTTACTGGTATTATCTTTCTGGAAACAATATCCAACGGGAACAAGTGCCTAAAAAATCAGAAATGGAGTCTGCTCTCGAAGATTATCTGGAAAATAAAATACAAAATTGTGTTTATGATAATCATTATCAAGATGGGTTTGAAATTATTCAAGGCAGTCCTAATGCTGAAATTAAAATTGAAAGAGAAAAGGTTTTTGTTAGTTTAGATATGGATTTAAGTATTTCTAGATCGGAAGATAGCATTGTTGTTTCAAAGCATGATATTGAAGTGAAGTCTCAGATGGGAAAACTTTATGAGTCTGCATTGAAAATTTATAAACAAGAACAAGAAACTTTGTTTTTAGAAAATTACGCAGTGGATACTTTGAGATTGTATGCCCCTGTCGACGGTGTTGAGTTAACTTGTGCCCCGAAAATTTGGAATGCTGAAGAAGTCTTTGATGATTTGAAAGATGCAATAGAAGTTAATACTTTATCTTTGAGAAATAAAAATAATGATTTTATTTTGAGTGATAGTGCCAATAAATATTTTGTTTTGGATTTGGGAGTTGATGAAAGTGTAAGATTTATTACTTCAAAAAATTGGCCAAGTGCTTTTGAGGTGGCACCTTCAGAGGGACCTGTTTTGAGGGCAAATCCAGTGGGGAATCAACCTGGCATGGGGATTATTGGATTTTGTTATGTTAAACATCACTTTGTTTATGGAGTTAAATATCCTGTTTTGATTCAGGTCTATTCGGAAGATGCTACTGAAATTTTTCAGTTTCCGATGGCAGTTGTAATTCAGGGGAATATCCCAAGGGAACCACTTAATATTAATCTTGCTGATGAAATTCCAAAAGAGTTTTGTAAAGATAAAAATAGCTTGATGCAAGTAAGTCTTTATGATTCTAATTTGAATTCTGTCGAGGGGAAGGTTGCTTATTCTTGCCTTGGAGAGGTGTGTGATATTGGGGCGACTTCTAATGGAGTCTTGGAGGATTATTTCCCACAGTGTGTGAATGGTTTTTTAATTGTGGAAGCAGAAGGTTTTGCAGATTCACATACAATGGTTTCTAGCGTGGATAGTTCTAGTGTTGATGTGATCCTTGATCGATTGTATGAAAGAGAAGTTGAGTTAAAACTTGATTCAAAAGTTTATGCCGAGCAAGCAATTGTTAGTTTTGTTTCAGATAAAGTTTCTGCTACAATTATTTATCCAGAACAGAAAAGCGTAGAACTTGTCGAGGGGCAGTATAATATTAGTGTTTCTGTATATCGAGAATCAGAGTTGAAAATTTCGGCAACAACTTCTCAACAGTGTTATGAGGTGCCTCGTTCGGGGTTGGGTGGATTGGTTGGTTTGACAGAGGAAGAATGTGTTGATTTGGAAATCCCGGAACAGATTTTATCAAATGCTTTGGCTGGAGGAGGTGTGCAGGCACATTATATTTTAGAAGGAGATTTACAAGCAAATGAAATAATTGAAATTAATGCAAAAAGTTTACCAACACCGAAGAGTCTGGAGGAATTGCAAGATAATTATATTTTGTATGAAGAACAAAACTTGAGGATAAATTTTAAATGATAAATAAAATTCAATTAAATAAAAGGAGTAAAAAATGAAAAAACAAACAAAAAAAGTGTTGGATTCTGTGTTGTGGATATTGGGAATTCTTGCAATACTAATGCTGTTGTATGGAATCTTTAAGACATTTATATAAAATGGATAATGAAGTATTGAACTGGATTGGAAATGCGCTAAATTTTTTAATTTTAGTTTATCTTATCCGTACGAATATTATTTTGGGTAGTTTTAATTTCGAGCAAAGCTTAATTGCTACTTTTGGATTGTTTGTTGCAGTTTTGATTCAACTTTATAATATAAAAAAATGATAAATAAAAGAATTTTGTTGGTTGGAATGTTTTTGATATTTGGGATATTTTTATTTGGCGGGGTTAATGCAGCTTATTCAAGTGCGACTCCACAAATTAGTTCTTTTGGGGGAGGGTCTTCTTCATATTTGGCAAAACAAGGAATTAATTTATTCCCGACAGGGATTGGTGAAAATGGTCAGTGTGGTGCGGGGCAGGATTTTGTTTTACAGATTCATCCGTTAGGATGTAGCCCGAGTTTGGTGACTTCTGATTTATTGGAGGAACAGAATGTTCCTGTTTTTTGTCCGATTGTTGCAACGCAAATAAATCCTTTAATTAAAATTAATGCAATTGATTCTATGATTTTTTCTGGAACTTATCCTCCAGAGATTTCTGGAATTGGTTTTCATCCGGCTAATGCGGCTGTGTCTGGGCCGGGCAATGATTTGTTGAATTATCCTGTTTTAGAAAATGTCGGTTATGCAGTAATTGTTTTGAATAGAAATGAGAATGAATCTTCGATGCCGGATTATGTAGAAGGGAATTTGACTGCTAAGATTAGATATGATATTGAAAACGCATTTGGCTTTGGGGATTTTAGAACTTCTATTCCGATAATGAGTGATGTTGAATGGGATGCAAGATATAATGAATTTAATTTTTGGCAAGGGAAAGGGTTTGTGCGAGTTATGGATATTGATGGGGAAAAGGCAAGTGTTGCGGTGTATGAAGATAAAGATAGAAGGATAGCTAATTTTGATTTAAAGGTCGGAGAGAGTTCTAGGAAGATTTATCTTGGAGGAAGCTACTGCCTCGCTGGTCTGCAGGTAAAGTTGGAAAATTTGGAGAATCCAGATACAAAGGTTCGGTTAAAGGTGGATGAAGATTATTTTGAGGTGGGAGTGGGTGAGAAGTTTTTAGAGAATCGATGTACTGTTAATAATATTCAGAAAACAGGTTTATCAAAGTCAACACAAATTACTTGTAAAGATGACGATAGTTCAAGAAAAGTTTTAAATTTTGAGATTAATCCACAGATAAGTTTGAAGGTTGGAGATAAAGAGAAGAATTATGTTTTAGGAGATAATTTTAAAATTGGAGAACAAACTTATTATATAACTTATTTGGATTTGGCTGGAAAGTCTACAAATGAAAATTTAATTGTTTGGATTGCTAGTTTAGATGAGGCTGATACTAAAAAATATGTTAATAATGGAAAATTGAATTCAAGAGGAATTGATGTTTTTTATGAGAATGTTATTTCAAAACAGGAGGAAGATTTTACTAAGGGGAAAGTGTCAAATAAGAATGTTTGGAAATTAGTTTATGGAAGTAATAATTATGCTAATGTTAATGTCGATGTTAAAGGATTTGCTAAGTTAGGGGGAACAGGAGAGGAAGGAGTAAATAATGCATGTTCTGATGCTCAAGATTGGTGTCCTCATTTTTTGAATGCTGTTAATCTTTATAGTGAGGAGTCTGTAAATATTATTAAAGAGGGAAAGGAAGTTAAATATTCTGAACCCGGACTTTTATTTTATAAAAATATTGGGCAGGTTGATAAATATAGCTCTCAAATTTCTGGGTTAGAAACTTATACTGAGAAAGGAATTAAAGAGGGGATTGAGTTAGCGATGAAAGTGGAGGATTATGCGAGGAGAGATAATTTGATTAGAATTCTTTTAGATAATTTTAATACTAAGGCTAATCAGTTGTATGTTGAAAATAAAATTAATAATTATTATTTGAGTAATTCTGCTGGGCTTCGAGTAAGCGAGAGTATTTATATTTCGGGCCAGCATAGGGATATAGAATTTGTAGATATTTATCAACCGGGTTTTGAAGATTATGGTGTGGAATTGCAAATTAGTGGAACCGGAGATAAGATTCGTTTGAGTAAGAATTCTCCGAGTTATTTGTTTAAAGGAAAGATTATTGAATTAGTCGAGTTAAAGGAAAATGAAGTTAAGCTTAGCACCAATATTGAATCTACTGAACAGAATTCAAGAAATATAATTATTTTGAAACAAGGTGAGGTGAAATCTTTTGTTTTAGAAGAAGGTGAGATAGAAAATAAATATTCCCTTAAAATAAATAAAATTAATTTAAACAAAGTTGCGAAGGTTAGTGTTTTAGCGAATATTGATAGGACTGGAACTGATGCAAATATAAGTTTTAAAATTGGAATTGAAAAGCGGGCGATTGATTTGAGTCCGGAGAGAATTGAAAAAATGATTGATAGTTTAAATGAGAGTTTAGTTAAATGGGAAGAGAGGTCAGAAAAATTAGGAAACGTCGTCGATGGTTTACAAAAAGCGTGTATTGTAACTGCAGGAGTTTTGACGGTTAAGAATTTATTTTTGCAGGCAGGAGGGCAGGTAAAAGCAAGAAAGCAAACTATGGAAGATATTAGAGTCTTTTGTAAAAAGACTGATAAATATAAGGGAGATATTCAAGATTGTATAAATCAGAAAGGAGAATTGATTGATCAATTACAGAAGACAAACGAAAAGATTGTAAAAGAGCAGGATGCTCGAAGTAAAGAGATAAAGGAAAATTTAGAGAAAAAGAAATTAGAAGAAGGGCAGAATTATGACACTGAATTTAAGAAAGAATATATTGAAGTAAAAGGATATCAAAAGGAATTGGATGGGCAGTTTGTTTCAATTGATGAAATGATGGAATATGATTCTTGTAAACAGAGGTTGGTGAAAGATTCTTATTCTACGGGGGTTCTGAAAGAAAAATGTGAGGATGTTGTGAAGAAGTATGAAACGCAGGTGAGCGAAGCCAAGGCCGTAGAGAATGCAAGATTAGAACGAGAGGGAGAGATTGGGCTAGTAGTTAGCGGAGTTCCAAGTGTTTTGGCCTTTGCTCCTAAAAATGCTCATTCAGGGATTTGGTCTGGTCAAACTACTGAGGGGAGCAAGATTTCTAATGAATTTTCAGGGGAAAAAAATGTTCAGTTTGTTACTCTTTCTGGGGAAGATTATGTTTTAGTTTTAGCAGATAATCCGGATGCAAAAGGAAGGTATTCAGTTACTGATGCTTATAAGTATCAGGGACTTAGTGGAGGTTCATTTAAGGGATGGGAAAAAAGTGACACTTTGAAATCTAAATTTATTTTTACAAAAGCAGGTCAGTATAAAACTCCAATTAATAATCCTCAAGTGAGATATTTTGGTGCGGCGCCTGATAAAGATTTTCCTGCGATTGTTCCTTTTCCTTATCCTTCTCGGGAGAATAATGGTTATTATGTTGGGGTAAGGCATAAAACTGTGACTGGGCAATATGCTAAGTCTGGAGAGGCAAAGAGTTATTATGTTTGTAATGCAATGGATGGGGAAATTGATTTTAATCCAGAGAATCAACAGTTTATGGGGGGAGATAAGTGTATTGGAGTGAATCTTGTTGGAACTAATTTAGTGACTTCGCAAAAGGCGTTTGGTTTATCTGAAGCACAGACGAAAGATGTAGTTAGTGCGGCATCGAGGGCAATTAATGAGGCGCAGAGAAAAGTTGGTTCTTCAGCTAAAGGGAGTATTTTGGGGATGGATGTGAATTTTGGCGACGCTGTATTTAGTACTCCACAAATGCAATGTCAGGATTTTATGTCTCCAACTGATTGTGCTTGGTTATTTAATTTATGTGACCCAGTAATTTGTCCTGCTTCAAGATGTGATTTTGGAGGTGCAATGCCTGTGGCTGACCCTATTCAGTCTGGGATAATTGGAAGTTTGATTTTATGCTTGCCAAATTTTAAAATTGATCCAATGAAAGGTGTTTTGATGCCTGTTTGTTTGACTGGTTTGAAAGCAGGGATGGATGGTTATATTTCAGTTGTTAAGAGTCACAGAGATTGTTTGATTGAGAAAAAAGAGACTGGGAAAACTGTTGGAATTTGTGATGAGGTTTATAGTTATAATTTGTGTCAGTTATTTTGGCAACAGGTTGCTCCGTTAAAGGATTTGTTAATTCCTAAGCTTTTGCAATTGTTAACTGGAGGAGGTTTGGGAAGAGGGGGAGGAGAGTATACTAATGCTGCTGCTGCTTGGCAGAATGCGAGAGATTCTTTGAGTTTTTTTACTCAAAATTATGCTACTACTGCTTATCAAACTTTTAAAGTTCAAGCGGTTGATGAATTACAAAATGAAGTTTGTAAAAATTCTATTTCGTCAGTTATCCCTGAGATAGGAGTTTTGAATTCTATGGTTGAGCCGAGTTCGCCGCCTCAATTCCACGCTAAATTTGATGAGGTTTTGTTTACAGATGCTACTGTGCCACCAATTTCAAAATATAAGGTGTTCTACCATGTATTTGCTGGAAAGAGCTCTGGAGTAAGTTATCAGGTCTATTTGAAGGCATCTAGCGAGGGGATTTCACTTTACAAGATTAATCCAACTTATGTTGTGAATAGTGGGTTTATTCCTTTGGGAGAGAGTGCGACTGAGACAAAAGATTTTACTGCGCCGACAGGATATGTTGAATTGTGTGTTCGGGTTAATAACCAAGAAGAGTGCGGATTTAAACAGGTGACGACTTCGTTGGCTTTGGATTATCTTAATGATCAATTTGTGCAAAATGAAGTAGAGAATACTGAGATTAAAACAGAGGTAGAGTGTATTTCAGGAGGGAATAATATTTACAGCTTTGTGAGTCCGAATTTGCAAGGGGGGGCAACTGAATTTGCTAATCCAGATATTTCTCAGCGAGGGATAACCCGTGTTTGTTCAAGTGGAGTTCCGGATGGATTGGTGGAAGAAATGAGCAAGTGGGTGAGAGTGGGATATTGTGATGATACAAATTTGGGATGTTGGATTGATAAAGACAGCGTCGAGAATGCAATTACTTTTGCTGGGGCAGAAGAAGAAACACTTTCAAAATTAAGTTCTGAAACCTTAAATAGATTAGCGGGAGGAAGTATGAATATTGAGGCATATAATAATAATGTGGAGAAAGTTAAATTAAATATTGCAGAGATTGAGAAAAGTGGTGATAGAACAAAGGAAACACAAACTGTTAGATTAATTGAACAAACAGCTTTGGTTTCAACTTATTTTACTCAAGTTCCATTTGATTGGCAGAAGGCAGAGCTGACTTATTTGAAGGCGAGGATTTATGATGTTTTGACAAGGTTAGTTTATAATAAAGAGAGTGGGGAGAGTCAGGGGGTTGCTCCTTTAACTGATAAAGAGAAAGAATTGATTAATGCTGCAAAAGAGGACAATATTGATAAGGTTCGTTCATTAATTGAGGATGGAGCAAATGTTAATGCTAAAGATAATGAGGGATTTACTGCATTATTCTATGCTTTAGAACTGAATTATTTTGATATTGTTAATTCATTAATTGATAATGGAGCAGATGTTAATACTAATGGGAAAGGGGGAGTGACCCCATTAATCTACGCCTCTTTTTATGGCTATGAAGATTTTGTTAATTCATTAATTGAAAAAGGAGTAGATAATTTCAATGCTCAGACTGATGTAGGGATGACTGCCCTAATTCATGCATCACGACAGGGTTATGAGAATATTGCGCAATTATTGATTGAAAAAGGGGCAGATGTTAATGTTAAAGATGATAAGGGAAATACTGCTTTAATGTATGCTAAGGATGGAGGTTATGAGAATATTGTGCAATTATTGATTGATAATGGGGCAGAGAGCTCTACTGAAGGTGAAGGGGATCTAGTTGAAGTGACTAGTCCAAAATTGGATAAGGAGAAGACAGGGTTTTATGATGGAGATATTAAAATTCGTTCAGTAGATTATGGAAAAACAGTAATTTTTAAAATCGTTACTTCTGGGTCTAATTGTGATAAAATTTCATATGACTTTTACAAAAGAGGAATTTTATCAAATAATAAATTAAAGCCTTTGAATGAACAATCCTTTTCTTTTAAGAATCTTGTTGTTGGAAATTATTATGTTGATAATATTGTTTGTAAGGTTGGGGGCAAAATCAGGGAAGATTTTGATCCTAAGATATTTGATTTAACTGTGAAATGATTTATTTTGTTTTGTTAATGTTCAGAGTTTTTTGAGGAAATATTTCGTTTTTTTATTTGTGGCTCTAAAAAAAATAAGATAAATATAAAAAGGTCTTTTTCTTGAAATAATTTATGGCTATAGCTAATAGAATTTTGCTGAATAGAATTCTTTTAGTCGTGGCCTTAATTAAATAGTCTAAAAGCTGTTCGATTTCTGCTTTTGGATGATTTTTTATTCTAAACAGATTTCTATGCTTAAGACTGCAACAGGAGGTTAAAATGGATTATAAAACAGAAGAATGGTCTGACTATGAGGCAGATTGGTGGGGATTTGAAAAAGAATCATCTTTGTCAGTTGGAAAACAATCCTCTCAAGAACCTTTTGCTAACCCAAAAGATTCTGCTGACAAATATTTGGTTATTTTAGAAACAGCACTAGGTATTTCTCTAGAGAATAGACAAATTATACAAATGATAATGGACAATCCCAAGATGAGTTTTGATATGAAAAATGTTAAGATTCATAGAAGGATTTTTGGGTAAGGTTTATAATTTTAAATTATGGGGCGAAAGCCCCTTTTTCTTTTTTTTAAAAGTTTTTTAAGCTGAGTTATACTACTTTTTTCATGCGGGTATGCCTCCGAGCTTGCAATCTCAATTTGTAATATTTAGATACTTTTTTGGTTGTTCTATTTTAGAATTCAAAATCCTCCTTCCATCCCCCTCCCTCCCGCCCGGAGGAAAAGTAATTATTGAATTCTAAAATTATTAATTGGTTTAAATAAAGTCAAACTTGTTCTCCCACCCCTCAATTCAAAAGTTTTTTAAGCTGAGTTATACTACTTTTTTCATGCGGGTATGCCTCCGAGCTCCCAACCCTGATTTTTTCCCATTACCCCTTTTTTATTTGAATAAACCCAAAATCAAAGTTGCTCGGGTCAAACTTGTTCTCCCACCCCTCAATTCAAAAGTTTTTTAAGCTGAGTTATACTACTTTTTTCATGCGGGTATGCCTCCGAGCTCCCAACCCTGATTTTTTCCCATTACCCCTTTTTTATTTGAAT
>Ga0209249_1001549_pt1 | contig 21522 bp, 9 predicted proteins | sample SaaInlV_200m_DNA_4_FD_184653 | JGI IMG/M metagenome (GOLD analysis project Ga0209249, IMG submission 184653) | Marine microbial communities from expanding oxygen minimum zones in the Saanich Inlet - SI037_S3LV_200m_DNA (SPAdes) (version 2) | ecosystem: Environmental > Aquatic > Marine >...
TCCGTTTCTCGAAAGCCGCCGCCGCAAAAAAGGGGTCAACATCTGCCGGAATGACAGACAAATTTCACTCAGAAAAACAACATTTTTTTTATCGCTCGGAGGGGGTCAGCTTGCTCCGGTATATCCATCCATATAGTCTAAACATATGTTTATTACACCTTGATTATGATTAATTGGATTTTGTATCCACATTATTTGCCCAAGAGAATCGTATTTTACTATAAAAGTTTGAGGATATATTGAGTTGTGCACAATATAATTTGTACTATCAAAACAAAGAATATCGCTATTAAAATTACCAGCTACTATAATATTATTATTGTTGTCACATGCAATTGTACGTCCTCTGTCTTTCATTAAGCCATATGCTTGTTTTACCCATACAAATACTCCATCTGCATTATGTTTAGCTAAAAAAAAGTCAGCATCACCGGAATTAGACAAAGAAATATTACCAAAATTTATCGTTTGACTATGAAAATAGCCAGCAACATAGACATTACCTAACTTGTCTGACGTTATACCCCAACCTCTATCATATTCGTAACCTCCAACATTGTTTGCCCAGATCATATTGCCATCAAGACTTAATTTATAAGTAAAAATGTCACAACTTCCAGTTAAATGAAAAGTATCGGAACAAACGTAAAGCTGCTGACTTTTAAATCCTCCTGTTATAAGAATTGATTTATTTGTAACAGCAATATCTGTTGAAAAATCATCATCATCACCCCCAATATGTTTTATCCATTGTTCAACACCTATTGAATCATATTTAATTAGGAAAACATCATCCTCGCCATAAGTTAAGAATGTATCTGTCTCAGTCATTATAATATTATTAAATATCCCACTAACATAAACATTGCAAGTAGTATCGCAACAAATATCATAACCACGAACAAAATAAGACCCATAAAAGGCTTTTGCCCAAATTATATTTCCTTCCGAATTAAGTTTAACAACAAATGGATTATCATAATATGCTGAAGTAAAAGTATTATTGCCAAATGTGATAGAATTATTATAGTAGCCGGTAATATAAATATTCCCAAACTTATCGGAACAAATAGCATTGCCAACATCGGAATCTATGCTTCCAAAAGATTTTGCCCAGTCCCATTGAGGATGTTGGGGGAATGAAAAATTAAAAAGGAAGAAGGAAAGGAAAAAAAGTATTGGTGCTTTTTTCATGATTTTGTTTTGATAGTCAGGGCTTGGCTTTGAGCCAAACCCTGACTTGATGCTTATTTAATAATGCTCATTTTTCTGGTTTGTGTAAATTCTGCTGTAGTTAAACTATAAAAATATGTGCCTTGTTTATAGTTTTCTAAGCTGAAAGTAAGAGTATGATTTCCTGCATTTTGATTTTCGGCAATCAATTCATCTGTTAATTGACCAAAAATATTAAATACCTGAATTTTCATATTTTTTTTGTAAACTCTAATAATATTATCGGGGTTTAATATGCCAACATCTTTTATTACAAAGTCTTTGCATCTGTCTTTGGTTGAAATAGCTTCTCCTGATTTGTAGAGTTTAATTTTTATTCCATATTCTTTATTTGGAATCTCACTTCCGGTTAATATGAAATGTTTACAATTTCGAAATTTAATTCCATAATCATAATTACCTGAAGAAATAATAGTTACCAGATTATCACATGGTCTGACAATTATTTCGTTGCCATCAGTTCCACTCAAATTTTCAATTACTAAATGATTCCTTTTACCATTTGTATCTGCTTCAATGCAAACTGTTTGTCCTGGTGTAACACCCATTATTGATGCATCCCAAAACACAACAAAAGCTGGAATAGTCCAATCGCATCCGGTATTATTACATTTACAAGGAATTTGAGCAAAACTTCCAAAGTTTGCGAAAAAGAAAAAAGCGAAAATCGATATTATAATTTTAATATTTTCCATTTTATTATATTTTTGGTTTGTAAAAATAAGAAATTTGCTCATTATTTTTGTTTTTTATTGTGAATAATTAAATTGTCTAATTGTAGTTTCTTGAAATTCTGCCTCAAAAATAAGTTCATTTAGAAAAATCTTAAATCATTGAAAACTCCCAAATTCTTTTCCTATTTTTGAGACAAATTCATATGAATTTGGTTTTGCAAATTTCAAAGAGGTTTATACTATTTGGAAATTGTATTTGATCTTATTTTCGCAAAAGAAAAGAAACCTGCAAGACTTACCGGCAAAGAAGTGAGAAGAGGACACCGGCAAGTTTGCAAGCTTCCAAGAAAATTCAATTAATTCATGTATTATTTTTAATTGAATCTCCTGTATTAGTACACCATAAAATGTTATCCAGTATCTCAAACATATTTCAAATGTTCGATTTAAGCTAACAATTTTAAGTTTCAATAATTTTTTCACTTCTTTTTTACTTTTATTCCGATTTTTATCGGAATTTCAAAAAACTAAACCCTCTCATATAGTAATAACAAAAAGCCCAAAAATCTTTCATGTTTTTTGATGTATTTTGGCAATTATTTGCAAAAAAGTCTTGTAAGCGTTTGAGTGTTAGGGAGAAAAAAAATAAAAAGTTTTTATGCAAGTTGAATTTTTGCAGTTTTTTTGAAAGGATTCTTGCTTTCGCAGGAATTGTTGAAGGGAGCAATTGTTTTTCCAATATCCAACATCAAACACGGAATATTCAAATTTTACTACCGCAAGTTTGTAACTTGTGGTTCTGTAAAGTCATTGGTTTCACAGAGTTATACAAACAAAAATCTTCTACTATTTTTTAGGAAATTCGACAGATTTGTTTAAAAAAAGGAATAATTCTGTTGAAAGGAAAACTATTTTAGTGTAAATACTTGATTCAAGAAAAGAACAAAATTTAAGCATAAAAATTGTTAATAACAAATCCTAAAATCTTTACATTTGCAGATTTTTAAATTATTATAAATAATTATGGGACTGACTTTAATAGAAAAAATAATTGCAAATCATTCTAAGCACGATGTTGTAAAACCTGGATACATTGTCGATGTTGAAATTGATGCACGAGCAGCACGCGATTTTGGTGGGCCAAATGTTGTGAAAAACATTCAGGACAATAATCTTCCGATAGACGATGTATCGAAAACCTTCTTTACTTTCGATACAAATCCGACTGGCTCCGACCAAAAATATGCTATAAATCAGCAAATTGTAAGAATGTTTGCCCGCGAGCATGGCATACAAGTTTTTGACATCGATGTAGGAATTGGAACTCACACTATGATTGAACGAGGGCTTGCTTATCCGGGTTCTACTGCTGTAACAACCGATTCGCATGCAAATATTCTTGGTGCTGTGGGTGCATTCGGGCAAGGAATGGGCGATCAGGATATTGCTGTTGCATTTAGCAAAGGAAAAGTATGGTTCAAAGTCCCTAAATCTGTAAAAATCAATTTGAATGGAAAACGACCTGAGGGAATTTCCGCAAAAGATGTTGTGTTGAATTTATTGAACATTTTTGGAGCAAACTCTTTATTAGGTTTTTCAGTTGAAATTTATGGTGAAGAAGTCGATAAATTTACACTCGACGAGCGAATTACAATTTCGTCTATGGCTACCGAAATGGGAGCAATAATTATACTTTTCACTCCAAGTGAAGAAATCCTGGAATACTCGAAATTGCGAACAGGAAAAGACATTATGCCTCTTGTAGCCGATGCCGATGCAAGCTATGAAAAAGCATACGATCTTGATTTCGACAAATTTGTTAATATGGTTTCCTTGCCGGGAGCACCTCACGATGCAGTGAATATTGTTGAAGCACAAAAAACAAAAATTGATTCTGCTTTTATAGGCTCTTGCACAAATGGCAGGCTCGAAGATTTACATGCTGTTGCTAAAATTCTGAAAGACAGAAAAGTTGCTCCGGGTGTTGTACTAAAAATTGTACCGGCAACCGATGCTATTTGGCAGGAAATTATGCATGACGGAACATTGGAGATTTTCAAAAACTCCGGAGCAATGGTTTCTAACGCTGGCTGTGCTGGTTGTGCAGCCGGACAGGTTGGGCAAAACGGACCGGGCGAAATCACAATTAGTACCGGAAATCGAAATTTTCCCGGAAAGCAAGGAAAAGGAAAAGTTTATCTTGCATCGCCGGCGGTTGTTGCAGCCTCAGCTATTGCAGGCTACATAACTACTTCTAATGCTATTCCAGACGAACCAACAGTTTTTACTGTAAAAGAAAAAATTGAAAATCTTGAAAAAGCAAAAAGCGAAGCTAAACAAACACATGACAAAACCACAGAAGTTGTAGGAAATGTTTGGTATATTAAAGAAGACAATATCGATACTGATATGATTTTTCATAACAGATACCTTGCCATCACCGATATTAACGAAATGGGGCAATACACTTTTGACAATTTGGAGGGCTACGAAGATTTTTCCAAAAAAGCCAAAGCCGGCGATATTGTAGTTGTTCAGAAAAATTTTGGTAGTGGAAGCTCTCGCCAACAAGCGGTCGATTGTTTCAAAGCTCTTGGTGTTCAGGCAATTGTTGCAGAATCTTATGGTGCAATTTACGAAAGAAATGCAATAAATGCAGCTTTCCCAATTATTACTTACGATTCGCTCGAAGGTCTCGATTTGGAGAATGGCGACAAAATCAAAATCAATTTCGAAACAGGATTAATCACTAATTTGAAAAAAAATAAAACCATAAATGCCGAAAAATTCTCTGAAGTTCAGATAGATATTTTCCAAAACGACGGAGTATTTTAATTGAATATTTTTAGAAGTCCCCTTTATGAACTTTATAACTTTATAAACTTTCAACTCAAGATGAAAAAAACATTTGTAGAAAAAGTTCTCGGTGCAAATACCGGAAGTATAGTTTTCAAAAAGCCCGATATTGTTTTAACTCACGACAATACGGCGAGTATTAAAAATACATTTGCAAAAATGGGTGGAAAAAAAGTTGCCAATCCCGATCAATTGTTGATTGTGCTTGACCATAATGCACCACCAACTAATGCAAAACTGGCAACTCAATATCAGACAGTTCGCGATATTGTTGAATATCAGGGAGTGAAAAACTTTTACGACTCCGGCAAAGGCATTTGTCATCAAATAATGTCGTATCATGCAAAACCGAAGATGGTGATTGTAGGAAGCGACAGTCACACCTGCACAGCCGGAGCTTTCAATGCTATGGCTGCCGGAATTGACCGCACAGAATCTGCCGGAATTTGGAAAAGAGGCGAAACATGGTTTAGGGTTCCTGAATCTATAAAAATTACTTTGACAGGAAAGTTAAACGCAGGAGTTTATGCCAAAGATATTTCGCTTTGGATAATTGGCATGATTGGCTCGGACGGAGCAAATTATATGTCGATTGAATATCATGGCGAAGGTGTGAAAACTTTAAGCATTTCAGACAGAATGACCCTTGCAAATCTGGCCTCAGAAATGGGAGCAAAGAATGCCGTTTTCCCTGCCGATGATGTGCTTGCCAAATTTTATGGAGAAGAAAAATACGAAGGGATTTGGGCTGACGAAGATGCTGAATATTTTAAGGAAATTGAAATAAATCTGAATGAAATATTTCCTTTAGTTGCCGCCCCACACCATGTCGATAATGTAAAATCGGTTTCGGAAGTTCAAGGCACAAAACTAAATCAGGGAGTTATTGGAACCTGCACAAACGGGCGACTGGAAGATTTGCAAATTGCAGCCGAAATTCTCGACGGCAAAAAAATTGCTCACGGTTTTCAGCTATTGGTAATTCCGGCTTCTCAGAAAATTTATCTCGAAGCTATTGAAAATGGGATTATTTCAAAACTGATAAATGCCGGTGCAACAGTGCTTTCTTCATCCTGCGGACCATGTTTGGGAACCGGTCAGGGCATTCCTGCCGATGGTTTCACTGTAATTTCTACAGCAAACCGAAATTTCCTTGGAAGGATGGGAAATAAGGAAGCAAAAATCTATCTTGCATCTCCGGCTTGTGTGGCTTTTTCAGCTATGAAAGGCGAAATTGCAGACCCTCGTGGAATTGTTTCAGACGATAAATTTCCTTATTCTAAGGAGCAAACTTCCACTTTGGAAATAGCGGAAAACGAAAATCGCAAAAATGGAAACGTCTGGAATTATGCCGATGTTGATAATTTGAATACCGACCAGATGTTTGCAGGAAATTTGACTTACAGCGTTTTAAGTTCTGATCCCGAGTCTATAATGCCACATTTATTTGAAGGTTTCGACAAGAATTTTGTGAAAAACTTAGAGCAAAACGATATAGTAGTTGCAGGTGATAATTTTGGTTGTGGAAGTTCTCGCGAGCATCCTGCCGTAGGTTTGGCTCATGCCGGAGTAAAAGCAGTGATTGTTAAATCTATCAACCGTATTTTTTATCGGTCGTCAATAAATCAGGGTTTGCTTTTGATTGTAAACAGAGAAATTGTTGAAAATTATAAAGCTGGCGATACAGTTGATGTAGATTTTCAGAATGGAAAAATAAAACTTAATGAAAAAGAATTTAAGTTTGAAGCCCTGCCGGAAAAATTAATGCAAATTATTGAAAAGAAAGGTTTGGTTAATTGGATAAAAGATGCTTAGGGTTTGTAAATGAATAAAGTATTCAAATTGAACGAAGATATTTTGTTCATTTTCAAGACGTAAAAGTTGCGAATAGCCACAGTTTATTTAATACTTTTGCAACGAAGAAAATAGATAAAAGAACAAGTACAAATGGATAGTTTATTTGTTTACAAACCCTTAAAATCAGGCACTAAAATACTTTTTAAATAAAAATGCTCTTGAGAAATTAAGGGCTTTTTTTGTTAGAAAAAAGTTAGAACTATTGTCTGGAATAGATTATGGATAGGCTATAAGTTTTCAAAAACCTACAAAAATATTAAAGAAGCGAGAAATTGCTAAGCCCGACTCAGTCTCGATGAAAATTCGGGATTGAACAATATCCCGAATTTGATTTCTAACACACAATTTTCACAAAAAAAAAATTGTTCGCAGAAAAAATAATAATTATATTTGAACATTATTTGCTAAGTAACAATTAGCATAATTAAATGAAAAACAAAAACTCTGAGAAATATTTTAATAGTTCTTGATTTCATTTTCTATCGATAATAGGTTCTTTGATATATTATAAAAATGTATTAAATTTGGACAATTAAACGAATATTAAATTGTATGACATAAAGAACTAGAAAAACATAAAATATTAAGCGTTAAGCTTTTTCTTGTTTTCGAAAACGACCAAATTTCAGAACTGTTACAAGAAATAAGTAAGACGTTCACGCCATAGGCGTGGGCTATTCTTATTTGTAACAGTGGGTGCTTGGTCGTACCTCGAAAGTGGATAAGTTTTAGTTCCACGCTTTTTTATTTATAAATATTAATCTTGCTTTTGGGGCTGGGGCAAACAAAATCAATTAGTTATGAGAATAAAGCTAGCCTTTTTTTATGCTTTAGTACTGGTTACATCAAGTATGTTATCAGCGCAAAACATTATTTATGTAAAACCTAATGGAACAGGTACTGGTAATACTTGGGCAAATGCGATTGCAAATTTGCAAGCTGCCATTGATAGTGCAAATCAACTGACACCCAAGGCAAAAGTTTGGGTCGCTTCCGGCACTTACTTTGGCGATAGCATTGCAGCAAACAATGCTTTTACAATTAAAGAAGGAGTTAATGTTTATGGTGGATTTGCAGGAAATGAACCTCCAAATTTCGACCTTTCTTTAAGAGACTTTGTTATTAATACTTCGATCTTGGAGGGGCAGAATGTTCAAAGAGTTTTAGGTCAGGATTCTGCATTTAGTGACTCAATAATTATAACCGTTTGGGATGGATTTACTATTCAAAATGGATATAATTCAAATGAAGGAGGAGGTGTTAAATTATTCACATATAGCAAAATCTCAAACTGTGTGATTACGAATAATACTGGCAGAAATGGTGGAGGATTGTGGGCAGATAGGGCTACAATCTTCAATTGCAAAATAATCAATAATAGCACTACACCATATCAAGGAAATTATGAGTGCGGAGGTGGGGTTTATATATTTAGCTCTACTATGATTAACTGTAACATATCAGATAATTATGCAGATTTTGGAGGAGGTTTCTGGACAAGGTATTCAACTTTTGTAAATTGTAATTTCTCTAATAATTCCTCATCAACAAATGTTTATTTTGGTGGTGCAGGTGCTGGGTATGTTTGGGCTAGTTCTACATTCATCAACTGTTTGGTAAATGACAATACAACAACGGGCCATTGTGGGGGTGTTTATGTACATAATTGGATTGACGGGCCAACTGATTTCATAAATTGTCATATTGTCAATAATTCTGGAGATGGTATCTATATGCAATACTCTTCTGCTCATACAAATATTGCAAATTGCATAATCTGGGGAAACGATATTCAAATCTCAGGTAGCAATAGTAGAACAATTTCGTATAGTGCAATACAGGGTGGAGCATCAGGAACTAATAATATTGATCTTTCTCCTGAAAATAGCGGGATTGATACTACATCGAATTATGTAACCTTTACTGACCCAATAAATGAAGATTATTCCTTACTTCCTCAGAGCGTTTGCGTTGATACAGGACTCGACAGCATAGTTACAACATTTACCGATATTCTGGGAAACATGCGAATATGGGATGGAAATAATGATAGCACATTTACTGTTGATATTGGAGCTTTTGAGTATGGAGCACCTGCCAGCAGTTGTATTACTAATGAGATTAATATATTGGATTTCAATGATACTTTAGATTTTGGGGTTCTACAAGTTGAACTAACTTTTGATACTTCCTCATTATGGTTGTCAAACGTAGGCGGTTGCAATATAATTATCGACAGTCTGATAGGCTTACAATCTCCATTCTTTATTGATACCGTAGGATATACAGGCCAAATCCTCCCAGGTGATTCAATTGAAATACCAATAATTATTAACAAAGATAATCCTATTGGATTTTATTCCGATACATTGAATGTTTTTAGTAATGTAATCCAATGCTCAAACATAGACTCTGGACTTGTAGCATATTACCCGTTTAATGGTAACGCATACGATGAAAGTGGGAATGGACATGATGGGACTGTAAATGGAGCAACTTTAACAACCGATAGATTTGAAAATTTGAATAGTGCATACAGCTTCGATGGAAACAGTGATTATATTACATGTGGCAATTGGTTTAATTATCAAGATTTCACACTTTCTTTGTGGGTAAAACAGAATGTCCTCTTAGGGGATTATACAATAATCATTGATAATAATCATACTGATTATATTAATTGGGTGATTCAATCTGAGCCGTTTTCAAATACGTTTGGATTTGGAACGGCAACATTGCAAGGAGTATTTTTGACATTACCACAAAATGTATGGAACCATCTGGTTTTTGTAAAGGATGGATATTATGTAAGGGCATATCTCAATGGTGTTTTGCAAGATGAAACTTTATTAACAACTTCAAATGTGAATTATTGTGATCCAAATTTATATATTGCCAGATATGCTGCCGGTGGTAGATTTTTCTCTGGAAAAATCGATGATATAAGAATGTATAATAGAGTGATTTCTAATTCAGAAATTTATGCATTGTACGATGAGAGTTATATTACAAATGTTATTATTCAAGTAGAATTAGTAGATACAGTTCAAATTTTACCTTTAGTTTTATTCGATTCTATACAAAATGTTTTTTGCTTTGGAGATGCAAGTGGTTCAATAGATTTGGCAGTATCTGGAGGAACTACACCATATACATATTTATGGAGTAATGGAGAAATAATTGAAGATATTTCAGGTTTAATCTTAGGGCAATATTCAGTAACAGTAACAGATGCAAATAGTGTTGAAATTATTGAAACTTACACTATCTTAGAACCATTTCCAATCAGTCTTTCGTTTTTATCTACAGATGTTAGTTGTAATGGAGGAAATGACGCCATGGCAATAGTGATACCGACAGGAGGCACATATTTCTTTATTGAGGAATATTGGGCAAATTCTGTATTAGGAGATACCGCAAGTAATTTGAGTTCAGGAACATATTCAGTTACAGTTACCGATTCTGATGGTTGCATTGGAGTTGATAGTGTTAGCATCAACGAACCGGTTGAAATGACAATTATTGGAGTAACTACAGATATTTTCTCAACAGGAAATTCTTTTGGAGCAATTGGCATAACTGTTACAGGTGGCACTTCTCCTTATTCTTATTTGTGGAGCAATGGAAGTTCAACAGAAGATATTCAAAATCTTAATTTTGGAAATTATTATGTAACTGTTACCGATGCCCTTGGATGTGTAACTTCCGAATATTTTTATGTTGCTGAAACTACACAAAACTATTCTCCATGGTCTGTTTCATATACCTCTAACAATCATACAATACTTATTCTTGATACAATATCAATTACAGTTTTAGCTAATCCAGTTGAAATTGGCGACTATATTGGAATATTTTACGATTCTCTCGGAACAGAGGTCTGTAGCGGTTTTAGGGAATGGACTGGAGCTTCTACTGCAATTGCAGCTTGGGGAACGGATACAAATGAAGTATGTGGTTTTGCACTTGGTGAAGAGTTTAAATGGAAAATTTGGGATGCTTCTGAAAACCAGATAATTGAGGCGAGAGCTACATATATGCCTCCTGGCGGAGGAATTGTGGATGAAGGTGAATATGTGATTTGGGGTATAAGTGGATTAGCTTCTCTAAATGCAGGAGAATCTCAGGAAATTGATTTACCTGACGGATGGAGCTATTTTTCTACATATATTGATCCTTTTTATCCATTAATGGATTCCATTTTCAGTGATATTGAACAAAATGTATATCTGGTAAAAAACTCTGCTGGAGATATATATTGGCCTTCGTTTTCAATTAACCTGATAGGAGATTTATTATATTGTGAAGGCTACCAAATAAAGATGGATATTGCTGATACATTAATTGTTATGGGATTTGCTGTAGAGCCGGAAAACGAAATATGTGTGGTTCCACAAGGTTGGTCATTTATTTCTTATTTAAGAAAAGCTTCCACTCCTATTATTGATATGTTAAACAGTATTCTGGGCGATATAATAATAGTAAAAAATTATCATGGAGATATATATTGGCCTTATTGGAGTGTGAACCTGATAGGCGATATGAATCCTGGTGAAGGCTACCAGATTAAGACTACAGTCCAAACCGAATTAACATATCCTGCAAATAATGCACTCACATTTTGGACTTGCGGAGACGATTTTATAGATACAAGAGATAACCAGATATACTCAACTGTTCAAATCGGAAATCAATGTTGGATGGCTGAAAATCTAGATATTGGAGTAATGCAATTTGGAAATCAAGAAATGACTAATGATTCAGTTTTAGAGAAATACTGTTACAATAATAATTTATCAATGTGTACAACATATGGAGGTTTGTATCAATGGGACGAAATGATGCAATATTCTTCGGATCAAGACAATCAAGGAATCTGTCCAATGGGATGGCATCTACCAACTCATTTTGAATGGTGTATATTAGAAACTGAATTAGATCCACAAGTTGAATGTAATGATGAACACTGGAGAGGTGTTGATTGTGGAACTAAATTAAAACAAGGTGGAAGTAGTGGTTTTAATGCTCTCTTTTCTGGCATTCGAAACATAAACGGGACATTTGAAGGTGCTTTCGGTCAGGAATTAAAAACAATCTTTTGGTCCTCAAGTTTAACTTCAAGTACAACACATGCATGGAGACGTTTGCTGGCTGTTGGTTCTGGAGGTGTAAACCTATTCAGTGAACCAAAATCTAAAGGGTTTTCTGTCCGTTGTATTAAAAATGAGCAGAATATTTATAAATCGAAGTTTATTTCGGCACGCAAACCAAGTTATTATTCAGATATCCAAAACACCGGTTCAAATATGACTCTCGGTATCCCAAAAACTTCATGGGAAATTAAACCTCAAAAAGGCTCAGAAATTGGCATTTTCAGCCAAAATGGAGAACTTGCTGGCTCTTCGGTTTTTACTGGAGAAAACACAGCCATAACAATCTGGGGAAATGATGAATTGACCTCTGAAATTGACGGATTGCAACAAGATGAAGAATTTCTGATAAAGATTTGGAATGGAGGTGATGAGCAAAGTTTGAAAATCATTTCATGGTTTGAAGGAGATGAATATTATGAAACCAACAAGATTTCAATAGTAGAAAAATTATCAAATGTTATCCAGGTGACTATCGGGACAAATTATAAACTTCTCCAAAATTCTCCAAATCCATTCTCAGAAATTACAGAAATTTGTTTTTACCTGCCAGAAAAGGCATTTGTTAAGATAGAATTATTCAATCTTCTTGGCGAAAAAATTGAGACAATCCGCTCCGACAATTTCGATTCGGGAAATAACACAATAGTTTTCGATAGGAAAAACTTGCCAGCAGGAACGTATTTTTATAGACTTTCTTCGGGAGAGTTTTCTGTTGCAAAAGCAATGAGTATTGAATAAGTCTTATATTTTTTCCTACGAAAGTTCCATTACTGAAACTTTGAAAATTCCTAATAAAAAATCCCTGAATTTCAGGGATTTTTTTGTTTGGTAGATTTTTAAGTTTTAGGTCAAGCTCTTTTCAAAAAAAACAATTCCAAATATTTGGTTCACTAAAACTATTTATTGTTTCAATTAGAAACTATATACTAATGAAAGTATAAATTTCAAATTAGAAACCGCTTCTGAATAGTTTACTGTTCCGTCATCGGCATACATTTCTTGTAAAGGTTTGTCAATATCAAGTTTGCCATAGTTCACAGAAGTGTGTTCTAATTCAAGTCCAATTTTTGTTTTTCCCGAAAGGAAAACAACTCTTGGTGCAAGACGATACATATAATCAACATCGAACCAGCGTCCTACCTGACTACCTGCAACTATTGCCTCGGCAGCTCCCAGGTTTTGAGAATATCCGCCAAATAATCCATACTGCATTTTCTTTCCATTGGTATGGAAATCGACCCAACCGGTTAATGTTGCTATAGGAACATATTCGAAATTATTGTACAAAATGTTTTCAGTAGTGTATTCTCTATTAACCATGGCATAACCGCCCATCATAACCATATTGTCGTTGTTTTGTCCGTATTTTGCCCAAAGTTTCAGCGTGAATGGGCTTGTTTTAATTTTGCAGTATCCTAAAGCAGAGATGCTGCTAACAGTGTTTTCCCCGGCTTCGTGAAAAAATCCATCCTCAATAACCAGAGTTTTTGCATTGATAGCTCCTCCCAAAACAAACAAATTGCTTCCATTTGATTTCTTATATTGAATTTGTGCATGAGCTTCAGGAATTACAGCTTTTTGCATAGAAACATTTCCTTTATTTTTGAAAGTTCCTTGCGACAAAATAGCAGCCATGAACTGCATATCACCAAATTGTTTAATGAATCTGATTTGTGGATTTCTCGAAAGAGGATTGTATGGAAGCCCTGCACCAAAGGAAACAGTTGATGCGTAACAATCTGCTATCCACAAAGGGTGCCAGTACTGACCAGCCCAAAGTTGAGTTGTTCCCCAATCTAATTTTAGTAGCGCATGTCGCATTCTTATGGAATAGTAGCTTGCACCAGAAACTCCGTAAAAGTCAACTTCAATAAGTCCAGAAGTTTTAGCACCAAATGCGTCTGGTCCTGTAATTTTCCCTCTTATTCTCGTAACTAATGACGAAATAGTAAAATTTGGATCAGCATTCAGGTCATTTCCAAGAGAGTCGATATTTTCTGCCAAAGGTGTTAAATAAAGAGCACTTTCTCCTCTTGCCGAAAAAGCAGCTCGACTGTTGAATATTGCATCGTTTCTAATGAAACCGGAAAGTTTAATCCCAAATTTGCTTTCTTCCTGAGCATTTGAAATAAACAGCATTGATAATGCCAAAAAAGTTAGTAATAATTTTCTCATAATTCTTAGTTTTAATTAATTTCAAATGATGCAAGATATTACTTATAGCTTATTTTAAGCATGACAAATGTCATTGTTTTTCGAGTCCAAAACATCCGATTTCAATTTAGTATTTTGCTTAATGTTTTTTTGAATTGGCAATTTCATATTATAAAAAATACAAGGTGCAACAATCAAATTAAAATAGAAGTCATTAAAATTATGATAGAAAAATTGAAACTCAAACAATATATTCCGCAAGTTGTGGCAATAGCTATTTTTCTTTCATTATCAATTATTTATTTCAATCCTTTATTAACTGGCAAAAAAATTAAGCAAGACGATATAGTTAGTTTTCGGGGAATGTCGAAAGAGATTGTTGATTTTCGTAACGAAACCGGAGAAGAAGCATTGTGGACAAATGCAATGTTTGGAGGAATGCCGGCGTTTCAAATTTCTGTAAAATATAGTTCGAACCTTATAAAAAAGATTGATAGCTTTTTGAAATTAGGCTTACCACATCCGGCAAATTTGCTTTTCTTGAATTTTCTGGGTTTTTATATTCTGCTTCTTGTTTTGAGGGTTGATAAATGGCTGAGCATTGGTGGTGCTATTGCTTTTGCTTTTTCCTCTTATTTTTTTATTATAATTGATCTTGGGCACAATTCTAAAGCTAATGCAATTTCATATATTCCATTAGTTTTTTCAGCCTTAGTTCTCATTTTTAACAAAAAGTATTTTTGGGGAGGCATTCTGTTTTCAATATTTTTTGCCTTAGAAATTGGTGCTAATCATTTGCAGATAACTTATTATCTGGGTTTTATTGTCTTTTTCTTTCTGTTGTCAAAGCTGATTTTTGCATTAAAAAACAATGAAATTCGTGCATTTGCAAAAGCATCAGTTATAATTCTTGTGGCATCAATATTTGCAATAGCTACAAACATTTCTTTACTATGGACCAGCTTTGAATATTCGAAAGAAACCATTAGAAATGGCTCAGTTTTGCAATACAAAAATGTTAGTTCGACTGGCTTGGAAAAATCGCATATAACTGCATGGAGCTATGGGCTTTTAGAAACGGTCAATACAATTATACCCGGTTTAACCGGAAATTCGTCGGAAGAAAATCTGGAGAATTGTATAAATACGAATTTGTATGTTTCTGAAAACGAAATAGAAATTGGCGATAAGCAAAACAAAATTCCGTTATATTGGGGCAATCAGCCATACACCGGCGGACCAAACTATTTTGGAATAAGCATTTTTTTCTTTTTCCTGTTAGGAATTTTTATCCTGAAGCATAAGTTTAAATATTGGATTTTGCTTTTAATTTTGCTTTCAGTTTTGCTGGCATGGGGCAAAAACCTTATGATTTTGACAGATTTCTTTATTGATTATATTCCTTATTATGAAAAATTCAGGGCTGTAACTACAATTTTGATTATTCCTCAGTTTTTGATTCCGGTTTTTAGTTTACTGACAATAAACCAGTTAATTACAAATTCTGCATTCAAATTGAAAAATATCAGATATTTGACAATTACGTCAGCAATAATTGCCGGTTTCATAATATTTTTATTGCTGTTCTCTAACTATATTTTTGACTTTTCAAGTATTCATGACAAAAGACAAATTCTGAAATTTTATGATTACGATTTTTTGGAAACAATAAAACTCGACAGAGCAAAATTATTATCAAATGATTTGTTGCGCTCGCTGATATTGATTTTAGTTGCAGCACTTTCAACTTATTTGTTTTTAAATGGAAAAATAAAAAAATCTGTAATTATCATAATTCTGACTTTTCTTTTTTTATTTGATTTGTGGACAGTGAACAGGCGATTTTTGAATAATGAAAATTTTACAGACGAAAAAAATGTAGTTGAACCCTTTGAAAAAACTATCGCCGATGAAACTATTTTGATGGATGAAGACCCAAATTTTAGAGTTTACAATAAAACTGTTGCGACTTTTAACGAGGCTTCTACATCGTTTTTTCATAAATCAATTGGAGGTTATCATGGTGCCATGCTAAGTCGATACAATGACATTGTCAAATATCATTTGAAAAAGAAAAGCAAAAATGTTTTCGATATGCTAAATACAAAATATTTTATTCTTAGAAAGGGTAACAGATATTTAGCTCGAAAAAATAAATCGGCGCTCGGAAATGTTTGGTTTGTAAATTTTGTCGAATTTGCCAAAAATCCAATTGAAGAATTTGAATTCCTTGATAGTTTTAATCCAAAAACCACTGCAATTGTAAATGAAATATTTGAAGACTACATTTCAGGAATTTCTTCTACAATTTCAGGCAAAGAGTTTATTAATTTAACGGAATACATGCCCAATTTTTTACAATATGAAAGTCGTTCGGAGCGAAAACATTTGGCAGTCTTTTCAGAAATATATTACGATAAAGGCTGGAATGCGTATATTGACGGGGAAGAAGCAAAAATTGTCAGGGCAAATTATTTGCTCAGAGCAATAGTAATCCCACCAGGGAATCATTTGATTGAAATGAAATTTGAGCCGAAATCGTTTTTTGTAGGTGAAACAATTTCTTTATTTTCTTCCGGAATATTAATACTTTTATTACTCATTGGCATATTTCAAGGTTTTTATAAAACTTCTTTAAAGCTAAATTAATCCGTATAGCAAAATAGGGGACTTCTGAAAATGCAAATTTATTCGTTGCTTCAAAATTTCAAAATCCTCATTTACAGTAGTAAACTGCGGTTTTGAAATTTCTTGCACCTTGAAATTTACTATTTTTAGAAGTCCTCAATAATAATTCAGGAAAATTTTAATGAAAAAATATTAGTTGTTTGTTGCAACAAGGGTTAACATATTTTAGTCTTTACTCAAAACCCGCAAATATGAAAAACCCAATCTTAAAAACCCCAATTAACTTAAACAACAAATGGGTTTGGTTAGCAACAATTTTGCTGATAACCATTGTTGTTTACTTCCCTACCTTTCAATTTGAATTGCTTAACTACGACGACGAAAGATTAATAATTAAAAACAAGTTGATTAAAGATTTTTCTTTTTATAGTTTGCAATTATATTTTGCTGATTATTACGACAACATTTATCAACCGTTTGTATTGATGTCATGGGCTTTCGATTATGCCATTGATGGATTAAATCCATCTGTTTTCCATATTCATAATCTTGTTTTACACTTGATTAACATTAGTTTAGTATTTTTCTTTATTCAACTTTTATTTAACGATAAACGAATTTCCATAATCACAGCATTTTTGTTTGCAATTCAGGCACTGCATATTGAGTCGGTAGCCTGGATTTCTGAAAGAAAAGATTTGGTTTATTCTATGTATTTTTTGTTGTCGTTAATTATGTATATTAAATATATTAAAACCTCACAGTTAAAGTTTTATGCTTTATCTATTGTTTTGTTTTTATTTTCACTCTTCTCAAAAGGTTTGGCAATTGCTCTGGCACCAACGATTTTTGCAATCGATTTCTTTTACAGACGAAAAATATTGAGTAAGAAAGTAATTTTAGAAAAAATTCCATTTCTGATTCTCGCAACAATTTTTGCAATAATTGGCAGTATTGGATTTTTTATTCACAATAAACCTTCGGATATATCAATTGTAGGCAAAATTTTGTCAACAGGATTCGTATTTTTTAATTATTTCACAAAAGTGATTTTCCCATACAAACTGTCAGCATTTCATCCTTATCCGGAAGAAATTGGAGGTTATTATTCAATTAAGTTTATTATTCTTACAATTTTGTCAGTTTTAGCAATAGTAGCTTTATTTCTATTAGCAAGAAAAAGCAGAAAGCTGGCATTTGGTGCACTATTTTTTATCGTTAACATTTTATTAGCTTTAAAATTGTCGCAGATAACCAATCTTGGTTTTATTATGGCTGACAGATATACTTATATTTCTTCTATTGGCATTTTTATTATAGTGGCTACATTTTTTATTCATTTACTAAAAAGATTTTCGAGATTCAAAATTCCGGTATTAGCAATACTGTTTGCCTATATGTTTTTTCATACTGCCATCAGTTCACAACATATATTTGTCTGGCAAGATAGTATTTCCATTTGGGATTCAATTGTAGAACAATATCCTGACAGATCGCGATTTTATAACAAGAGGGGAATGGCAAAGGTCGATAATGGTGATTTTAAAGGTTCTATTCAGGATTTTAGTGAAGCAGTAAATATTAATCCCAATTACGAAAAGGCATATTATTGCAGAGCTGATGCTTATGAAAAACTTAAAAAGTGGAAAATGGCAATTCAAGACTATTCAAAAATCATTGATTCTGATGTAAATAGTAGCAAAGCGTATTCACTCAGAGGTAAAGTATATGAAAAAACATCTAATTACAATAAAGCATTAATTGATTTTAATACAGCTATTGAGATAGATCCTAACCATCCAAAGCTATATGTACAACGAGCATATTTTTTTTACAAAACAGGAGACTATCAAGCTGCTATTCAAGATTATGACATAGCACTCGAAATTAAACCTAAGATGAAGATAGCGAAAAGACAGCGAGAGATGGTGTTGAGGAAATATAGAGAAAAGTCCTTTTTTTAATAATGTATTTGCTTATGCGGCTGATAATCAAGCCGTAAAAATAATGTTTGACTTTTTCTGAGAGAACAATTTTCGTTAATTTTTTACAAATCAACAAATAATTCGGATTGCAACAATAACAAACTAGTTGTGGTCTTAATCCAAAATGTATGATTATGGATAGTTATAAGCTTAAGAAAATCATAAATAATAATTGGTTTTGGTTGGCAACAATTTTAATATTTACCTTCATACTTTATTTTCCGACATTTCAATTCGAAATTTTAAATTACGACGACGATAGATTAATCGTAAATAATGAACTAATTCAAGAAATCTCTTTCAGGAATCTGAAATTGTCTTTCGCTGATTATTACGATAATATTTATCAACCTTTTGTTTTGATGTCATGGGCTTTCGATTATGCTATCGATGGTTTGAACCCAAGAGTTTTTCATATTCACAATCTTGTGATACATTTGATAAACATTTGTTTAGTATTTTTTTTTATTCAACTTCTCTTCAGTGATAAACGAATTTCCATTATCACATCATTTTTGTTTGCCGTTCATTCAATGCACATCGAGTCTGTAGCCTGGATTTCGGAAAGAAAAGACCTTCTTTATGCAATGTATTTTTTGTTGTCATTAATCATGTATATAAAATATGTCAAATCCTCACAGATAAGATTTTATGTTTTTTCTCTTGTTTTGTTTTTATTTTCACTTTTCTCGAAAGGTCTCGCTGTGGCATTAGCTCCTACGATTGTTGCAATCGACTTCTTTTTGAAACGAAAAATATTCAGCAAAAAAGTAATTATCGAAAAAATCCCATTTCTGATTTTTGCAATATTCTTCAGTATAGTGGGCAGTTTCGGATTCAATAATCTATCGAAAGCAGCAGACTTTTCACTTTTTGGCAAATTATTATCAACAGGATATGTATTTTTTCATTACTTCATAAAAATGTTTATCCCTTACGGACTTTCAGCTTATCATCCTTATCCTTCAGAAATAGAAAGCTCTTATCCTTCTATATTTTATCTTCTTAGTTTTTTGTCAATATTAATAATAATTACCTTAATTATTCTATCGAAAAAAAGCAGACGATTGGCATTTGGTGCAATTTTTTTTGGCATAAATATTTTTATTGCCCTTAGGATTTCGCAAATCACATCTGTTGGTTTCATCATGGCCGACAGATATGCTTATGTTTCTTCAATCGGAATTTTTATTCTTATTTCCGTTTTCTTCATATTTTTGATAAAAAAAATTCCGAATTTGAAAATCCCTGTATTTTCCTTACTAATTGCATTTATGATTATTAATATTTGGATTAGTTCCCAACATATTTTTGTTTGGGAAAATAGTATTTCAATATGGGATTCGATAATTGAAAAATATCCTGACAGGTCGTGGCCATATTCCAAAAGAGGATTGGCTAAAGCAGATTACGGCGATTATGAAGGAGCAATTTACGATTTTAGCAGTGCTGTTATAATAAAACCCGACTTCTACAAAATATATTACAATAGAGCAGAAACATATAGGAAATTGAAAATGTGGGATTTAGCTATTCATGACTATTCAAAAATTATTTATGATAATTCAGATTGTGCTAAGGCTTATGCATTCAGAGGGATTGCATATGAAAAATCTGATATGTACAAAAAAGCATTAAACGATTTTAACAAAGCAATAAAAATTGAGCCTGAATCTTCAATGTTATATTTACAACGAGCAATGTTAAAGACTAAAAAAGGGTACTATAATTCTGCAATTCAAGACTATAACATAGCACTTGCAATTCAACCTGACCTAAAAATTGCCAAAAATCAAAAATACATGGTTTTGGAAATCATAAAAAGAAACTACCTGCGAACAAATACTTTGGTTCAGAATTAATCTAAACTAAGTGTTATTTGTCGGTCCAAAAAAGTTCTGAAAGAATATAGTCTGAAACAAATTGACCTTCTGGTGTTAAAAAGCAATTGCCCTTATTCCAAACAAAATATTTATTTTCCTTGAATTTCTTTGCCTTTGCGAAAAAATCATGATAGAGTTTCTTGCCAAAATTTCTTTGCAAAAAGCTTAATTCAATTCCCTTATTTGTTCGCAAGTTTGTCATCAAATATTCATTATATTTTGTAAAAAAATCTAATGTTTCAATTTCAAAAGGAACTTTTCCTTCAGTAATAGATTTTATATAAGATGAAGTATTTGAAATATTCCATTGTCTCGACTCAATATTAAATGAGTGTGCCGATGGTCCAATTCCAAGATATTTTCCTTTAAGCCAATAATTTGAATTGTGTTTCGACTCGTAGCCCTTTTTTGCGAAATTCGATATTTCATATTGGATAAAATCATTTTGTTTGGTTTTTTCAATCAAAGTTGAGAATTGTTCAAAACATTGTTTGTCGTTAAGTTCTTTTACGATTCCTTTTCTTAAATAATTACTGAACACTGTGCCTTTTTCGTAGGTTAACTGATATGCTGAAATATGCTGAATATTTAAATCAAAAGCTTTTTGAAGATTTTTCTCCCATTTATTCAAGTTCATTTGTGGCAAGGAATAAATTAGGTCGATGCTAATATTATCGAATCCGGTAGTTTGACTATTTTCAACTGACTTTATAGCAGAACGTGCATCGTGCCTTCTATTCATAATTTTCAAATCATCGTTCGAGAAAGATTGAATACCAATGCTTAATCTGTTAATTCCTATTTTTCTTAATTCCTGCAAATAATCTAAATTTAGATCTTCTGGATTTGCTTCAAAAGTAATTTCCGGATTTTCAGAAATATTAAAAAACCTGAAAGCATGATCCAGTATTTTTCCAATTTCCGAACTGCTTAGAACCGAAGGAGTTCCACCTCCAAAATATATTGTATTTATACTATCAGAAGCCAAATATTTTTTCTGTAACTCAATTTCCTTAAGAAAAGCCTCAATTAATTCATCTTTTTCTTTTTCAGAAACTTTTGAATAAAAGTCGCAATAGAAACATTTTTTTCTACAAAA
>Ga0209249_1001553_pt1 | contig 21495 bp, 19 predicted proteins | sample SaaInlV_200m_DNA_4_FD_184653 | JGI IMG/M metagenome (GOLD analysis project Ga0209249, IMG submission 184653) | Marine microbial communities from expanding oxygen minimum zones in the Saanich Inlet - SI037_S3LV_200m_DNA (SPAdes) (version 2) | ecosystem: Environmental > Aquatic > Marine >...
TATACATGACTTAGGACGTAGTCCATTGCTTCTCTCAATGATCTGTTTAGCATACGAAGAAACCCTCTCGATTCCAAAACGACGTGTAGAACTTTATGAGGAAGCGCTCGATGCCTTATTAAAAAAATGGGATTCTCGCCGCCGAATCAAACGAGACAAAACATATGAAAAGCTTTCTCTAGGGCGAAAAAAGCAAATGTTCGCCCGGATTGCAGTTGAGTACTTTGAAAAAGGGGAAATTTTCTTCAAGAAAAAAGATGTTGCGCAAAAAATCGAGCTGTTTTTAAATAACTTACCTCCAGATACCCAAGACGAGACACCCGATGGAGAAGCAATTCTTGAAACAATCAGTGCTCAACATGGTATTTTAGTAGAGCGTGCAAAAGGGGTTTATTCCTTTTCACATCTTACATTTCAAGAATACTACACTGCAAAATATATTACAGATAACGCGATAAGTGGCACACTAAACAGATTGAGCCTACATCTGAATGACCGACGCTGGCGTGAGGTTTTCCTTCTAACGGCAAGCTTGCTACATGAAGCCAGTCCCTTATTCAAAGCATTACAAAGTTCAGCACAAAACTTATTAGATAAACGAAAAGAACTCCATATAGTACAAAGGTGGTGCATAGAACAAGCAACTACGCATAGTACCCACCATACATCAGTTTTACGTAGCTTGTGTTGGTTTATTCCATTAAATATTGCACGCGCTCATACCTTAGAGCGTTCGCTTAAACGTGTTCTCAATCGCGACCACTCATTCACACGCAAAATGGTTCAAGACATTGCCCGCGCTCTTGAACATTCCGATTTGCTTAATCGCTCCCTTGCTCGTGCCTTCGCTACGGATAAACCTCGCGGACATGATTTTAATTCCATGGTTCTTGAACCCACTTATAAACGTGCTCGTACTCTTCACCATGACATCGACCGTGCACGTGTCATCGTTCATGCTCGTATCAATGACCGTACACTTATTCTGACTCAAGCTATTAAGTTGAAATCGCTTCGCTCCCTAGCTCGTAAAATGTCCGATGATCTTTCGAGAGACCGTAATTTTACTCGCGAAAGAGGCCTTGCTCGTAAAATTGACATTGTTCTTGCTCGTGCTCAAGACAAAGCCCACTTTATTGACCGCAACAGCACCAACGCTCTTGATCTAGAACGTGCTCTAGACCATGCATTGGAACGCGCCCTTGAACTTGACCTTGGCCTTGAGTCTGAATTCTCAAAAGCTCTCGATATTACTATCGCTCCCGAAACTAAAAAAATCATTCAACATAGTCTTGATTGGTATATTAGCAGACACACATCATCCACTTCAGCATCCCTAGATTTTGTTTTCTTTAAAAAGGGTGTTATTAAAACGAATATCTTTCTACTCGCATCAATTTTTCAAAAACTGCCTAAAAAAGAACGCCAACAAAAACATCTGAAGATTTTAAAAAGGCTTCTGGAAAACGGGGATGAAACCTTTACCTGCCCATCATACAAAGCATCAGATAAGGTGTGGGAAAACTTCTATGCAAAAAGTAAAAATTCCACGGAAAGTTTTCTGGAATTGAGAATAGAAGACATAAAAAATCTAGACATTGATATTGCTCAGTCCTATATTGCGGCTAATCAACTCTTCTGGGACTGCTTACAAGTAGCAACCGTTGAAGACCGTGAAGCGATTGAAGATATGATCTTGAATGTACCTGAGGGCTGGGAGATGCCAGAAGAAAACGGTGCGGATTAGACCGCACGGACGTAAACGAACCGTGCTAGTTTTACAAAGCCCCTCACGGGGCTTTTTCTTTGCGCCCCTTCGTGTTCTTTGTGTTTAAAAACTCTGTGTACTCCGTGTTCTCTGTGGTGAAAAATAACGGTTAAAATACCCTCATGAAAAAAGTCCGCGTTAATTTCCAAAACCGTTTCGTCCTAGCCTTTGTTATTTTTCTGGTCTTAATTCTGGTCGGCACATCGGGCTATCGCTGGCTGGAGGGGATGAGCTTTATCGACGCGCTCTATATGACCGTCATCACCATCAGCACGGTCGGCTATGGGGAAGTGCGGACACTCTCTGAAATGGGGAGAATTTTTACGATCTTTTTGATTCTAGGCGGCGGTGGCGTAGTGGGTTTTGCGCTTACCGTTGGGGTTGATTACATCATGTCGGGTAAATGGCAAGGGTATCGAGAAAAAAGGAGACACGCGCGTATGCTATCCGAATTAAACAACCACGTTATCATCTGCGGTTTTGGGCGCGTTGGCAAGAACGTGACCGATGAACTCAAAGCAGAAGGCGTTCCCTTTATCGTGATCGATATCGACCCCGAAGAAGCTACGCAGGCCGAAGAACATGGCTGTTTGGCTGTTACAGGCAATGCCGCCAATGAGACCGTGCTCCACGAAGTGGGCATCAACAAAGCCAGAGCCTTGGTCGCAGCCGTCAATTCAGATGCCGAGAATGTCTTTATCACCCTGACGGCACGCAGCCTGCAACCGGAACTCTATATCGTTGCGCGTGCGAATTACGAAGATTCCACACCAAAATTACTGCGCGCCGGTGCCAATCACACCATCATGCCCTATCACATCAGCGGTAAACGGATCGCCGCGACACTGATGCGTCCCAGCGTGGCAGATTTTCTTGACGGCGTCGTCCATGTCGGCGGACTGGAAATGTTACTCGAAGAAGTCCACATCGAATCCGGTTCTGAGTTTGCCGGGAAAACGGTGGCTGAAACCCAAATTCGCGGCCAACTTGGCATCACGATTTTGGCTTGCCGTGCCCAAGATGGAGATTTTGACACCCGAGTTGGGCCTAAAACCATCTTGCAACCCGGCGGGGTACTGATCGTGCTCGGCACACGCGAGCAACTAAACGAAATGATGAAATTTGCCCGAGCTAAATAAATCCGCACTGCGTACAAGACTTCGGAAGTTTTGAAAACTTCCGAAGTCTTTTTTTCAAGCATTCATTCGCGCCATTCGTTGAATTCGCCCCATTCGTGATTTACAATACAACTATGACAACATCACTCACCCCCATCTCCCCGCATGGACACTGCTACGTCTGTGGTGACATTAATCCGCACGGCATCGGCTTGACCTGGTATGCCAAAGAAGACGGTAGTATTTTTACCGAAGTTAAACTGACCCTGAAACAGCAGGGACCAGACGGATATATCCACGGCGGGGCATCGGCTGCGATCCTTGACGAGATTATCGGCGTGGCGATCTGGCGCGCGGACTATAACGTGGCGGTGGTGAATATGGACGTTCAATTCCGCAAGGCGATCCCTGTGGACACGACTGTCACCGTCGAGGCGAGGATGACGAAGAAGGATGGTCGCAAGATCTTTGGGACGGGGGAGATCCGTCTACCGGATGGGTCTGTGGCAGTCAGTTGTAAGGGGATTTATGTGGAGGCTCCGCATTTATTTGAAGAGAGTCGATATAGGGATTAGAAAGAATAACCGCCAAGGCGCGAAGGACGCCAAGATTCTTTTAAAATCGCCAAGGTTTTTGAATTCTTGGCGACCCTAAGAAAAACTCTGCGCTCTCTGCGTCTTGGCGGTTTATCAGGAGCAGAATAATGCCTTTTGAAGAGATTTCACACACTGCGGATTGGTCTATCCGTGTTTGGGCGGATGATTTGCGGGGGCTATTGGCGGAATCTGCTCGGGGGATGTGGATGTTGACCAACGCCGAGCAAGCCGAGGGTCCACGAGCGAGGCGGGAGATGTCGCTCGAAGCGTATGATGCTGAGGGGCTCCTCGTCGCTTTTTTGGAGGAGTTACTTTATCTATCCGAATCTGAAAAAATAGTATTTAACGAGTTCAAAGGTTTAAAGGTTGAAGATTTAAGGTTATCAGGCATAATGGAAGGGGGAGCTGTGCGCTCGATGGAAAAGGAGATCAAGGCGGTCACTTTTCATAATTTGGAGATCAGAGAAACCGGGCGCGGGCTGGAAGTGGAGATTGTTTTTGATGTGTAGAAAAAGAGAAAAGAGATTAAAAAGAAGAGAGTAGTAACTGCTCTCTTTTCTCCACTCTCTGCTCTCTTCTCCGAAAGAGAAACCATGATTACCCTAAACGACTTAACCCAGATCAGCGAAACGGAATGGGAGATCCCGCAATCTTTTCGCTCGGATATGCGCGGGGCGGTGCGGATTTTTGCGACGCGCGAGTTGCTCGACCATGTTTTGAGCGATAAATCGCTGGAGCAGGCGGTCAATGCCACCACCCTGCCCGGCCTGGTTGGCGCGGTAACCGTGATGCCCGATATGCACCAGGGCTACGGCTTTCCGATCGGTGGCGTGGCGGCGACGGTCTTTCCGCAGGGCGTGGTTTCGCCGGGGGCGATTGGATACGACATCAATTGCGGCGTGCGTTTGCTTGGCTCGCAGATTGATTTTGAAACAGCAAAAGCGCATTTGGATATGCTCGCCACGCGCCTGAATCAGTATTGCCCCAGCGGCGTAGGAAAAGACGGGCTGGTGAATATTTCTATTCCCGAGTTGGAGCGCGTTTTAAAGGATGGAATGAAATGGGCAAAAAAGAACGGCTATGCGACAGAAGCTGACTTAAGATGCACCGAAGAAAGCGGCGCGTTCAAAGGCGCAGACCCGCGCAAGGTCAGCGAGCGCGCCAAAAAGCGGGGAAAATCGCAACTTGGGTCTTTGGGCGCGGGCAATCATTTTATCGAAGTAGATTTGGTTCAGGAAATCTATGATGAAGAAGCCGCATCCATTATGGGGCTGCGCAAAGGGCATCTCGCGGTACAAATCCACACCGGCTCACGCGGGCTGGGGCATCAGGTTTGCACCGATTATGTCCGCGAGTTTCAGGGGGCGGTGCGGCGTTACAATATTCAACTCCCCGACCGAGAGCTGGTCTGTGCACCGATGGATTCACCCGAAGGTGCGGCTTATCTCGGCGCAATGCGTTCTGCCGCAAATTTTGCTTTTGTGAACCGCACCCTGCTCGCCCATGCCGCCCGCCGTGCTTTTGAAGAGACCTTTGCGGGCAAAACCAAGAATTGGCATTTGCATCAGGTATACGACATCACCCATAATATGGGCAAAATTGAAGTGCATGAAATTCAGGGCGAGCGCGTCAAGGTTTGCGTGCATCGCAAGGGCGCAACGCGCGCTTTTGGTCCTGGCTCGCCCGGCTTGCCACCCGAATATCAGAAAATCGGTCAGCCCGTTCTTGTGCCCGGCAGTATGGGCACATCGTCTTGGGTGCTGGTTGGTACCGAAGACAGCATGACGCGCTCTTTCGGCTCATCCTGTCATGGCGCGGGGCGGATGATGTCCCGCTCGAAAGCCAAAAAGCAATTTCGCGGCGATATGCTGCGTCTCGAACTTGGCGATAGGGGCATCCACATTCGGGCTGGCTCAATGAAAGGGCTGGCAGAAGAAGCACCGAATGCTTATAAAGATGTCAACGCCGTCGTCGAGACCGTTTCGCAGGCTGGCATTGCTCGCAAAGTTGCCCGTTTAAAACCGCTCGCTGTCATTAAAGGCTAAACTCACCACAAAGGGAATCTTTGTGAACTCTGTGCCTTTGTGGTGCAAAAAACAAGGAAAAAACATGGTCTCTCCCGCATCTTTCCCCAAACAATTCCTACATCTAGATTCAACCGAAGCCACCCTCGAAAAAGTCGGTGGAAAAGGCGCAAATCTCGCTCGGCTCGCGCGGGCGGGCTTCAACGTGCCAAATGGTTTTCTCATCCCCATAGATTCTTATAAAGAATTTGTGGAAGAAAATGGATTGGATACGATCATCCGTGCCGCCCTCGACAATCTTGATTTTAACGATCCGAGTGCCCTCCAAGAAGCATCCCAACGGATCCGCTCTCAGTTTGGGCTTGGTTCCGTTTCACGAGCATTGGATGCAGCCCTGCGCATCGCCTACGGCTGGATCGGCGCACCACCCGTCGCCGTCCGCTCCTCCGCCACAGCCGAAGATTTACCCGATATGTCCTTCGCCGGTCAACAAGATACCTTCCTGAACATCATCGGCGCAGATGAGTTGAGCAATGCCGTCATCAGCTGCTGGTCTTCGCTCTGGACAGCGCGCGCCATCGGCTACCGCGCCCGCAACGAAATCCCGCAAGAGGATGTTTCTCTCTCCGTCGTCGTGCAAGAGATGGTCGAAGCCGATGTTTCAGGCGTGATGTTTACGTCAAATCCGCTCTCTGGTAAAAGAGATGAAATTGTTATAGACGCAACCTTCGGTCTCGGCGAAGCCCTCGTCAGCGGGCAGGTTGAACCGGATAACTACATCATCCAGACTGCATTGCACTCGAAGAGTGCGTTGCAGTCGGCTTTTGCGGACGCTCCCCGAAGTGCAACGCATCCAAAAGCAGATGCAATGCACTTCTCGATCAAATCTAAAACCCTCGGTGCAAAGGCGACCGTTATTCGGGGAAATGCTAAAGGCGGCATCACGATCACCAACGTCGACCAAGCCAAAATCCAGGCGTGTCCCGACAAAGTCATCCTGCAACTTGCCGAGATCGGGCAAAAAATCCAAGAAGAATACGATTTTCCACAAGATGTTGAATGGGCATACTACAAAGATAATCTATATATCCTCCAATCCCGCCCCATCACATCTCTCTATCCTCTGCCTCCAAACCTTGCTTCATCCCCTCTTCGCGCCATGATCGGGCTACACGTTATGCAGGGCGTTATCGAACCATACAGCCCACTGGGAATGCAAACCCTCGAAAATGTCCTTTCTGGTGCGGCACTAGCCTTTGGCGCAGACTACAGCTACAAAAACCAGACCGCCTTCCACGAAGCAGGCGAACGCATTTGGATCGACGTCACATCCATCATCAAGCACCCGCTCGGGCACAAAGCCTATCCAACCGCCATTAAATCTATCGACCCTGCCGTTGGGCAAATTTTTGAAAACCTACTCAATGATCCTCAATTTTCTCCCAGCCACCAACCTCCCAAACTCCGCACAATCATCAATCTGCTCAAATTTATCATCCCTTTCTGGGGGCGTATCTTCCGCTATTGGTATAAACCAGAAGATGGTGCAGCACTTTTTCGCAACCTGACAAACGCTAAAATAGCCAAAACACAAGCTCGCAGCAAAACCAGTGGCGATCTCTGGGAAAACTTCAGAGAACATATAGCCATCTGGGGAGAAAGCCGCTTTGTCTTCTCAGACATGGTTGTGCCGCATGGCGTCAGTGCCGTTGTGGCAGGCATGGTTCCCTTCTTTGGCATCCTGCAACGCTTCAGTAAAGAAGTCGGTGAGCCACAGCTTTATCTTGAAATCTCTCGTGGGCTGCCCAACAACGTCACCACAGAAATGGATTTATTTCTCTGGAAAACTGCTCAGGATATTGCAGCGGACACAGAATCTCAGCTGGCCTTCGCCGAATCGCCCGCCTTTCAACTTGCCACCGATTATCAACAGGATGCCCTCCCCAGCATCGCCCAGCAAAGTTTAGCCCAATTTATGTCCCGTTATGGGATGCGTGGTCTTGGTGAGATAGACATGGGGCGTATACGCTGGCGGGAAGAACCTTTGCATATCATCCAAACCCTGCAAAGCTATCTCAAGATCACCGACCCCGACCTTGCCCCAGATGTCGTTTTCGCTCGCGGTACCAAGGCAGCGGAGTTAGCCGGAAAACGCCTCGAGACCAAAGTCCGCCAATTAAAGAGTGGCAAGCTCAAATCACGTTTGGTGCGCTGGGCAATTAGTCGTTATCGTCCATTGGCAGGTTTGAGAGAAGCACCCAAGTTTTTCGCCATCCAAATGCTGGGTATCATCCGAGAAGGAATATTGGAAAGTGGAAAGTCTCTGGTTGCTGAAAATTTACTGGAAAAAGAAGATGACCTTTTCTTTTTGAAAATTGAAGATTTGGAAGAAATTGCTAAAAAAGAGAGTATTTCAGAGGAAATGCTAGAGAAAATTAGCGAAAAACGAGCATTGCGAGCCAGAGAAATGCGCCGCAAGATGCTGCCGCGTGTGCTACTGAGCGATGGGCGTGCCTTTTTCGAGGGGCTGCGAGATATTAACAACGAAAATGGTATTTTTGGCGACCCCGTTTCGCCTGGCATGGTGGAGGGACGGGTGCGTGTGGTACTCAATCCACACGCAACGCAATTACAAGTTGGCGAAATTCTCGTCTGCACCGGCACCGACCCAGCGTGGACACCGCTCTTTTTGGCGGCTGGCGGCTTGGTGATGGAAGTCGGCGGGCTGATGACGCATGGCTCTGTTGTGGCGAGGGAATATGGCATTCCGGCGGTGGTCGGCGTGCATGAGGCAACGACAAGGCTGAAAACAGGGATGATAATCCGCGTGGATGGAAGTAGTGGGGTTATTGAGATTATGGAGGAAAAATAACTCACGCAAAGGCGCAGAGACGCTAAGTTTAAATGCTAAAAACAAAAAACTTAAAAACTTGGCCCCTTTGCGGCTTTACGTGAGGCCAAAAGAAAAGGAGGTTTTATGACAGAAAATGAGATTGCAAAAATTGTTGTAGATGCCGCGTTTAAGGTACATGTTGCGCTGGGACCTGGTTTGTTTGAATCTGTTTATCAGCGTGCTATGATTTATGAGCTTCGAAATCGAAAACTGAAAATTGTTGCAGAGCATCCCATTTCTGTAATTTACGATGGCGTTAATCTCGGTGAAAGTTTTCGAGCAGATATAATTGTGGACAACAAAGTCATTCTTGAACTAAAATCTGTTGAGCATATTGCTAAAGTTCACAAAAAACAACTGCTTACCTATCTTCGTTTGGCAGATATACGGCTTGGTCTTTTGATCAATTTTGGAGCACCATTAATCAAACACGGTATTACACGAGTGGCGAATCGGCTACAAGAATAACTAAAAACTTTGCGTTTTTGCGTCTTTGCGTGAGATAAAACAAAATATGAAAAAAACACTTTGGTTCCTTTCCCTTTTAGTATTCGCAATAACCGGATGTGCAAATGCAAATACACTAACTCCTGAAATTGAATTTATCTTGGAACCAACGCTTGTGGTTGAGGAGTCTCCCGAAAGTATAGAAACAGCCCCTGCCTATCTGCCCCAACCTGGCGACAGCGATCTTGATCGTGCAAACGCGATTACCAACTCAATTTATCTTTTTTACTCAGAAAACAACCCCGCTGAAGTCATCTTGCATATTAGCGGATATCTACCAACACCCTGCCACGAGTTGCGCATTTATATTCCCCAGCCAGATCAAGAGAATAAGGTCAATGTGGAAATCTACTCTCTTGCAGAACCCGATATTGAATGCGAGCAAGTTTTGCGCGCTTTTGACACACGTGTTAATCTTGGCACATATCCCGCAGGCAGTTATTGGGTTTGGGTAAATGGGGGCAGAGTAGGGAATTTTGATTTCTAATCAAAATGATTAAAGCAAAAAGAGCCACCGTTTGGTGGCTCTTTTTATAGCACGCAATCTTCTAGTGTTGCAAAATCTGCGATAGGAAGAGCTTTGTGCGGTCTTCTTGCGGGTTATTATATATATCTTCAGGAGAACCTTTTTCTACGATCTGTCCTTCGTCGAAGAAGTAGAGTGTATCTGCCACTGAGCGAGCAAAACCCATCTCGTGGGTCACCACGAGCATGGTCATACCACTCTTGGCAAGCTCGATCATTACATCGAGTACTTCCTTGATCATTTCAGGGTCCAGAGCCGAGGTTGGCTCATCGAAAAGCATGATCTTGGGTTTCATAGCCAGCGCACGTGCGATCGCGACACGCTGCTGCTGCCCGCCCGAAAGTTGACCAGGGAATTTATTTGCCTGCTCTGGAATACCAACGCGCTCAAGGAGTTCCATTGCCGTTTTCTCAGCCTCTTCCTTATCCTGTTTACGGACTTGAAGCGGAGCCAAGGTAACATTCTGCATAACTGTAAGATGCGGGAATAGATTAAATTGCTGGAAAACCATTCCCGTTTCTTTACGAATGGATTCGATGTTTTTGACATCATGCGTTAACTCAATTCCATCTACAATAATCTGCCCACCTTGATGTTCTTCAAGACGATTGATTGTGCGGATGAAAGTCGATTTCCCTGAACCAGATGGGCCAAAGATTACAATCACTTCGCCTTTGCGGACTTCCATATTAATGCCTTTAAGAGCATGAAAGTCGCCGTACCATTTCTGGACATCACGGCAAACGATAATCGGGTCTTGTTCTTCATAAATAGGTTTGTCGGTCATAATATCTCCTTTTAGCGTTCACCAACGCCCAAAGATGTTTCTAATCGCTGACTGGCGTAAGATAAGCCATAGCTCAATACCCAGAACAGGGCTGCGACGAAAACATATACTTCTTTTGCTGTGCCAACATATTCAGGGTTCCCCAAAACTGATTTGCCAATGCCTAAAACATCGAAGAGGCTTAGGATCATGACAAGAGTCGTATCTTTCAAGAGACCAATGAATTGGCTAACGAGAATAGGGATAACAGCCTTCAGAGCTTGCGGCAAAATGATAAATGCCATCGTTGTGAAACCGTTTAATCCTAGAGCGTGAGCAGCCTCGTACTGTCCCCTTGGGATGGCTTGCAAACCACCACGTACATTCTCTGCCATATAAGCGGCGCTAAAAAGCGTGATCGCTACAAATGCGCGAATTACACCTTCAACACGTATTTCTGCTGGAAGGAATAGCGGCAGCATCAGATCCATCATAAAGAGAATGGTAATCAGAGGAACGCCACGAACAAGCTCGATAACGCCAACGGAGAACCAGCTAATAATCGGCAGTTTCGATTGACGCCCAAGCGCAAGAGCAACACCAATGGGGAAAGAGAAGATGATACCAATCACAGCAAGGAGAATGGTGAGCATCAGTCCGCCCCAAAGATCAGGTTTGACAGTTGGCAGGAATCCGGTCTCGCCTGTTAAACCGCCGATGAGTAAAATCCCAACGGGGAAATAGAGCAAGAGTGAAATAATAGACCAGTTCTTAAATTTTGGATTATCTCTTCGCCCTAAAATAATCCCGAGAAACCCGAATAGATCGAGAGCCAGGATCATCATGCGAATTGTTGGGCTAAAAGGCAATAGAGCTAAGAAAACCGGAATGCCCAATAGAACATAACCTGCTTTTTCTTTTCCCTTAACCCAAGCTCCCCATGTAAAACCCACCACAGCAGCAAGCAGGTAAAGAACCACCCACACACGCCAAAGTTCTTCAGCGGGATAACGCCCTACCATGAATAGCTTGAGGTTATCTGCAATTACTGTCCATTTAGCTACACTAAAACCCCAGCTAAGCGAGGGTTTTAGCATGGCATAGGTTAGCCATATTGCAATAATCGTGAGAATAGAATCGCCAATTGAGCCAAAGAGATTACGTCTTAGCCATCCCAGAACCGTATATCGCTCAGTGGGGGGCGCAAGGACTTCAGTTGTAGAAGTTGTCATAATTATCGCTCCACCAGTTTAATTTTGTCGTTGTACCAGTTCATAAACACAGATGTCAGCAAACTGCTTAGGAGGTATAGTCCCATCATCAAAGCAATGACTTCAACTGCACGACCTGACTGGTTAAGAGATGTGCCGCCAATTGCGAAGAGATCGGGAAAACCGATTGCTACAGCAAGAGATGAGTTCTTGGTCAGGTTAAGATATTGGCTCGTCAAAGGTGGGACAATCACGCGCATAGCCTGTGGGAAGATAACCAGTCTCAGGGTTTGGAAACTGGTTAAGCCTAAGGCTTTCGCAGCTTCGTGCTGTCCCTTCGAGACAGACATAATCCCGGCGCGCACAATTTCACCAACGAAGGCGGCTGTATAAATGACCAAGCCCGAGAGCAGTGCCATGAATTCTGGCGAAAATACATACCCTCCCGTGAAGTTCAATCCTTTCAATGCCGGATATTCTATTTCTAATGGCGATTGCGGTAAAACAAGCCAGCCTACCATTGCCAAAACCAGGAAAGTGAGAGGCACCCAAAGAATTCTTAGTGGTGGACGTCCAGTGCGATCTCCAATTACCTTAAGTCGCCATGATACAACGATCGACACAACCAAGGCTAGGAACAAAATTATCAGATAGCTTGCCCAGGTCTCTGTCGGGATGCCCCAAGGGACAGCAATTCCACGATTGCTCAAGAAGATAGGGCCAAACGTAATTGCTTCTTTTACACGCGGGAGTGTAATAAAAACACCGCTATACCAAAAAACCAACAAAACCAGAAGGGGAATATTACGAAGGATTTCTAGATAAATACTAGAAAGTTTCGCAACCAAAAAGTTTTTAGACAGCCTGGAGACACCGAGAATGACACCAAATATCGTAGCAAAAAAGATGCCAAAGATGCTAACGTAAATTGTATTGAGAATGCCTACAACCAGAGCTCTGGCATAACTGTCAGAGCGAACATAATTTATCAGGCTTTCACCAATATCAAAGCCTGCGGTTCGCCCCAAGAACTCAAAACTTGGCGTCATTCCCTGAGCCGCCAAGGCAGTGATCATATTATTATAGAGATAATAGAAGAAGCTAACAGCAACAACGAGAAAAACTATTTGCCCCAAAACACGCAAGACACGCTCGTCTCGCCAAAAAGGAATAGCCTCTTCGGTACTGTACTTTGTTTTTGCCATAAGGAAAACTCCCAAAGAGATAGCTGGGGTGAAACTAGATCCCCGTCAAGGCATTTGCCTTGGTAAAAAGAAAGGCTGAGAAAAACGCGGTCGCTTTCTCAGCCTCATTCCCTTACCTACAGATATTTGAACAAAACATAAGCAAAGGAAACTAACAAAGACAGGGAAGGTTTATCACCTTCCCTGTCTTTTAGTAATTCAGCTTAGCGCCAAGCGGGAGCGAAAAGTAAGCCACCGTCTGTGTAGAGGCTGTTCAAGCCACGGGGGATGTAGGTCAGAGTATCAGGACCAAGGTTGCGGTCGTAGATCTCAGCATAGTTACCAACTTGGGAAACAACATTGTAAGCCCAGTCAGCGTCAAGACCTAAGAAAGCACCCAATTCGCCTTCGGTACCGAAGAAAGATTTCTCACGGGGGTTGGCAGTGCTAGCCATCATATCGCCAGCGTTAGCAGCGGTAATGCCATGCTCTTCTGCGAAGAAGGTGGCAAAAACGGTCCATTGAACGATATCAAACCACTGGTCGTCGCCGTGGCGAACAACTGGTCCGAGCGGTTCTTTGGAGATGGTTTCGTCCATGATCACGTGATCATCAGGAACGGTCAACAGAATTTGGCGAGCAACCAAACCAGATTTATCGGTGGTGTAGGCATCGCAGCGACCTTCTTCGTAAGTGGTCCAGCCGGTTTCTACATCTTCGTAAACAACAGGTTCGTAGCTGAGACCGCGGGCAGCCATCGTATCAGCCAAGTTGGCTTCGGTGGTTGTGCCGGTTTGGACACAAACAGTGCCGCCATCGAGGTCTTCGAGAGTGTTGATACCGTCAGCTTTGCGGACGATGAAACCTTGACCATCATAGAAAGTGGTTGCAACAAAGTTTGCACCAAGATCGGTGTCACGAGAGAGCGTCCAGGTGGTGTTACGGATCAGGACGTCAATTTCGCCACTCTGGAGAGCGGTGAAGCGCTCTTGGGAGCTAAGGGGGCGAATTTCGTATGCTTCAGCATCGCCGAATACAGCAGCGGCAACGGCTTTGCAGAAATCAATATCAAAGCCAGTGAAGGTGCCTTCGGTATCAAGGAAACCAAAACCAGGAACGCCGGAATTACCGCCACAGATTACGTGACCACGGGCTTGGACGGTTGCCAAGGTGTCGCCAGAGGCGGCAGGTGCGGGACCTTCGGTCTCGCCAGGTGCAGCAGCAGCTTCTTCAGCAGGTGCTTCAACAGCAGCAGCTTCTTCAGCGGGTGCTTCAGGAGCGGCAGCGCCGCCACAAGCGGCAAGGACCATGCTCAAAACGATCAACAGAGCAAAAACAGGGAATAACTTACGGGACATATCTATCTCCTCCGAGAAAGTGATTTACACAAACAATCCTAAACTAAAAGCACTGCAACCTGGCAAATTCTTCTACAAAGTATATGCAAAGCTACAACTTTCTTAATGTTTTTTATGGCGTTCAAGCAGGAAGGTATTTGTGTAAGCGAATATAATCTGCAATTATAGGGGAAAGAACTTCATACAGCAAGAAAAGAAAAGCATCTTTATATAAATTTTACATAAAAAAAACAACCACTTGCTAGGAAAGAAAAGCGGGAGTATAACCTTTCCAATAAACGAAGTTTCTTTTTTAAAACAGGAGAAAAGATGAAAATATTACTTCTAGGCGTAGGGCTACAAGGGAAGGCTGCCCTCCACGATCTTGCCGAAAGCGCCAATATTAGCGAAATCGTCGCTGCTGATGCAAATTATGCGAACTTAACGGCTTATGTGAAAAGCCCCAAGATAACTCCCGTTCAATTAGATGTTCAGGATCATCGAGCGGTTTCCGAGCAAATGGAAAAGGTGGATGCTGTCATCGTTCTTCTTCCGCAGGGATTTCGTGTGGAGATGTTGAAGCTCGCCATCGAAAATGGGATTCATTTCGTTGAAACATCCTACGCCCTGCCTGAGTATGCGGACTTGGGTCAACTTGCTGAGGCGAAAGGAATCACGATTCTGCCCGAATGCGGACTCGACCCCGGCATCGACCTGGTTCTCGCTGGACAAGCCATCCGTGAACTCGACGAAGTCTACGAACTGCACGCCTACGGGACAGGCGTCCCTGAGCCTGCTGCGGCTGACAACCCGATCAATTACAAAGTCTCGTGGACTTTTGCTGGCGTACTCAGTGCCTATCAGCGTCCCGCGAAAATGCTCAAAGATGGAGCCGTGATCAATCTCTCACCGAGTCAGATGTTCTCTCCTGAGAACATGCATAGGGTCACGCTCGATACACTCGGCGAAATGGAAGCCTACTATAACGGCGACGCGGTCAAATATCTCGATGTCTTCGGCATCCGCGAGACAATTGTCAGCACAGGCAGATACTCGCTACGCTGGCTGGGGCATGCTGCCTTTTGGAAGAAGATGGTCGATTTGGGCTTCTTAAAAGAAGAGCCTGTTTTAGTGAATGGGCAAGAAGTTTCGCCGCGCCAATTCGTCCATGACTTGGTCGAACCGCAAATCCATTATTCTCCCCAAGAGCGCGATGTTGCCGCCATTCGCATTGATGTGAGTGGTTTGAAAGATGGCAAGCGGAAACGTATTATTTACCAGATGATCGACCGTCGCGACCTTAAAACCAGATTGCTGGCGATGCAGCGCACAGTTGGCTACACAGCGAGTATTGGTGCTCAAATGATTTTAAACGGCGACGTGAGCAAGCCCGGTTTGCTCAGCCCCACACGCGATATTCCTGTAGAGAAATTTATTGCTGAACTGGAGAAACGCAATATTATTATCACGCGTGAAGAAATAAGCTAGGTTCTTCGGCGTCATTGAAAGTGATATAGCTTTTAGGCTATAATGTTTTTGTCTAAAGGAGTAAAGATTATGGCTGAAAAAACTACCCATCGTACTAAGGTGTTCAAAGAATGGATTCCTGATGAAGCACGCGAACATGCCCGTGCTGCAAGAAAAGAGATGCGAGAAAGTATAAAATCGCTGCTCCCCCCTGATTTTGTTAAGCATCGTCGTAAAGCACGCAAAGAAATGCTCATGGCGTGGCGCAGCATGATCGATGCTGCCCTTGAAGATACAGAAAAGTAAACTAAATCAAAAAACTGCTCCGATAACTGGAGCAGTTTTTCTTTAAAACGTTATCTTGGGATCAGCCTCGGGCAAAAAACACCGTCCAGAATAATGTAAGCAAAGCGCTGCCCAGTAGGAGACCACCAACGAATAAGTTCCCGATATTGTAGAAGACAATGCCGCCAATAAATAAGGAGCCAAAGATCACGCTGCCAGCCAGGCGATAGACAGCTCGCTCTAATTTGGAGATTTGGTGAGCAACACGGGGCATATGTACTTCAAGGTCACCCTTTTCCATCTTATCTAACACACGTCCTGTTTGGGTAGGAAGTGCAAGGATCGCCTTTGCAAAGTTGCCTAATTCATTCAGCCAAACACTTGAATTGGATGTGGCTTCTTCGCTGATCAGCTTGCGCGCATAAGGTGTCAGTTGGGTCCAGAGATTAAAATCGGGGTCAAGCCCTGTACACATGCCCGACAGAATGGCAACTGTACGCCCCAGAAGAAGTAGATTATGGGGAATTTGAAAAGGCATCTCATACATCAACTCTTTGAACTGATGCGCAAATTCTCGCATTTCGTCGAGACTGATCTCGCGTAATTCGCTCATGCTCTTTCCCCAGAAACGTTCAAAGACCTGAGCCTCGGCTTCTTCGATGCGCTTCAGATCGGCTCCCGGCAAAAGGACACCAAGCTGTTGGTAGGCACGCACGACTCTTTTCGCATCGCGCGTTCCGGTGGCAATGATCACTTCACGCAAGCCAGCACGTAGATTATCGGGGACGCGTCCGACCATGCCAAAGTCGATAAAGGTCAGCTTCCATTCAACAGCACCGTCTTCATCAGGTTCTGAGATGGGGGTTACAAAGAGATTGCCCGGATGCGGATCAGCGTGAAAAAAGCCATCTTCAAATATCTGTTTGAGATAGGTATCCAGCAAAACGCGGGCTATGTCTGCCCGATCAATGCCTGCGGATGTGATCGCATCATAATCTGTGATCTTGATCGCGAAGACGTCTTCCATGGTCAGAACTTCTTTTCTTGTTAAGTCCCAGACAACACGCGGAACGTGCGTACGCTCATCATCGAGGAAACTCTCTTCAAAGATCTCGATATTCGCACCTTCTTCAAGATAATCAATTTCTTCATAGATAGTTTCAGCAAATTCTTCGATCAGGCCATCTACGTCGGCACGTTTCCGAATGGGACGATAACGTGCCAACCAGCCACCCACGCGACGTAATGCCGAAAGGTCTACGTCGATGATCTTCTCGATATGTGGGCGTTGTATCTTCACAACAACTTCGTGGAACTCTTTTGGGTTGGATTCATCGGCATACAAATGGGCGCGATGTACTTGCCCCAAGGAGGCTGCTGCCAATGGTGTCGGGTCAAAGAATTCAAATATTTCTTTCAGGGAGCCACCAAGCTCTCGTTCCGCTTTTTCTCGGATGGCATCAAAATCTTCAGGCGGGACTTCATCTTGCAAGCCAGAAAGCTCTTTTACAATTTCGGGAGGAAGTACATCCTGACGAGATGAGAGAAATTGCCCCACTTTGATCATGACACCACCCATTTCAATGGCAAGGGCACGAAACTGGACAGTGAATTTGGTTAGGCGCGCTATACGCGTTCGGCGAGCCAACGGGCGCAAACCCAGACGCGATAAGATAATGTCCCAGAAGATGACATTTGCCGCGACACGGGCAAAGAAGATTAGAATCTTTCGATAACGAGCACGTAATTGCGAAGTTTTCATAATATGGATACTCCTGAGATCGGGATTGTAACATGCAGGAGATATTTGACGTATCGCATAAACTGGCATAGGATTTTCATATAAATTTATTCTGTTTAGAAAAGAGAGCGTCCAATGTTCGATAAAATCGTGGAATCCCTTTTACAAGAATCTATAGCACGCGGAGAGTTTGATAATCTTTCAAATAAAGGCAAGCCCCTTGACTTGACAGATTATTTCAACACACCAGAAGAGATGCGCTTGGCTTCATCAGTGCTGAAAAACGCCGGAGTGAAACCTCCAGAAATTGAGTTGCTGCGCAGAATAACGGAACTTAAAGATCAGTTGGCAGCCTCTCAAGATAACGATCAGCAAGTTCAAATTGAGAAGCGGATCGAGCTGCTCCAAATCGAATTTAACATTGCGCTGGAACGTATCCAGCAACAACGCAGAAAATAGCTGATGAAAAAAATCTTCCTGCTCATATTTTCAGCGATCTTGCTAAACGCCTGCGCAACAACCAGCGAAACAGAAAGTGCGCCTGCGAGCAGCATTGCATCCACGCGTGAATATCATATTCAGCAGAAGATCACATTGCTCAATTATGGAGAGGGAGTGCCAGAAAAGCAAAATCTTTGGGTGGCTTTGATCCACGATGTTGCGCCTTATCAGGAAGTATTTTCACGCAAGATCAGTCCTAACGGTTATACGCTTTTTGTGGATGAGTATGGCAATGAGTATGCCGAGTTTGATTTCTCTGCGCACCCGCCTGGGACTGAGATCACAATTGAGATCGAATATGAGCTTGCAGTGAATGAGATCATTTACGAATTAGGAGATTGTGAAGGCGAGCTAATTAGCGAATATACGCAAGCAGAAACCCATATTGAGTCTGCGAACTCGCAAATTATGGCAATTGCAGAAAATTTATCGAAGCATAAAAAGACAGCCTGCGAAGAAGTGCGGGCATTTTACGACTATGTCGGCGATGAACTTTTTTATTTTTATAATCAGAATAATTGGGGCGCACAGGCAGCCCTCGGTGCGATGGGTGCAGACTGCACAGAATACTCTTCATTGATGATGGCATTAAGTCGCGCAGAAAAAATCCCGGCACGCTATTTTGAAGGGCTTTTATCTTTGAGAGAAAGTACAGCACAGATCGCGGAAAAGGAACATGCCTGGCTGGATGTCTACCTGCCCGGCTCCGGCTGGGTGGCGATGGACCCCACAATGGGACGCTTCGCGAACGAACGCGACATTTATTTTGCTCATTACACCCCAGACCATATCATCGTCACGATGGGACGTACCCCCTCAGCGCTGCGAGGGGCAAGTTACTTAACCCATCTCTACTGGCCCGGAAATAGTACAAAGATCAAAATATCAGCATTAGATTGGGTGATCGAACTACAAAAAAAGTAATTCTTCAACAAACAAAAACGCTCCCAATCAGGAGCGTTTTTACTATCTAATATTTCCCCTACTAATCTATCCGTTATTGCCACATAGCTAAAATCGCGCCAAAAAGCAGCATATTTACCAAATGATTTCCAGCTTCTATCGCCCAAACTTTCAAACCATGTCCTGCGAATAATTTATTTACCAGATTGGTCGGCGCGATAAAACCCAGCCAGATCACAAAGCCAGCCTGTAAACCAGCTGCGAGGGTGTTACTCCCCATCACTGTTAGCAAAAGCGATACAAAAACAGCTTGGACGAGTGAAGCTAAAACAGTAAGTCCCCAAGTCATTGCTCCGGCATTTTCCATATCGCCCGTATCATTCAAATCGCTCTCGGATTTACCGATACCTTTCCACCAAGCCGGAAAAAAGGTCTTTGGGTTATACCAGAGAAATCCGCTTACCATGCTTATGAAAACGCAAGCGACGATGGCGAGCCAGTTAATTGAAGAAAAATCCATTTGAACCTCCTACGAATAAAGAAGATTGGCGCATCCAATCTTTCATGATAAACAACCCCGAATATATGTTCTGGATACGTTATAAAAGCAGGCAAAAAATCACAACCCATAGTTGATGCAATGTTATACTTCTGAACTTCCTAAAAATATTTAATATCGTGGAGAAAGAATGACTAAAAACACAACCGTCCTTGTAACCGGAGCCAGCGGATTCGTCGGAATCCATTGTGTAGCAATATTACTAAAAGAAGGCTATCAAGTTCGCGGCACAGTACGCTCCATGGAGCACGAAGAAGCTTTGCGCAAGACTCTTTCCAAACTTGTGGATGCAGATGACCGTTTCTTTTTGGTAGAAACCGATCTACTCAGCGATTCTGGCTGGGACAAAGCCATGCAAGACTGCGATTATGTACTACATGTTGCCTCCCCATTCCCCTTGGGCGAACCCAAAGACGAAGATGATCTGATTATCCCCGCCCGCGAAGGCACATTGCGCGTCTTACGCGCTGCATCCAGAAACGGGGTCAAACGTGTAGTGCAAACTTCATCCGTCGCGGCAATCGCTTATGGGCACCCGAAAGAAAAAATCAATTTTGATGAAAGTGATTGGTCCGTGCCTAATAGCCCAACTATCTCTGCGTACTCAAAAAGCAAGACTCTCGCTGAGCATGCCGCATGGGATTTTGTACAAAATTTACCTGAAGACAATCAAATGGAATTGGCAACGATCAATCCCGGGCTAATACTCGGACCACTCCCCGATACAAATCCACGCACATCAGGCGTACTCGTCCAATCATTGATGCAGTCCGTGGTTCCCGGCTTGGCACGGATGCACTTCAATGCCGTGGATGTGCGTGATGTAGCCTCCGCCCATCTCGCTGCGATGATCTCGCCCAAAGCCGCCGGGCAACGCTTTATCTGCGTATCCGATTCCTTCTGGATGGAAGATGTGGCGTTGGTACTTAAAGAAGCATACGCTTCACAAGGTTATAAGATAAAAACAAATGTCTTTCCCAGCTGGATCGTGCGCCTGGTTGCACTTTTCAACAAGGAAGCCCGTGCTACCGTCGATTCGCTCGATCAGGAGCTACATGTAGACAATACACGCATAAAAGAGGTGCTTGGTTGGCAACCACGCAATATGAAAGAGATGGTACTCTCAATGGCGGAGAGCATGGTTACATTAGAGATGATCTAAAAATAGTATTTTCGCTCACAAAGCAAAGAAAACGAAAGTCCTACAAAAAGCTCTTCCCAGTGGAAGAGTTTTTTGTTACTCTATACAAAAAAACGGACTACATTTTTTTCTGCTATTTTTAGATTCATAACCTATAATAAAAAACCATGCCGTCAGAAAAAATCTACGCACACTTATTGGGAACAATGACCTTTTATGTCGATGAGCAGGCATTGCTCTTACCCGACTCTCTCGTTGGTCGGCGTTTGCTCGCCTATTTAATCTTGCATCGTGATCGAACGCACGCTCGGAGCGTTGTGATTGGCTTATTTTGGCCAGACATATCCGAATCACGCGCCAGAAGAGCATTGAGCCAAGCCCTTTGGCATATCCGTCAACGTTTCCCAAACCTGATTGAAACTTCGAACGAAACAATCACTATTTCCGATCAGGCAGCTATTTGGACAGACATAGAAAATTTTGAAGCGTTGGTCAAACCACATCTAACTACGGGGGGGAGTTCAATAGCTTACTCAGATATCGAAAAAGGGCTACAACTCTATCGAGGAGATCTGCTTGAAGGGATCTACGATGATTGGGCACTTTTAGAACGCGAACGCTACCATGAGCTCTATCTTCGAGGCTTGGAAAAATTTAGTCAACTGGAGAAATCCGCAGGGAACTATGCACATGCTTTGGAAATTATCCAAAAATTACTCCAGATCAACCCGCTACAAGAGTCTATTCACCGAGAGGCAATGCGTTTATATTACAAGCTCGGTAAACCAAATGCTGCCATGCGCCAATACGAAACCTGCTGCAAAATTCTCCAGGACGAATTTGTTTGCCCTCAAAGGTTCTTGGACAAATATAGCGAAATATTAATGGAGGCTTTTTAGCCAAACTGGAGTTAGAGTTACTAAGGAGAACTCATGGCTAAAAAGAAAGCAAGTGCAGAATCAACCGTC
>Ga0209249_1001554_pt1 | contig 21484 bp, 17 predicted proteins | sample SaaInlV_200m_DNA_4_FD_184653 | JGI IMG/M metagenome (GOLD analysis project Ga0209249, IMG submission 184653) | Marine microbial communities from expanding oxygen minimum zones in the Saanich Inlet - SI037_S3LV_200m_DNA (SPAdes) (version 2) | ecosystem: Environmental > Aquatic > Marine >...
AGGATGCGTTTGCACTTGCAAGCCACAACAGAGCCGAACAGGCAATAACCGGCGGAAAATTCAAGAATGAGATTGTTCCAATTGAAGTTCCCCAGAGAAAAAAAGATCCGCTTATATTCGATACTGATGAGGGTGTGCGTTTCGGAATGAAAATAGATGCCCTTGGTAAGCTGCCAGCAGCATTTGTTAAGGATGGAACAGTAACTGCGGGAAATTCTTCTCCTCTTAACGACGGTGCAAGCTGCGTGCTAATGATGGCAGAAGAAAAAGCCAAAGAACTTGGCCTTAAACCAAGACTTAAAGTGGGAACATATACCTCTGCCGGTCTTCACCCTGCATACATGGGATTAGGCCCCGTTCCGGCAATTAATATGCTTTTTGAAAAAACCGGACTGAAAATGGACGACATCGATCTGGTTGAGCTCAATGAAGCTTTTGCCGCACAATCCCTTGGAGTCGTAAAAGAGCTTAATTTTACAGAAAAGGACATGGAAAAAGTAAATGTCAACGGCGGTGCTATAGCGCTTGGACATGCACTTGCAAATTCCGGTGTTCGTCTGATTGTAAGCATGATGAACGAAATGGAAAGAAGAGATGCAGGTCGCGGACTTGTAAGCCTTTGTGTAGGTGGCGGACAGGGTATGGCAATGGTGTTTGAGAGGTAATTATATTTATTAACGGGGCGTCTCTTATGTCGCTTCATTAATTTTAATGAAATGTTTTCCTAAATATTATTGATTAATCAATCTCTAATAATGAGGGTGATAAAATTGGATGAAATAAAAAAAGCACAAAAAGACTGGGAAGAGAAAAACAAGGATTCACGGGAAAGAAAAGAACGATTTACCACTTTGGGAGGTATTGATGTTGAACGTCTTTATACACCTGTGGATATGGAAGAACGTGGCATTGATTATTTGAATGATATCTCTTTCCCCGGAGAGTACCCGTACACTAGGGGTATTCATCCCACCATGTACAGGGCGCGTACCTGGACGGTAAGACAGTTTATGGGTTTCGGCGATCCGAGTAAGAGTAATGAAAGGCTGAAATATTTGATGAAGTCAGGTGCTCCCGGATTGAATGTTGCATTTGACCTGCCTACTATTAACGGAGTCGGTTCAGATCATCCGCTTTCGCGTGGCGAGATCGGGCGTGACGGTGTTCCTGTAAATTCACTCCAGGACATGGAAGCTCTTTTTGACGGTATACCGTTAGGCGAGGTAAGTACTTCGCTCGTTATAGCTTACCCTCCTATCCCCTGCATGTATATGGCAGTTGCCGAACAACAGGGTTTCAAGCCTGCACAGCTTCGCGGAACTTATCAGAACGACAGTATTTGCCGTGATGTCGCTGCTAATGTTCGCGTTGTGCCAAGACGTGCTGAATTAAAGCTTACTACCGATGTTGTTGAATATTCAACAAAACATATGCCGCTGTGGTACCCGATAAGTATAGTCGGTTACCAGATCAGGGAAAAAGGATGTACTGCGGCCCAGGAAGTAGGTTTTACTCTTGCCGACGGGGTTGAGTTTGTTAACTCCTTTATAAAGAGGGGCCTGGATGTTGATGATTTCGGGCCTAGACTTTCTTTCATGTGGAATGCTCATAACGATTTCTTTGAAGAGATTGCAAAATATCGTGCTGCCAGAAGAATCTGGGCAAGGATAATGAAAGAAAGATTCGGTGCAAAGAATCCGAGATCCATGCAGCTTCGTTTTCATACACAGACTTCAGGTGTTTCACTCACGGCAGAGCAGCCGGTAAATAATGTTGCAAGAGTTGCTGTTCAGGGGCTTGCGGCAGTTCTTGGCGGAACACAGTCGCTTCATACAGACTCAATGGATGAAGCAATGGCACTTCCTACGGAAGAATCTGTAAGGGTCGCTGTTCGTACTCAGCAGATACTTGCAGAAGAAACAGGTGTCGCAAATACAGTTGATCCCATGGCCGGAAGTTATTATGTGGAATCACTTACAAATGATATTGAAGAAGAGGCACTTGCGATCATCAAGAAAATTGATGATATCGGCGGTGCTGTAGAAGCTGTTGAGACGGGTTATATCCAGAAGAAAACTGCTCAGGCTGCCTATGAATATCAGTTAAAAGTTGAAAAAGGCGAAGAGACCATTGTAGGTGTCAATAATTATACTGAGGGTAATGAGGACATGAACCTCGATCTTCTTGAGATAGATGAAGGTTTTGAAAAAACTATGCTTGAAAAAATTGAAGACCTGAAAACTAAAAGAGATAATTCCGCTGTTGAAAAATCGCTGGACATGGTTAGAGAAGCTGCTTTCAAGGATGAAAATCTCATGGAGACTACTATGGAAGCAGTAAAATCATACGCTACCTTAAGAGAAATCTGGGATGTATATAAGGAAAGGTACGGCAGTTTTGATGAAAAAACACATATAACCGGTATTTAACGATACGGATTGGGAGTGAGAAATAATGGAAGAAAAAACCATCAGAGTATTAATGGCAAAAATCGGTCTTGACGGGCATGACCGCGGTGCCCTGATAATTGTACAGGCATTGAAGGAAGCCGGAATGGAAGTTATTTATACCGGCCTTAAGAACGTTCCCGAAACTGTAGCGGAAATTGCTCTGCAGGAAGACGTTGATGTGATCGGCATCAGTATATTGTCAGGTGCCCACCTTGTAGTTGTACCTATTTTGATGGATGAACTGAAGAAGAGTGATGCCGAGGACATTCCCGTAGTTTTGGGCGGTGTACTGCACCCTGACGATATTCCAAAGCTTAAAGAAATGGGTATTAAGGAAGTATTCCCCGCGGGCAGCCCGGTTGAAAATGCTGTTGAATGCATTAAAAAACTGGGTATGGCCGGTGATAAAGGGATGATTAAATAATGGATTTGGTTGAAAAAATTAAGGCCGGGGATGTCAGATCTACCGCCCGTCTGATTTCAATGGTGGAAAGACGTGAGCCTGAGGCTGTTGCAGTAATAAAGGAGATTTATTCCCAATGTGGTAAGGCTCATATTATAGGTATAACCGGCCCGCCTGGTGTCGGGAAAAGCTGTCTTGTTTCGGCTCTTGTAGGTAGTTTTCGGAAAATGGGAAAGTCTGTAGGTGTTCTTGCAGTTGATCCTTCCAGTCCTTTTTCCGGTGGAGCCCTTCTCGGTGACAGGGCAAGGATGATTGACCTGACTGGTGACAGGGACGTATTTATACGTTCTCTTGCTTCAAGAGGTGCTCATGGAGGACTTTCTTCTGCTGTAAATGATGCTGCCGATATTATGGACGTATCAGGGAAGGATATTGTACTTATTGAAACAGTTGGCGTTGGTCAGGGTGAAATCGAGATAGCAAGGCTTGCCCACACCGTAATTCTTGCCTTGATGCCCGGATATGGTGATACGCTTCAGGCTATGAAGGCGGGTATAATGGAAATCGCCGATATCATGGTAGTAAATAAATCTGATAAGCCCGGTGCTGATCAGACTGTAGCAGAGCTTTCAAGTGTTCAAAATTACAAATGTGATGTTGAAGGAGACCACTGGAAAGTTCCAATAGTAAAGACCCAGGCACTATCAAAAGAAGGTGTTGATGAGCTTGCACAGGAAACTGTGAATCACTACGATTATTACAAACAACGCAGTGCTATAGGCATCAAGAACCGGGAAAGGCGAACTACACAGTTTCTTGATATACTTACACTACAGATAAGAACTGAATTCCTTGAGACATTAAAAAATGATCACTCTTTGCAGAAATGGGTAAAAATGATTGGTGATCTTGAACTTGATCCCTATACAGCCTCAGAGCAGGTTGTAGAAATGATCAGGAAATCAAGGTAATGAAAATTGAAAAGTTTTTAGGATGTGGTTAAGGCAGACAAAACAATAATTTGTAATATGTATAAATACTATTGATGCCTTATTAGAGTTAATAACTCTGATTTTATGAAGGTATTGGTTAGATTAATAAATGTCGGGAGGAAGTAAAATTATGAGCAATGAAAATGATATTGTAATAGTAAGTGCGCTTCGAACTCCTTTTGGGCGGTATTGTGGTTCGCTCAAGGAGATGGATTATTTTGATCTTGGAGCTATTCCCATGCGTGAAGTTCTTAACAGGGTTAACCTTGATCCTAGCGTTGTTGATGAGGTTTTCTGGGGTGTTGGAGATACTTCTGTATGTAAGGATGTTTTTACTCCCGTTGCTGCTCGTCAGACTTTGCTTAAAGCGGGATTGCCGCCTGAAACCCCATCTATTTCACTTGATAAGGCGTGTGTTTCAGCCATGTCTGCAGTAAAACTCGGATGTATGGCAATGAAACTGGGTGAGATCGATGTTGCAATCGGTGGCGGAGCTACATCTTTCAGCCAGGAACCTCTTATCGTGAGAAACCTCAGATATCAGGGCTTCCGTATGGGTAATGTGAATATGGAAGACCCTTTGCTCGCTCTTGGTTACAAGGATTATAACCCTGTATCAGTCGACAGTGATGATGTAGCTTATTCCCATGGAATTGAAAGAGAGGAAATGGATGAATGGGCACTAAGAAGTCATCAGAATTATGGGGCAGCATATGATGCCGGCAAGTTCAAGGAAGAAATATTTCCCATAGAGGTAAAGATTTCAAGGCAGGACCCTTTCACAATGGAAAAGGATGAACAATATCGCGAAAATATGAGCATGGAAATGCTTGGCAGGCTGAAACCGATATACGGTTCAAAAGGTATCACTGCAGGTAATGCTCCGGGCCTGAATGACGGTGCTACAGCAATACTTTTCATGACTCGTAAAAAAGCTGATGAGCTTGGTCTTGAACCCCTTGCATCGATAGTATCCATGACATCCATTGCTACAAAACCAAACAATCTTCCTGAAGGACCGGCCTTTGCGATGCAGAAAGCGCTTGAACTTGCAGGCCTTGGCCTTGATGATATTGATGTTATGGAAGTAAATGAGGCTTTTGCAGCAGTTACGCTGGTAAGTACATACCTGCTTGGTGATAAAGACAAGGCAAAAGTTGAAGCCATAAGAAAGAAAACAAATATTAACGGTAGTGCAATTGCCATTGGTCATCCTAATACTTCAAGCGGAGCAAGAGTGATGATGAACCTTATGTATGAATTAAGGCGTCGCGGAGGGGGATATGCAATGGGAAGTATCTGCGGAGGTTTAGCCCAGGCAGATGCTGCAATAATTAAAGTAGAATAATAATGAAAATAAACTACTGATGGCGTCGTAAAAAGTCTCCATCTACTGCGTTATAGCGTTTGATCAGAAGTTCGACATACTACATGTATGCCTTCACTCCTGATCAACCTCTATGCCTTATATATGAAGATTTTTACTTAGCCATCAATTAACTATATTGAAAGCAGAGTAATTATAAATTGAACAATTAAGGTGAAAAAATGGCAAAAAGTCTGGTTGATACAAGAGATTCACGGTTTGTTCTTTTTGAGCAGCTCGAAGTCGACAAGCTTCCCTTTGAAGGTGTTACAAAGAAGATGCTTGATATGACATTAAAAGAAGCTGAAAAACTGGCACAGAATGTAATTGCACCGACAAACAGTGATGCAGATAAAATCGGATGCAAATATGAAAACGGTAAAGTTATAGTACCAGAGTCCTTTCACAAACCTTATGAAGTAATTTCCGAAGGCGGATGGAATGTAATTTCAGATGATGTTGAGGTTGGGGGTCAGGGGTTGCCCAAGTCTATAGAAATATGTTGCAGGGAGCTCTTTGAGGCTGCAAATATGGGATTCAGCAACTTTATAAATCTTACCCACGGCTCAGCAAAACTTGTAGAAATATTTGGTACTGATGAGCAAAAAGAAACTTATTTAGAAAAAATGTTTGAAGGTACCTGGGCCGGAACAATGTGTATTACCGAGGCTGAGGCCGGGTCAGATGTTGGTGCAATAGCAACAACTGCAGCCAAGAAAGAAGATGGAACTTACTCTATCAAGGGTGGGAAAATTTTTATTTCCGGCGGGGATAATGATCTTGTCGAAAATATTGTACATATGGTTCTGGCAAGGATAGAAGGACACCCCGAAGGTACAAAAGGGCTTTCTCTTTTTATAGTTCCAAACATCAGACCTTCAGACGGTGAATTTAACGATGTTCACTGTACCGGTATAGAAGAAAAAATGGGGCTTCACGGATCATGTACCTGCTCATTGACATTCGGTGACAAGGATAACTGCACCGGTTACCTTCTCGGAAAAGAACAGCAGGGGATAATGGTAATGTTCCACATGATGAACGAGGCCAGGCAGCTTACTGGTTCACAGGGACTTGCCGTGGCAAGTGCAGCTTATCTCGAAGCACTTGACTATTCCCGTCAGCGTATACAGGGTGTTCATTACACACAAAGCAGAAATCCTGAAGCAGAAAATATTGCAATTGCAGATCACCCTGATATCAGGGCAAAACTGATGAAAATGAAATCCTACGTGGAAGGATGCAGGGCCCTTGTTTATTATCATGCTTTCTGCATGGACCAGCTTGAAAAATCAAAATCTGATGAGGAAAAGGCAAAATGGAACGGTTTGGTTGCTCTTCTCACTCCTATCTGCAAAGCATATTCAACTGACCGTGGTTTTGACGTATGCTCTGATGCAGTTCAGACTCTTGGTGGATATGGTTACTGTAGCGAATTCCCTGTTGAGCAATATCTCAGGGATGAAATGATTACCCGTATTTATGAAGGTACCAACGGTATTCAGGCAATAGACCTTGTAACCAGAAAGATCGGTATGGGTAAAGGATCGGTTTTTAAGAGCTTTCTCGCCGAGATTGATAATACCATAGCAAAAGTAAAAGAGAATTCGTCTATTTTGGAATATGCTTTGAAGATGGAGCAATACAGAGATATCCTTGAAGAAGCCACTAATTTTATGTTCACGGAAATGAGATCTGAAAATGTTGGAATTGCAATGGCAAAAGCCACTAAATTTTTAGAGCTTTTTGGTGACATTACATTAGCCTGGTTATGGGTATGGCAGGTTGCACTCGCCGAAGAAAAGCTTGAAGAATTAATGAAAAAGAAAGGGAAGACAAGGGAAGAGTTTGATCCTGCAGCACCTGTAAATAAAGATGCTGCATACTATGGCGGAAAAATCATGACAGGTAAATATTATCTTGAACGCATGATGCCTTCTGTTACCGGAAAACTTGAGGAAGTAAAATCCGGCGGAGAAAACTTTCTTGATATGGCTTTGGACAGTTTTTAATTATTTTTTTCTTGAGGTACATTTATGATAGAACTGCTAAAAGGAGTAAAAATCCTTGATCTTTCCCGATTACTTCCGGGGCCCCTCTGCTCGTTGTTTTTGGCGGATATGGGCGCGGATGTTTTAAAAATTGAAGATACAGGTTCTGGTGACTATACACGTTGGGACTTACCGAAAATTAAGGAAAATTCAGCCTTTTTTCTGATGTTAAACAGAAACAAGAAAAGTATGAGATTGAATCTCAAAGAGCAGGACGGTTATGATATCTTATGTGAACTTGTAAAAGATGCTGATGTTGTAATTGAACAATTCAGGCCGGGGGTAGCTGAAAAACTCAAAGTTGACTACAAAACTTTAAGTAAAATAAATCCAGGCCTGGTTTACTGTTCAATAACCGGTTACGGTCAGGATGGACCCTACAGGGACAAAGCCGGCCATGATCTTAACTATATCGGATTTTCCGGACTTCTCGGCCAGACCGGATGGAGAAAAGGCAGGCCAATCATTCCTGGAACCCAGGTGGCTGATCAAGCCGGCGGCAGCCTTATGGCTGTTATGGGAATTCTTGCAGCGCTTATAGGAAAGAACAGAACCGGCAAAGGAGAGTATGTAGATGTTTCCATGATGGACGGTACAATGTCACTTATGGTTATCGCTTTAGGCAGTTATTTTGGTTATAATAATGTGCTTGAACGTGGTGAAAGTCTACTAACCGGGTCGTCTCCCTGTTATGATGTTTATGAAACAAAAGACGGGAAATTTATGGCGCTTGGAGCATTTGAAGCAAAGTTCTGGAAAGCTTTTTGTGTTGTTGTAGACAGGCCGGATCTCATTGAAAAACAGTTTCCGAAAGAAGGAGAGCTTGATGAGGTCCGCAAGGAAGTTGAAGGTATTTTTAAACAGAAAACAAGGGACGAGTGGGTTGATTGTATGGCTGATGTTGATGTCTGCTGTACTCCGGTGTTAGAGCTTGATGAAACTGTCGAAAATGAACAGGTAAAAGCCCGAAATATGATCTTTGAAATGGATCATCCATTTGAAGGACGCATTAAGCAGATCGGTTTCCCTTTAAAATTTGAAAACTCGGAATTTGAAGTTAAACTGCCTGCTCCCATGTTGGGTGAGCATAATGATGAGATATTATCAGGTCTCGGATTAACAGCCGAGAAAATTGAAGAGCTAAGACAAAAGAAGGTTATATAATAACTTGGGAAATAATAAAAAACTGTGGAGGTGAATTAATGAGTAAAGAAGAAATGAATTTTGAAGAAGCGAAAGAGCTTTGGGGGAAAGCAAGGGCAAGATATGCTGAAAAGCTGAGACCTGCCAAAAATTTATCAGGTATACCGCTTAAAACTGTTTATACCAAAGATGATATTGAAGGTCTTGATCTTCCAACTGTTCCTGGTGTTTATCCTTTTACAAGGGGACTTTATCCCGACGGATATGCTTTGACCCCATGGATGCAGCAGATGGTTTTCGGATACGGGACCATTGATGAGACAAGGGTAAAAATGGAAAATCTTGTCAAGGAAGGTATGGAAGGGTATTTCGGTCACAAGGTTTTCAATGTGGTTTTTGATGTTCCATCAATGTACGGTATTGATGCGGATCATCCTGAAGCTGAGGGTAACCTTGGTCAATGCGGTGTTCACATGTCCACAGTTGAAGATTATGATGAAATGATAAGAGACTGGGACCTCAAAACTTCAAATTTTTCACTTATTACAGGAGACAATTGTCTTCCCGCACTCGCACTAATTACAGCAGCAGCAGACAGGCGTGGGGAAAGCTCTGAAGCCCTTCATGGAAACTCAATGAACTGGTATCCGAGGATTGCAGTTCAGGATATTCCGTCATGGGAACCCAGATGGGGATATGCTTTGATGGCTGATCTGATCAAATACTGCACCAAAAGTATTCCGGCATGGAACACAACCAATATTTTCATGTACGGTCTTTCAGAGGCAGGTGCGACTCCCGCACAGGAACTTGCTTATGGTGTAGGATGGGGTAAATCGGTAATTGATGCAGGTAAGGCTGCCGGACTTGACCCTGACACTTTCGTAGGACGTCTTGGATTCCAGATCGGCATCCAGATGAACTTCTTTGAAGAGGTCGCAAAACTCAGGGCTCACAGAAGAATGTGGGCAAAGGTCACAAAGGATGCGGGATGTACCAAACCTCAGTGCCTGCATGCAAGAGTTCATGTTCATACAAGTGGTAATGTTCTGGTTGCTCAGCAGCCTCTTAATAATACCGCAAGGATTACAATGCAGATCATGGCTGCCGTTATGGGTGGTGTTCAGTCAATTCATTCATGCTCCTATGATGAAACAATTGGTATCCCGACTGAAGAATCCCATAGAACTGCATTAAGATCTCAGCAGATAATGATGTGGGAAAGTGGACTTAAAGATGTTGCCGATCCTCTGGCAGGCTCATACTACATGGAAACACTTACCAATCAGATGGAAGAGGAAGGCTGGAAACTTTTCAATAAGATGGAAGAACGTGGCGGTTACATGAAGGCGCTTGAAGACGGATGGTTGAAGAAAGAAATCGATGATACGGCATATGCTACAAAACAGGCTATTACAAGCGGCAAACAACCTGTTGTCGGTATGAATAAGTACCTGGTGGAAGAAGAAGAAATGTACGAACCTTTTAAAGTTGATTATGCCATTGAAACAAAAGCGATTGAAAGACTTAAAGCCTTCAAGAAAAAACGTAATCAGGAAGATGTTGACAATATGCTCGAAGCCGTCAAGAAAGCCTGTATTGATATGAAGGAAGGTAATGGCGATCTTATGCCGGTACTTGTAGATGCAGCCAAAAAAGGTGCAACAAACGGCGAAATGAGTGCGGTAATGCGCGATCCTTTTGGATGGATTGTTTCCGAATAATCTTTTCAAAGAAATAATTTAATAAACAAATAAATATAAAATATTATTTAACAATATTTATGGAGGTGATTATGCCTGATAAAAAGATCAGGGTTCTTCTGGCCAAGAAAAAGATTGACGTACATGGACGCGGCAGTAAACTTATTGCCCGTGAGATGCGGGATGCAGGAATGGAAGTAATTTACTTTCGTTTCGGAACCGTGGAAGATATTGTAAGTGCTACCATCCAGGAGGATGTAGATGTACTCGCACTGAGTATAATGACAAGCGGACATTTGAAAATAGTTGAAAGACTTATACCGATACTCAAGGAAAAGGGAATGAATGATCTTATGGTGATCATCGGCGGAATTATTCCTGAGATTGACTTTGCTGAGCTGAAGGCAATGGGAGTTCATGGCGCATTCAAATCAGGTCTTCCGGGCCAGGTAGCTATCGACTATATCAATGAAAATATTGGAAAAGTCGGCCTTAAGTAAAATCTTAATATCCGGATTTTTTAAAGACCGGATAAATCAAAGAAGCGGATACAAAGTAGATTGAGAAATTTTGTATCCGTTCTTTAAGGAGATATCATAATGTCTTATGAAGTGATAATTCTGGAAAAACAGGACGGGATAGCCACCATTACATTTAACCGCCCGAAAGTATTCAATGCGTACAGTGAGCAGATGTCGCATGAACTGAAATCAGCGGTAACTGATGTTGGCGAGGATGAGTCTGTAAGGATTCTTGTCTTGAAGGGTTCCGGTGATAACTTTTTGGCCGGAGCTGACATCAATATGCTTAACGGCTGGTCAAAAGCCGCCGAAGATGAAGGATGGGAAAAGGTAAAAGAAATACTGGACAACCATTTCAGTCCGACTCTTCTTGAAAAAATTCCTCAACCCACCATTGCAGCAGTTGACGGCATGGCATGGGGCATGGGAAGTGAGATATCAATCGGGTGTGATATACGTATTTGCACTAACAGAGCTTCCTTTGCTCAGCCGGAAATTAACCTCGGTATTATTACCGGCGGTGGCGCAAGCCAGAGGCTGCCGAGGATAATCGGTTCTGCAAAGGCAATGGAGATGATACTTACAGGTGCTCCTATTGATGCCAATGAAGCATTCAGGCTTGGACTTGTAAGCCAGGTGGTGGCACCGGAAGATCTTGATGGTGCTGTAGCTAAGCTTTCAAAGAAGATTATGGCCAAGAGTCCTCTTATGGTAAACTGGGCAAAGCAGTGTGTTAATCTCTGCATGGACCATGATCTGTATTCAGGTGTTGACAAGGAGCTTACACAGTTTTCCAAAACCTTTGAAACCGATGATTCAAAAGAAGGAACATCAGCGTTTCTTGAAAAGAGAAAACCAAATTTTACAGGAAAATAACAGGAGTAAATAAAATGAGTCTTGAAAGTTTAAAAATGTTCAGCCTTGAAGGCAAAGTGGCTATAGTTACCGGTGGAAGTCGAGGATTTGGAAAGTCCATTGCTCTTGCTCTTGCAGGTGCAGGTGCAGATGTTGTTGTTGCAAGCCGTACCCAGGCGGATCTTGATGCAGTTGCAGAAGAGATTAAAGGAATGGGCCGCAAAGCACTTGCTATTTCAACTGATACCTCAAAAGAGGAATCTATTCAGAATCTTGCAGAAAAAACCATAGAAGAGTTCGGCAAGATAGACATCCTTATAAATAATGCCGGTGTCGGAAACAATATTCCTTTTCTCAATATTGGCGACGAGGATTGGGACTATGTTATGAATGTAAACCTCAAAGGTTATTTCATGTGTTCCAAGATAATCGGTAAATACATGTTCAAAGCAAAAACCGGCAGGATAATTAATATTTCATCCGCCATGGGTAATGCTCCCCTTCCTTATCTAGCACATTATGCCGCCTCCAAGGGTGGAATTAATGCCATGACAAAAAGTCTGGCGCAGGAATGGGCAACCCGTGGTATTACAGTGAATGCAATAGCACCTTCATATTTTGCAACCGATATCAACGCACATGCAATGGAAGATAAAGGCATTACCCAGCTTATTATGTCCAAGACTCCAGTAAACAGGTGGGGACAGACGGAAGAGCTTACAGGCCTGGTTATTTATCTTGCTTCTGATTGTTCAAGCTTTATGACCGGAGCAATTCTTGCTTTGGACGGTGGATGGTCTGCAGGATAGGCGTTTTGTAAATTTGATTTTGATGGCTTTTAAAAATTTCCATCTATTACATTATTTTAGTTGATCAGAAGCGTTGGATACAGAACCTTAGCCCATGCTCCTGATCAACCATTATATGCGGTTATGAAGAGTTTTATTCAGCCGTTGATTTTTTACCAAAGTATCAATTTTTAATACTCGAAAGGAGAGTATGTTATGGCTAAAAGAGTTGAAACAATATCAAAATTAGGGAAACTTTCAGATATAAATAAGTATATAAAGCCCGGGTCTTTTATAGCACTCGGTGGTGGCTGGAGTTGCAACAAACCGATGGCGGTTGTCCGGGAGATCATTCGTCAGAAGATTACCGGTCTGAAAGCAATGTCTATTGTAGGCGGCTGGGAAATGGAATGGCTCCTTGCGGCTGGAGCTCTTGATCACCTGGTTTTCAGCTTTTTAAGTCTTGAATCATTCGGACTTCCTGCAAATTTTAGAAAAGCTGCTGAAAAGAAGACAATAGAGCTTACAGAAATTGAAGGCTGCAGTATGATAAAAGGACTTGAAGCTGCAGGCTTTGGAATACCTTTCAGCGCATTTAAAGGCCCAAAGGGGTCTGACATTGTGAACGAAGCCCCTGAACTATATAAAACAGTATCGTGCCCTTTTACCGGTCAGGAATTAACCGCTATTCAGGCGATCGTTCCCGATGTAGGCATAATTCATGCCCAGCGGGCTGATGAACAGGGCAATGTACAGATATACGGAACTTCAGGTTCAGATATCGATATTGCTATGGCTGCCAAAAAAGTAATTGTAACTGTTGAAGAGATTATATCTTCTGATCAGATTCGTGAAGACAAGTCAGCAACAAAACTCTTCAGGTCTGAGGTTGATATGGTTATCCATGTTCCTTTTGGAGCAAGTCCATGCAGTAGTGTTCCTTATTACACAGCTCACCTTATGCAGATGATGAAGGATGTTCAGGGACTTAATCCCAAGACAGCCGCTGAATATGCAGCAGACATGGTAGGGGCAAATGAAGAGGAATACTGGGCAAAAGCTGGTGGAGAAGAAGCACAGAACAAATTAAAATCACTTGCACTGCAGACAAAGGCCATTGACAGGCCTGCTGAAATTACGGAAGAAAAGACTGATGACTTTACTGTAGCAGAGCAGATGGTGGTTGCCCTTGCAAATACAATAGATGATGAAGATTCAATTGTTCTAGGATCATTTACGCCACTGGCATATGCAGCATATAATCTTGCTAAACTGACCCATGCTCCCAACGCTCTTATGGTAGGCTACAGCGGTGTTGATGCATTACCGTTCCAGATGGGCTTCCATACATCTGAAGCCTCATGCACAAAATACTCTGCCGGCTTGTGGTCAATGACAGAATGCATCGAAGCTGTTCATTTCCGTGGTACAGGTGATATTGAAGCGGTATCAAGCGCCCAGATGGACGTAAATGCCGATATCAACATTTCATGGTTGCCGATGCCGATTATGGGTGAAGACAGAAAACCCACCGGTGAATGGAACACAAGAGGCCTTAGGCTTCCAGGTGGTGCCGGTGCTCCTGTCGTATTCGGTCTGCACAAAAAATCCATAGCATATTTTGCAAGTCATTCAAAACAGGTATTTGTTCCCAAAGTTAACTATATTACAGGAACCCGCGTATATCTGACTGCAGAAGAACGTGAAGCTCAGGGTCTCCGCCCCGGACCTGTAGTCGTAGTCACAAATCTCTGTATCATGGAAATGGTAGAACGTGGAAAATGGGTAGTACATTCGCTTCATAAAGGTGTTACAGCTCAGGATGTTATTGACAATACCGGCTTTAAGGTTGAAATTGCAGATGACTGTCCTGAAACAAAAGCTCCGACAGCACAGGAAGTTGAACTTATCAAGGATCTTGATCCCAAGGGTATCCGCCTTCTTGATTTCATGAGTGGAAAAGAACGCGCTGGTAAGCTGCCTGCAATTCTTAATGATGAATGGTCTTCTGTATAGTTTATGAATAAGAGTTATTAATAATAAGTAATGGCTCATCGTTTTTGAAAGAAGTTTTTTTCAAAAACGATGAGCTTTAAGAAAATATATTTGGAGGTAAAGATGGAATATACAGTAATTAAAATAGAAAAAAAGGACGGATACGCAATTATTTATTTTGATCGTCCTGACAAGTTTAATGCGGCAAATGCCCAGATTTTTGCTGAACTTACAGCGGCAGTTCAGGAACTTGACGCAGATGAAAGTATTGGATGCATGATCCTTACAGGTCAGACTTTTACACACCCCAAAAAAGGGACTCCGTTTCCAGTTTTCTCAGCTGGTGCAGATGTTGAGCAGTTTTCTACAATTGGTAAAACAGAAGCCGGTTTTGATTTCATCAAGGTCTGTTTTGACCCGTTCAAAGCTATTGAAATGTCAGAAACCCCGATTATTGCAGCTGTAAATGGTGCTGCGTTCGGTTTCGGTTTTGAGATTTCAGGCTGCTGTGACATGGTTTTTGCTTCAAAAAGTGCAAAGTTTGCACTTAAAGAATTAAATCACGGTGCAATTCCTGCATGGTGTGTAACTCGTGGTCTTGAGCAGCTCAGCAAGAAAGTTGTAGCATACCTCTGCCTGACAGCAAAAGAAATTGATCCTGAAGAAGCAAAACGTCTTGGAGTTGTTCTTGATGTATTTGAAGATGACGATCTGCTTCCGCAATGTGAAGCTCTTGCTGCACGTATCGGAAAAACAAGCTACGTTTCACGTACATTTATCAAGAAAATCCTTAATAAGGATGCCATGAAAGATTATCAGGACGCAGAACGTTTTATGCCGACAGTATTTGCCACAGAATTTATGCAGGGTGCATTTGCTAGATTCACTAAAGGCGATACTAAAAACGTAAAATAATTTACGGAAAGGATGTTTCTGATGAAAGAAGTAGTAATTGTATCAGGCGCTAGAACTCCTATTGGTGTTATGGGAGGAAGCTTGATTTCATTCAGACAGCGTGACCTTGCGGCAATGGTTATCACAGAAGTACTAAGCCGTGCCGGTGTTGAAAAAGACAAGGTGGAAGATGTATTCATGGGCTGTTGCAACAACCCTATGGAAGATGTAAATGTCGCACGGGTAGGTCTGCTGGAAGCTGGACTACCATACAGCGTACCTGGTGTGACTGTAAACAGGGTCTGTCTGTCAGCTATGGAAGCTATTGCATCTGCAGCACGAAAGATTCAGTGTGGTGAAGCTGATATCTGCATTGCAGGTGGTGTCGAAACCATGAGTAATGCACCGTATTATATTAAGTCTGCCAGATGGGGAGCAAGGCTCCAGCACAAGGAAATGACCGATTCGCTATGGGAAGGCCTTCATGCCGGTGGTCCTGATATAATGGGTATTACCGCGGAAAACATAGCGGAACAATACGATATTTCCCGTGAAGATCAGGATGAAGCAGCGGTAAGGTCTCATAATAATGCTGAAAATGCGACTATAGAAGGCCGTTTCAAGGATGAAATCATCCCTGTAACTATTAAAAAAAGAAAGAAAGAAATTATATTCGATAAAGATGAGCATTTTCGTCCCGGTATGACAATGGAACAGCTTGCAAAACTTCAACCATCGTTCAAACAGGGTGGAACCGTGACAGCAGGAAATGCTTCCGGAATAAATGACGGCGCTGCAGCTATTCTGATGATGTCAGCAGATAAAGCCAAAGAACTTGGTGTTAAACCCATGTTGAAATACATCTGTAATGCTGTTGCGGGTTGTGATCCAGACATAATGGGTATCGGTCCTGTTCCTGCAACGGAACTTGCTCTCAAGAGAGCAAAAATGGATATTAAAGATATTAATCTTGTTGAAATTAATGAAGCTTTTGCCGCCCAATATGTTGCCTGTGAAAGAGGAATTGGCGTAGATCGAGAGATTACTAATGTAAATGGGTCCGGAATAGGACTCGGGCACCCTGTAGGTTGCACAGGAACAAGAATCGTTGTAACCCTTATGTATGAAATGATCAGAAGGGATGTAAATGTCGGTCTTGCGACCTTGTGCGGCGGTGGCGGTATGGGGCTTACCACAATTTTTGAAAGAGTTTAACGGCCCGTGTTTAATTGATGAAATATTGTATATATTAACAGGGCGGGAAAACGGAGCCCTGTAAAATAAAAATAAATTTATTACAATCAGGAGGTCATAAAATGGCTGAAATAAAAAAAGTTGGTATTATCGGTGCCGGTATGATGGGTGCTGATATCGCTATCTCATGCGCACTTGCAGGATGTGAAGTGTTCATGAAGGAAATTAGTATGGACCTGGCTCAGGCTGGTCATGATCGTATTGCAAAAGATCTGAAAAAATGGGTTTCAAAAGGTAGAATCAAAACGGATGATGCCGGAGTAGAAAAAGCTCTGGGACTTCTTATACCTACGGATTCTTTCGACCTGTTTGCCGATGTTGATATTGTTATTGAGGCAATATTTGAAGATATCAACGTGAAGGCTGAAAATTACAAAGAACTTGATAAAGTGTGCAAACCTTCATGCATTATTGCTTCGAATACCTCTTCAATTTCCATTACAAAACTAGCAAGTGCAAGTTTTGACAGTATTGAAAGAAAAGCAAACTTTGTTGGTATGCATTTCTTTTCACCTGCAGTAATCATGAAGCTTGTTGAAGTAATAAAAGGTGAAGAGACTTCAGACGAAACAATGGCTGCTGCAAGCGCATTCTGTAAAAAAATCAGTAAAGAACCGGTAACAGTTGTTGACTGTGTTGGTTTTGTTGTTAATCGTATCCTTTATGCTCTTAATAATGAAGCTATAAGGCTTTACGAAGAAGGCGTATGTTCAATTGAAGATATTGACAAAGCCTGCCAGCTTGGCCTTGGTCATCCCGTAGGACCGTTTGCACTTATGGATCTTACCGACAATGCTCTTAACCTTAATGTCGGAAATATCCTTTATGAAGCATATGGTGACAGGTTTCTTCCGAGACCTTCAATGAAGAAAAAGGTTGATGCCGGTCATTATGGAAGGAAATCTGGTCGTGGGTGGCACGACTATAGAAAATAAGCTGAAAAAGCTTGTTTCTTTTTATTTTTTATAGTTTATGCTATTAACATAAATATAATTTATAAAACGGGGCTTGAGAAGGAAACATGCTCAAGCCCCATGACTCACTATAACGGTTTTATTTTTCATTAACCTGGAAAAAGGAGACAAGCATGAAGATTTTATTCCCTGTTGTTCGTTCTACTGATGTTTCGGAAAAATTTGCAGCTTATGTGAAAACAGTTGGTATGATGAATAATGCAGAGGTTCATTTAATGCGTGTTGAACCTCCTTCAGCATATATTGAGAGTCGTTTGAAGGAAGATGAAAAGTGGCTTGCTGATTTTTCAGCAAAGCATTTTGCTGACTATCCTCAGGTAGTTTTGAAGGCTGTCCCGGGTGATCCTGCTGATGAAATCCTTAAATATGTTGACGATGCGGAGATTGATTTGGTTATTATGGGAACTCATGGCCGAAGGGGTATGTCGTCAATGATATTTGGAAGTGTAACAAGCAGCGTTGCAAAGCTTTCTCCTGCGCCGGTATTGAGTATGAATCCATACAGAAAGAGAAAAGTCGGTGAAATAAAACTGGGAACTGAATGTTTTGATTTTTCCTGCACATAAATAGCTATTATAGCCTGCTTATATGATAATAGGGTAAAATAAACGCTTATTAATTTATTAATGATACCTTTGAAAAATGTACATGTTTCAAAGGTATCATATTATTAACCGCTTAAACCTGACCGGTTCTAGTTAATTGTAATTTGACCGGTCAGGTTTGTTGTGCCTGCACAGCTTTTCAGGTTGCCGGATAAAATATCCAATTAAATATCAGGTGATTTAGATATAAGGCCGATATTAAAGATAACTATCGAATATATTGATATAATGAAAGGAAGTTTGTAATGGATTACAGTTTTACTCCTGAAGAGGACGCATTTAGAAAGGAAATTAGTGATTTCCTGGATAAGGAACTTCCTTCCGAATGGTTTGAAAAATTTAGATATACCTATTGGGAGGAGGATGACGAGTCCTGGGAGATAACCAAGAGTTGGAACAAGAAACTGGGAGAGAAGGGATATCTTGGTGTAGGTCTGCCGAAGGAATATGGCGGGCTGGGTGGCAGCCATTTTCATCATGTCGTTTTTGAAGAGGAATTGTATTCCCGGGGCAGAACACCAACCTGGATTGAAAAAAATATAACTGTTGACTGGATTTCGCCTACACTTCTTGAAGTGGGCACTGAAGAGCAGAAGGAAAAATTTGTAAAGCCTGCAGCAAAGGGTGATTTGGTATTTTGTCTTGGATACAGTGAGCCTGATAGCGGTTCTGATCTTGCCTCTATGACTACAAGTGCAGTGGAAGATGGGGATGAATTTATCATAAATGGTCAGAAAACATGGACAACAATGGCTCATAGGGCCGATTACATTTGGCTGGCCGCACGCACAGATCCGGATGCACCTCCTCATAAAGGGATCACAATATTTCTTATCGATATGAAAACACCGGGAATAACTGTACGTCCTATAATTAACATGCTTCATTCTCACTCATATAATGAAGTGTTCTTTGATAACTGCCGTGTTCCCAAATCCGCAATTATTAACCAGAAGAACATGGGCTGGTATGTAATGATGGTTGCCCTTAATCATGAACGCGGTGGTGTGAATTTCCCTTCACATATGAAGCAGCTTCTTGGGGAACTAGTTCAATACTGTAAAACTATAAAACGTGACGGTAAATACCTTTCCGAAGACTCTGTGATAAGAAAGAAGTTGGCAAAGTTAGCTGTAGAAATAGAAGTGACTACACTTCTTAACTATCGTACGACCTGTCTTCAACATAAAGGAAAAAAGATAACCCACGAAGGGTCTCTTGCAAAGATTCTATGCAATGATATGTGGACAAAACTTGCCCAGATAAGCACTGAAATTCTCGGACCATTCGTATTATTAGATCGTTTCTCAAGGCGTGCCCCTATTCATGGCGATATGGCAAGATATTTTCTGAATGCCGCATCAATGGGTGTTGGTGGTGGTGCTACGGAAATTCAGCGAAACGTTGTTGCCCAGATGGGTTTGGGGTTTAAGCTAAAATAGGAAGGTTATTTATAACCTGAACTAATATTGAGCATTTATGGAATCGTTTTTCAATATTGTTAACATGAAATTGAAGACATTCTTTAAATTATAATAGTTAATTGTTTTGATCAGAAAGGAAAAAAGTATGGATCTTGAATTTAATAAGGAACAACAATTACTGAAGTCTTCAGTTCAAGATTTTTTAAAAAAAGAAAGCCCAATGACAGTTGTCAGGGAAATGCTGTCTGATGAAATGGGCTGCAGTAAAAAAGTCTGGAAAAAAATGGCAGAGTTAGGATGGTTGGGAATTGTGGCTCCTGATGAATATGAAGGCCTTGAAGGTAACTTGATTGATCTTGCAATTATAATGGAAGAAATGGGTGCGGCCTGTTTTACAAGCCCTTTTTTCTCTACCGTAATAAGCGGCATTGCAGTTAACGAAGCAGGATCAGAGGATCAGAAAAAAAGCATTCTACCTAAAATGGTTGACGGAAAACTCATTATGACTCTTGCAACAGACGAGTCTGAAGCATGGTTCGGAAGTCCTCATATTTCTACTACGGCTGCTGAAGACGGAGATAATTATGTAATCAATGGAACCAAGCTTTTTGTATTAAATGCCCATATTGCTGATAAAATCATATGTCTTGCACGTACTTCAGATGGGGAAAAGCCGGAAGACGGTCTTACTTTTTTTATCGTGGACGGCAAAGCTGACGGGGTTACCTGCCATATGCTGGATACCCTTGCAAATGACAAGCAAAATGAAGTCATTTTTGAAAATGTAAAAGTCCCTAAAAGTAGTGTTCTTGGTGAAGTCGGCAATGCATGGGATGCACTTGAAAAAGTTAAGCAATTCGCTTCTGTTGCAAAATCAGCTGAATCACTCGGTGGCTTAGTATCAGTGCTTGATATGACGGCAAAATATGCAAAAGACCGGAAACAGTTTGGACGTCCTTTAGGAGGATTCCAGGTTATTGCCCATTACCTGGCCGACATGATGGTTGATGTTGACGGCTCCAGGGTTATTACCTACAAGGCGGCATGGCTTCTCAGCAAAGGACTACCTGCGGAAAAGGAAGTTTCCATGGCAAAATCATTTGTCAGTGAAGCATCCCAGCGGGTAACCATTAATGGCCATCAGATTCATGGTGCCATGGGCTTTTGTGATGAGCATGATATGCATCTTTACTACAGAAACGCAAAAACAACCGAAATGCAGTTCGGAGACAGCGACTACCACCTTGAAAAGGTTGCAGTTGAGATTGGTCTCTGATTTTATCTTAATAAAAAGATATATCTATATTGTTAAAAAACCATGCCGGATATTCCGGCATGGTTTTTTAATTTTTTCAAAGACCCTGATATGTACGTGCAGATTCCAAATCTGCGAAGATGACAGGTAGAGTAGATAAAACCGGATTGGCATTTCTTACAAATAAAATTGACACACCTGAATAAAGGTGATTTGCTGATGATCAACATCAGTAAATTGATTTCTTCATTAAACAAATTGAATATTAATAAAATATAGAAAAATATGGATTTTATGATACATATGCTTGACCTTTTAGGCACGGTGGTATTTGCGATAACGGGTGCGCTTGCGGCGGGCAGGAAACGTATGGATATCTTTGGTGTAGTGGTGCTGGGCTGCGTAACCGCTCTCGGGGGCGGTACTTTGCGGGACGTGCTCCTCGGGGTTCACCCTGTATTCTGGATTTCAGACACACTGTATTTAGCTGTCGCTGTAATTGCTTCAATAAGCACATTTGTGTTGGCGCAAAGGTGGGAAATTAAAGCGATGGTTCTCATGTATGCAGATGCGATCGGCCTTGCTGTTTTCACGATCATCGGCTTCCAGAAGGGTTTTCAGGTAACTCATGTTTACAGTATAGCAATTGTCATGGGCATGACATCTGGCGTGGTTGGCAGCATCATCCGTGATGTGCTTTCAGGTGAGATACCTTTCATCCTTCGGCGGGAAATATATGCATCGGCAAGCCTCTGTGGTGCTACCCTTCTTGGGTTGCTGACTTACTTCGAATTGCCAAGTCCATTCGCAG